>PJEL010001476.1_pt1 | contig 23649 bp, 18 predicted proteins | sample 1853271 | NCBI WGS metagenome assembly PJEL01 (sample SAMN08108733, study PRJNA415343) | Invertebrate metagenome, whole genome shotgun sequencing project. | host: Globobulimina | place: Sweden: Gullmar Fjord | collected 2015-08
ACATCTGACCGTGAATGAAAATATAACTTTGAAAAGATTTTAATACTATTTGTTAATGAATAAAAATTGTATAAAAAAGTGTTGACTTAGTTGCTTTTACGATAGAATTCAGTATAGATGTTTCGCAAGGCTCAACATGACAAAAAATATATTTTACTACACAACTTGAATTAATTAATAAAATTATCCTCTTGCTTATTTACTAGCTTTAGCATTCTGTCTTTTAGCTATTTCTTCTTTAATTTTTGCTTCTAGAGTAGCACTAAGCTCAGGATTGTCTTTAAGTAATTTTTTAACAGCTTCTCTACCTTGTGCAAGCTTATTACCTTCATATGAGAACCATGATCCAGATTTATTAATTACATCCAAAGCACTTCCTAAATCTACTATTTCTCCTACTTTAGAAATTCCTTCTCCATAGATTATATCAAATTCAACAACTTTAAAAGGAGGAGCTACTTTATTTTTGACTACTTTAACTTTTGTTCTATTACCTAATATATTATCAGCATTTTCTTTTATTTGAGCCATTCTCCTTATATCTAATCTTACAGAAGAATAAAATTTTAAAGCATTACCACCAGTAGTAGTTTCCGGATTACCAAACACTATTCCTATTTTTTCCCTAAGCTGATTTATAAAAATACATGAACAACCAGTTCTATGTATAGTACCAGTAAGTTTTCTAAGAGCTTGAGACATCAATCTAGCTTGAAGGCCCATTTTACTATCTCCCATATCACCTTCCAATTCAGCTCTTGGAACAAGAGCTGCTACAGAATCTATAACTAATATGTCTATAGCTCCTGATCTTATCAGATTATCAGCTATTTCTAATGCTTGTTCTCCATTATCAGGTTGAGAAATAAAAAGATTAGCTGTATCTATTCCTAGCTTTTCTGCATATATTTTATCAAAAGCATGTTCAGCGTCAATAAAAGCTGCTATACCACCTTGTTTTTGAGCTTCTGCAATACAATGCAAGCTTAGTGTTGTTTTACCAGATGATTCTGGACCATACATTTCTATTACTCTTCCTCTTGGAATCCCTCCTACTCCTAAAGCTATATCTAATGCTATGGAGCCAGTTGATATCGCAGGTATATCCACTACATTATTATCACTTAGCTTCATTACAGTGCCTTTTCCATAGGTCTTATCTAGTTTTTCGATTGCTAGATTTAATACTTCTAATTTTTCTTTGTTGTTTGCCATAATTATTGCTGGAAAGATAGTTTTTTATATAGATATACTGCTTTCACTTGAAGATGTCAGAAAAATCGATCATAACTCGTTGAGTATCAACGAACTTTTTCCGCATCTTCATATACTTTTAGTATATAAATCTAAGTTATATTATCTAAACGTCAAAGATAAATATCATAAAATATTATTGTTTCTAATTCTGTTTTATTTTATTATTTAATCTCAAATGGAAAATAAATTTCAAATTTACATTAAATATATTTTTATATCCCAATCTTAATTTATCTATATATATAATGATTAATCTTTAAAAATTAATATTTGCTACTAATCTATTTTAATAAAGATATGAATTAATAATAGATATAATTATTTTTGAACAAATGCAATAAATAATATACAAATGACAAAAAAAAATAGATTAAGTTCAAATATATTATTATTTAAAAAAGGGATGGGTATTTTATATCTCCTTTTAATTTTTTTTATAGTTGGTTGTAATAATAGTAATAATACTAGTAAAATTGATAATATAATAGAATTCAAAAACATAGTTCAATTTAATTTGGCGGATTATCAAGTAAGTAATGGGATTTGGAGCAAATTAGGATATTTTGGTCCTGAAGTTTATGTAAATGATGATTATATAAAAATCAAAAATATAGTTTTAAATAGTAATGATAAATTTAAAACAATTGAAAAAGAATTAGGCATTAAAAATAAAATAATTGCTCAAATATTTATAAATGCTTTCCTTTTAAAACAATGTCAAAATTGTACATTCTTAAATAGCTATAAAATGAATCATTGTAAGATATGTAATTCATCACTTTCTAAAAACAAACTTTTAAATAACTTAAATTCAATAAACTCAAATAATTCTTATAATAACTTTATAAATATTCCTAATTCAAATTATCAAATTGCACCTTTTAATAAACACAAAGAGACTATAGGATGTTATAAATGTAACCATCGTAATACAGTAGATCGATATAGATGTGAAAAGTGTAATAATCAAATTGACAAATTTTCATTTAGTTTTAAAGGGGAAAATATAAAATACAAAATTGATTATACTAAAATTAATGAAAATGATATAAACAAAATATTAAATTTCTATAATACTGGAAAAAGCGATGTTTTAGATCAAAAAAAAGATAAACTAAATCATATAGTATTAACGCATCATAATAAGCATATTATCCGAAATCTTTTAAAACAAACTAGATTTTATAAAATAACAATGCATAAAAATGAATTGTCTAAACATTTTAAAAAGAAACATAAGTACTCGGACTTAAAATACTTCTTAAATAACTGCCAATTAAATTCAGGCCCAATTCATTTATCAAAGACAAAAAAATTCCCATTAAATGAAGCAAAAAATGATACACAATATACATCACCAAATTATGCAGATTCAATAAAATTTGGAGGTGGTGGAACAAAATTAGGTAATGCTCAAGAAGAAATGTTATGGTGTTCTGCTGGATTACAAGTTATATTAAATTTCTTAAGGAAGTTCGGTCCTTTAGATATTAATAATATTGTATTAATAAAAGATTTACCTATTTTGGCTGAATTTCCTTTATTATATGGGAAAAATATAAACAGAAATAATAGAATTGATGAAGCTATTAAATCTGTAAAAAGAATTAATCCAAAGCAAGTACAAATATCATCTATACATGCTCCAGATTTGAGATATGGCAAAAAAGGAAAAACATTTCACCTCTTCGATCAATTATTATTAAATAATATGGTTTTATGTCTAGCAAATAAAGATGCAAAAAAGATAATATTTGATAATGGTCCTTTTGGATGTGGTGTATTTGAAAATGATATATTGGAAGTAGTTGCAAATATATTATTAGCACACTTTTGTTTAACTGATTATCCAATACTTAAAAGTTGGAGATTAGAAACAATCTTATATGGGATTAATCCATTGACATTTGATGTTGCAAAGAAAATTTTGCTTTATTGTGCATCAAATAATTTTAGTGCTCAAGAAATATTAGAAAAATTTAAGATGATATCTTTAAAGACTAGATGGACTTGTCCAAAATGCGGAAAAGGTAATCAACTTAAATTTAAAGCTTGTAATTGCCCTCATAAATATAAAAGAGATTTAACTAATTTGAATTTAAAGTCTTAATTAATTGCATACTTTCAGTTACTATTTTCCAAGTCTATAATCAAAGTTTTTAGATCATATCAACTTAATAAAAATAAAAAGTGGTTTTGAATAAAAATTATCTAACGATTTAAATATACTTTCATATCTTTAAAAATAATATTATCATCAAATGTTTTCAATATACCGTTCATCAGCAGGATCTGGAAAAACCTATACTTTAGTTAGAGAATACCTTAATATAGCTCTAAAATATCCTAATGCTTTTAAAAATATCTTAGCAATTACTTTCACTAATAAAAGTACTCAAGAGATGAAATCACGTATTCTTGAACAACTTAAGAATATGTCCATAGGAAAATTTGATTCAATGGCTGATGAGATAATATTAAAATATGAATGGGATTATGAAGAATTAAAACAAAGATCAGAAAAATTACTTGAAAATATTTTATATAATTATGATCTTTTTGCTGTTAAAACTATAGATAGCTTTTTTCAAGATATTATTAGAAGTTTTGCAAAAGAAATAGGCTTAAGCAATAATTTTGATATTGAGACAGATTTAAATTATGTTATTGAAATTATTATTGAAAAAATAATCTCTAAAAGCAATAATGAAAATGAAGATATTGCAAAATGGTTAATGCAGTTTGCTGAAAGTAAATTAATCTCAGGAAAAAAATGGGATTTTAGAAAAGAATTATATGCTTTAGCTAAAGAAACTTTTTCTGAAAAATTTATTACTAGAGAAAAACAGATTTTAAACTATATAAATTCTGATTCAAAAGATCATATCAAATCATTTTTAAATAGCTTAGATGAATCTATTTCAAAATATGAAAATTCTTTAAAATTGTTAGGACAAAAAGCGATAAAAAAAATTAATAATTCTGGATTAGAAATTTCAGACTTTTTTTATGGTAAAAGTGGAGTTTCTGGTTTTTTATTAAATCTTTCGAAAGGCATTATCAAACCATTAGGCTCTAGAGTAAAAGCTGCTTTAGATGACGTTACAAAATGGTATAATAAAACTTCTGAAAAGAAAGGTATAATTGAAAAATTGGTAAATGATGATTTGCAAAATATTCTATTTGAAATAGCTGATATCCAAAATCAAAATAGTACTAAATATTATAATGCTATTTCAGCAAAACCTTTAATATATGCTTTAGGCATTTCTAGCCATATTTTAAATTCAATTAAAGACTATAGAAAAGAAAATGAAACTATATTAATTACTGATACTTTAATTTTTTTAAATAAAATATTAGGAGAAGAAGATGCTCCTTTTATTTATGAAAAGGTTGGAAATTATTATAAATACTTTTTAATAGATGAATTTCAAGATGTATCAAATCTTCAATGGAAAAATTTGTTTCCTTTAATAGAAAATACTCTTTCTCAAGGAGGACAAGCTATGATTGTTGGAGATTCAAAACAATCTATTTATAGATGGAGAGGTGGAAATGCTAGTTTATTATCATCTCAAGTTGAAAAAGAATTACAAACTTTTGATGTCAAAAATATATATCTTAATACAAATTGGAGAAGTACTAAAGAGATTGTAGATTTTAATAATAACTTTTTTGAAAAAGGAAGCAAACTTTTATTTAATGAATTAAAAACAGAAATTGATTCTAATACTAAAGGGACTCTTAATACAGAATTAAATGATTATTTAAAAGATCTTTTTTCATCATATTCTAATTTTCAACAAAAGGCTTCAAGAAATTCTGAAAAACTAAATTGGAGTGGAATAGATATTACTAAATCAGAAAATGATTTAAAAACTGAAAATAAGCTTGAAGGTTGTGAATATATAATTCAAAAAATAGAAGCATTACAAAAATCTGGAATTGAATGTAAAGATATAGCCATTTTAGTAAGAAATAATCATGAAATTCAATTTATCTCTGAAGAAATAAATAAATATAAAAATTCTTTAAAAGCTAATTCTAATTGTAATTATGATATTACAACTTCTTCTTCTTCAAGTTTATCTAATAGTATTTCTGTTTATATAATTATTAATATATTAAAATCATTAATTGAACAAGATGAATTTTTAAAAATTGAATTAGCTTATATCTATAATTTTCATATTTTATCAAAAGATATTCAAGATTTATTAGAAATTGATAATGAGTCAATAATTGATCAATTACCAAAAGAATTTCTTGAAAATAAAGAAAAGCTATATAATATGCATATTTATGATGCTGTAGAATTTATAATTGAAGCTTTCAATCTAAAGAGGGATGTTTACATAGATACATTTCAAGAATTGGTTTTCAAACTTTCAGAAAAGGAAGGAAATAGTATAAGTCATCTTATAGAATGGTGGGAATTAAAAGGAAATAAATATCGCATAAAAAATATTGAAAATACAGATTCAATAAATATAATGACAATTCATCAATCAAAAGGATTACAATTTAAAGCTATTATCATTCCTTTTTGTAATTGGAAATTAGATCATTCACCAACAAATGCGCCTGTTATATGGAGTGATCAAAATATAAATGAATATTCACCTCCAATAGTTCCTTTATATTATTTTAAAAGTTTAACAAATACTAATTATATTAAAGACTATTATCTTGAAAAAATAAATATTTATTTTGATAATTTGAATTTGGTTTATGTTGCTTTTACAAGAGCTGAAAATGAATTACATATTAAAATTGATCCATTTAAAGATAGTTTTAATAATATTTCAGATTTAATAAATAATGTTTATGAAAGAGATCTATTTGAAATCATAAATTGATTTATATTCTTTATATTTTTTATCTAATTTATAATTTAGATAATTAGTATCATCTATTTTTATATAATCTGGTAGTATTTCTTTGAATTTTTTCCCATCATCTGTAATAAAAACATGTCTTATTGGCCCCATAAGCGGTTTAAATCCAAAATGAAATTTATGTCCAAGCAATTTTTTTTCTTTTATAATATCCTTTATTTTTTCAAGTTGAAATGCCGTATTTACATCCTCTCTTCCAAGCCACTCTTGTCCTAATTCATCAATATTAAATTCATCTATACAAACAGAATCCCCTATAATTCCCCATCTTTCTGATTGAGTCTCATACTTATTAAATATGAATTTTAAAAACGTGTTACCCCCATCTTTTGTTATATGACCAATATAAGGGAATTTTTTCCAATTAAACCCTTTTTTTTCTATTATATAAAAAGATTTTATGCCTTTCTTTTTTGTTAATTCTAATTTTTTATCAAATTCATCATCATCGATTCTATTGTAATACATATAATTTCTTATATCTTTAAATTTTTTTTTCATGGGATACTCTTTACAATTCTCTAAAGTATCTAAATCCAACTTTACATATTCGTTATCCATAAAAGAAGGATATTTTTTGGAATATACTACATCAAATCCCTCTAGGTTTCCTACCACTGAATCTGAATATTTAAAAGTTTTACCTCCATCGTTAGAGTAAATTATTGCAATAGTATTAACTTGATTAAATCCAATGTTAATCCAAAATTTCTTAGGGAAATTTTTAAAAGTTTTTAAATTTAATAATGCTTTTTTAATTTTTTCTGAATAAAACTCCATTACAGGAATTTTTTTCTTCATATCAGAAAGAATTTTTTCTAAATTATTAAATTTTAATTGATTCTGTTCATTAATATTATTTGATTTTTCTAAATATTTTTTTATTTGTGAATTGTTATTAAACTCATGTAATGACTTTATATTAAAAGTTTTACCTCCATCATTAGTTAAATATACTTTATAGGGAAAAGCACTTTTATCAATAATATAAAAATTCATTTTTCCTTTTTCTATAGCCTTGTTAATTTTTCTTGATAATTTTTGAAATAACCTTACATGGGTTAGTAATTTCTTATATTCAATTTCTTTTGTATTATCATATTCTGGAGATGTATCAATAAGAACATAATTTTTTAATTCATTTGGCAAATGTTCTGAGCTATATGAATAAGCATATCCAGTGTTAACATCATCTTTTAAAATTTCCCAATTTTTGCCTTGATCATTTGTATAAAGTAGGGCAATAATGCCTGCCATACCAAATTCAATTATATAAAACATTTTTTGCGGCACAGAATAATCATTAATAGATTTATATTTTTTTATTATTTCTCTTAAATTAGTTACTTCTTCTATGCACCCTTTTTTTATGTTTTCTAAATAAGAATGATCCGGAAAATCTAACTTTTTGAAAATTTGCTCGAAATTATTATTTAAATCTTGATGTTCAGATTTCTTTTTTAGTTCATCGTATGTCTTATCTTTTATATTAGAGTTTTTTTCGTTTATGTTTTGAAATTTTTTATTGAGGTTTTCATTTTTAGAATCTTCATTTTTTTTACATCCTATTATAAAAATTATAATTAATAATTTATTAAGATTTATTCTTTCCATAATTTATAGTTACTAATTTTTTAATTCTTATCATATATATAAATCTTCATAAATGATTATAAAGAAGTATATTTGTAACTGAATATTAAATATATGGAAAAAACTTTACAAAAAATAAAACAAAGATTCGAAATAATAGGCAATTCAAAACTTTTAAATAGAGCTATAGAAATTGCTATTCAAGTAGCCCCTACAGATTTGAGTGTATTAATTAATGGAGAAAGTGGAACAGGAAAAGAATCATTTTCAAAAATTATTCATTCATTAAGTAAATATAAACATGGTAAATTTATAGCAATAAATTGTGGTGCAATACCAGAAGGAACAATAGATTCAGAACTTTTTGGACATGAAAAGGGAGCTTTTACAGATGCTCAAGACAAAAGAAAAGGTTATTTTGAAGAAGCTAATAATGGTACAATATTTTTAGATGAAATTGGAGAAATGCCATTAAGTACACAATCAAGATTATTAAGAGTTCTTGAACAAGGTGAATTTATTAGAGTTGGTTCTTCAAAAATTATAAAAACAAATGTAAGAGTAATTGCAGCAACAAATATTGACCTTAGAAATGCTATCAAAAAAAAGGGGTTTCGTGAAGATTTATATTATAGATTAAATACAGTACCAATTTATGTTCCTCCTTTAAGAGAAAGACAAGAGGATATAAATTTATTATTTAGGAAATTTGCATTAGAATTTGCAGAAAAATATAATGCTCAATCAATACGATTAACTGAAGATGCTTTAGAAACATTAATGCAATATAAATTTCCTGGAAATATTAGAGAGTTAAAAAACTTAGTAAATCAAATTTCTATTTTAGAAAAAAATAGGTCTATTACAAAAGAAGTTTTATTTAATTATTTACCAAAAGATATTGCTTTAGGAAATAATATAAATTCTTCGATCGTACCTATAAAAAATAATTTAAATGAGTTTCATTCAAAAATTGAAAAAGAAATATTATATAAGGCAATTCTTGAGATGAAACAAGAAATTATTAATTTGAGAAAAATAATATTAAATCTTATTCATAATAATAATTTATCTATAGATAATATCTGTTCTCAAGAATTAGAAAAACTAAATACAAAAATTTTAGATTATAAAAATATTAGTTCAAATATTATAAATTTGCAAGAAGAACATAAATTAATCCCAGAAACTAATAATGAAAAGGTTATTCAAAATATAGAGCAAGAAGAGAATTTATCAATAGAAATGAAAGAAAAAGAACTTGTAAGAAAAGCTCTTATAAAGCATAATCATAAAAGAAAGTTGGCTGCAAAAGAATTGGGGATATCTGAAAGAACTCTTTATAGAAAAATTAAACAATTTAAATTAGATGAATAGAATCAAAAAAACGATTATGAAAAATTTTTATAATAAACATAAAATGAATGATGATTTTGATTTTAAAATCTTTAAAAATGTAATATTATTAATAGTATTTTTAAGTTTTATAGGATGTAGAATTTATTCTTTTGTAACATCTTCATTACCAAAAGAAGTTAAAACTTTTACAATAAAACCTATATTTTGTGGAGTTGCTAATCCAGATGCTTTTACAATTGCTGGTAAAATTAATTATCAACTTAAAACTAAACTTCAATCGATAAATTTAAGTCCTAAAACAAAAGGAGATATTAGATTTGAAGGAAAAATAGCAGATTATCAATTAAAAAAAATGGGAAAGATTTCTGAAGTTGGAATAAGTATGTATATTATTTATAAAAATCCTGAAGGGAAAGATGAAAAAATTCCTATTACAAAACAAAGAAAACTAAGTGAAGGAGAAACTAATCCTAGTAGTAAAATATTAGATGAGATTGCTAATGAAATTGTAGAAGAAGTATGGAATAAAACAGTTTCAAAATGGTAAATATAGAAAAAAATTTATCTGAACTATTAGAGAATATATATGATTCAGATAAGAACGATATAGAAAATCTTAAATTAATAGTTAAAAAGTATCCTTTTTTTCAAGCAGCACACATACTTTTAGCAAAAAAATTATACGACATAGATAGTCCTTCTAAAAAGAAAGCTTTAGAATTTGCAGCTATATATTCTATAGATAGACAAAAATTAAAAAAATTTATTAATTCAAAACAAAATTTAATAAATGTTCTTAATACAAATAAAAATATATCCAAAAATTCTAAAAGTTACATAAAAAAAGATTTATCTCACAATTTAAATCTGAGTATACATAAAAATACTCTTTTCACTGAAGAAGAAGTTATTGATGATTCATATTTTACAGATGAAATAATCTCAGAAAGTTTAGCTAAAATAATGGTTCAGCAAGGTAAAACTGATCTTGCAATCAAAATTTATAATCGTTTAATCTTGAAATTACCACAAAAAAAAGCGTACTTTGTTAGAATAGTAAATAAATTAAAAACAAAATTATAATGTATATATTTCTTATAATAATTGCAATGATGTCAGCTATTTTTATGATAATGGCTGTTTTGCTTCAAAAATCCAAGAAAGAAGGAGGACTAGATCCTTTAGCTTCAGGTACTACTCAACTTATGGGCATAACTAAAACCACAAATTTATTAGAAAAGATAACATGGGGATTAGCTTTTTCAATAGCAGTTTGTTCTATAGTTAGTACTTTTTATTTAAAACAAAATATTTATAAAAAATCAACATTTGAAAGTCCAAATGTTAAAGTTGCTAAAGAAAAAGCTTTACTAAAATCAAAACAAAAAGAAGAAGGCAAAAAGGATATTGGTTCTAATAAAAAAGAACAAGCTAAAAATACTGAAAAGAAAGGTTCCTAAAACAAAAAAATAAGTTATAAGGTTTTAATTACTAAAAGTATATGAAGATGCGGAAAAAGATCATTGATACTCAATGAGTTATGATAGATTTTTCTTACATCTTCAAATAGAAGTAGTATATATAAAGAATATCATATATACTGCTTCCAATTGAAGAATATCTAATAATCGGTCATTACTCTTTGAAATCAAATGGTTTCAGATACATTTCATCTACGATTAGTATAATTTTCTTTCCAATTATTAATAATTTCAGTTATGTTAACATTAGAAAATTTAGAAGCAAATATTAAAATAGAAGAGATAGGAAATGAGGAATTTAAAGATAAAAAAAAATTATTAAAAAGCGAATCTACTTCAAATCTTAAAGTTCTTAAAGGTATAAATTTTAAAGTAAAACATGGAGAAATGCATGTTATCATGGGACCAAATGGATCTGGAAAAAGTTCTTTAGCATTATTATTAGCAGGCCATCCAAAATTTGAAATTACAAATGGAAATATATTGTTTCAAGAAGAAGATATTTCAGATATGGCACCAGAAGATAGAGCTAATAAAGGAATATTTCTTGCTTTTCAACATCCCATTGAAGTACCTGGAATAAATAATTCATATTTTATAAAAACAGTTTTAAATACACAAAGAGAAAATTCTAACTTAAATAAATTGAATGCAAAACAATTTATAGAATTAATTGAAGAAAAAAGAAAATCTATAAACTTAGATAAAGAGCTCTTAAAAAGACATGTGAATTGCGGATTTTCTGGAGGTGAAAAAAAAAGAAATGAAATTTTACAAATGGCTATATTAAAACCTAAGTTAGCTATTTTAGATGAAATAGATTCTGGATTAGATGTTGATGCTTTAAAAGATATTGGAAAAAGTATTCAAGACTTTCAATCAAAAGATAATGCAATTATTTTGATTACTCATTATCCTAGGATATTAAAATATATAAATCCAGATGTAGTACATATTCTTATTAATGGCAAAATAGTTAGTTCTGGAGATAAATCTTTAGCAAAAAAAGTAGAAAAAGAAGGTTATCTTTTAATAGATAATTGCTAATATTTTGATTTATAGAAAAGTTATTTGAATTTGATAGAAAATTATTGTTTATGATACTTTTATAAACACTCTAAAAACAAATTCAATTAGAAGCAGTTTAGATATTATAATTATGAATTTAGATAAATTAGAAGATAATAATGTGTTAAGTAAAATTAAAAAAACTTTTAAAGAAAATAAGCTCTATAACCCTACTTTAAATAAATTTAAAATTAAATTATGGAATAAGTTTTTAAAAAATGGTATTCCTAATAAAAAAAATGAAGAATATAAATATACTGATTTAAAAAAATATTTTGAATCTTTTAATAATAACTTAGAAATTCAAAACCATGGACTTCATATAATTGAAACAAAAAAAGAATATCAAATTATAATTTCCTCAGACAAAAAGAATATCACTAATAATATTAGTAATATAAAAATATATAATTTTAATGATGATAATGTAATTTTAGAAAATAATATAATTTTAGAAAAAATATTCAAAGATAATAACCCTTTAGAATTACTAAATAATTCTTTTTTTATTGCGCCTATTATCTTAGAAATAAATTCATATCTTGATAAGAAAATCATAATCAAATATGAATTGAGCGAAGAAAATATATTATTAATGCCAAATATAATTTTTAAAATTGCACCTAATATTAAAGCAGATATTATTAATATATTTCCTGAAAATAAATTTAACTCTATTATAAATGATAATATAAATATATTTATAGAAAAAAATTCTAAAATAAATTATAATATTATTCAAACTTTAAATAAAAATATTATTATAAATAATTCTAAAATATATTTAAAAAGAAATAGTTCAGTAAATATTAATACCATCTCTAATAATTCAAGTTTAATAAGAAATAATTTAACAGTTATTTTAGAAGGAGAAAATAGTGAAGCATTTTTAAATGGATTATATTTTTTAGAAAATAAAAATCATATTGATAATAATATAAATATTAAACATTTAAAACCTAATACTTATAGCAATCAATTATATAAAGGAATAATATCAGAAGATTCTATTGGAATTTTTAATGGGAAAATATATGTACATAAAAATGCTCAAAAAACAAATGCATTTCAATTAAATAAAATCTTAATTACTTCTGAAAAAGGAGTAGCAAAAACAAAGCCCCAATTAGAAATATTTGCTGATGATGTAAAATGTTCTCATGGAGCAACAATTGGACAAATAGATCAAAATCAATTATTTTATCTTAAATCTAGAGGAATCAAAGAAAATATCGCTAAACAAATGATAATTAAAGCATTTATTTATGAAATAATAGATAAAATGAATAATAAATTTTTAGATGATTATATTAATTTTTATTAAATATAATTATATACTAAAAGTATCTAGCTATGGAAATAGATCTTTGATATCCAATGAATTATAATCAATTTTTCTTATCTTCAAGTATAAAAATTATGAAAACCAGAAAATTATATCGTTCAAATGAAAGAAGACTTTTAGGAGTTTGTGGTGGCATTGCAGAATATTTTAATATTGATCCAGTAATTATTAGACTTTTATGGTTATTCTTTACTATGCTTGGTGGATGTGGAATTTTATTATATATAATAGCTTGGATTGTTATTCCTTCTAGACCTGATTATAATAATAATAAATAAAACATATTCAGCAATAATTTATATATTCCCAATCATAATTTAATAATAAAGACATATTCTTAAAATTTTTACATATACTTGAATCATTCAATAAAATTTTAATCTGGTTTTCTCTGTTATAAGTATTTTGAGTAATATGACTTCTTTTTTTAAAATTGGTTTTTATATTATAGTTGATTAAAATTTTAAAAAGATCTCTTTGGTTTTTATCATAAATATCAATAAAATCTAAAAATTTAATAACAGAATCATTATAATCATTTGAAAAACTTTCCAATCTCATATTAATAAACTTGTAATGATAATATTTTTTAAATTTATTTTTTAGATATTTGATTGTTTGGTAACTTTCTAATATATCTAAATTGAATTCACAATTAATAAATCTTGAATATTCAAAGTATAAACCTTTATCTAAAGTTAAATTATTGTATAAACTATGAATATTATTTTCAGAAACAGACAAATTTTTAGATAATTTTTGAATAATATTATATTGACAATGAAGTTTTATTGCATTATATCTAATGTTATTCTTTTTTTTTTGTCTTAATAATACTTTTTGATAATATTTTTTTTGTTCATTTATATCATTAAATAACCATTTTTCTCTAGACTTTAAATGATAATTATACCCAGAAAGAACTGTATCAACAGGATTTCTTACAATATTAATTATTTTTGCTCCATTTTTATTATTGATGAATGATAAAATACTTTCTTTATTTAAACAATATTCTTTTGGAATTTCTAAATTAGATATATTACATTTTTCTTTCTGAAAATCTTGAATTGCTTTTTGAAAATGTCTAGTTAACAACATTGTACCAGTTTTATGATGAGCACCTAATAAAACATTTGAAAAATTTAGATCACATAATTGAGGTTTCGGAATTATTTGTAGTTTATTATCCAAATTAAAATTATCTAGAAAATGTAAATTAGTATTATAAAATAAAATGTCATATAAATATATCATTGATAAGACAAATCCTAATATAATACAAGGTTCTATAAATCTTTTTTTTACATTTTGAGTATTAACATTTAAAAAATTACATTTACTATGGGATTTATCTTCTATATTTGATCTTAAGCAATAAGACTTAAAGTTTATATTTTTGCAAGCAATATTTGTATTTAATAATAGTATTAAAAATAATTGTATAATTTTTTTTAGTCTCATAAAAATATTGAATATATTTTTATTAAAATGAGGTATAAAACAAATCAATTTGAAAGCTCAAATATCGCTTACCTATATACTAAAAGTATATGAAGATGCGGAAAAAGGTCGTTGATACCCAATGAGTTATGATCAATTATCAGTACATCTTCAAATGGAATGAGTATATATACAGATTTTAAAGTAAAAAAATAAATATTGTAGAGGGTGAGGGATTCGAACCCCCGGTACCGGTAAAGGTACAACGGTTTTCAAGACCGCCGCATTCGACCACTCTGCCAACCCTCTATTTAAGACAACCACTAATTTAAAAAAATGTTTTTCAATAAAAAAATTATATTATAAGCCAATTTATAATTTTTTAAAAAATAACATTATTCAAAAGAGTTCAATTTTTAAAATCAATTATTGGGTGAAAGACGGGATTCGAACCCGCGACCTCTGGTACCACAAACCAGCGCTCTAACCAACTGAGCTACATCCACCATTATAACATGAAACCATTAATATACTAATCGTAGATGAAATGTATCTGAAACCATTTGATTTCAAAGAGTAATGACCGATTATCAGATATTCTTCAATTGGAAGCAGTATATACATATTAATAATAACTTAAAAATTCAGATACCTAAGTTAAAAAATATTATCAAATTTTTAAAATAATATCAAAAAGTATGTGCCAAAAATCTCATAAATCTTGAAATTAATTCAATTTTTCCTATCACTTTATTTCAAATAAGTTTCTTTCTAATATTTTAATATACCAGATAGATCAATATATACTATACTCATTCCATTTGAAGATGTACTGATAATTGATCATAACTCATTGGGTATCAACAATCTTTTTCTGCATCTTCATATACGAATAGTATATTTCTACTTGAAGATATAAGAAAAATTGGTCATAATTCATTAATTAACAATGAGCTTTTTCCGCATCTTCATGTATGAATAGTATATATGTAAATATTAAATTATTTATTTTTTTTTATTAATTAAACATTATTATATTCCCCTTTAATATTAAATATACTAATCGTAGATGAAATGTATCTGAAACCATTTGATTTCAAAGAGTAATGACCGATTATCAGATATTCTTCAATTGGAAGCAGTATAACTCGAGTTGCCTAGTATTAAAATAGCTATAGAAGTCCATGTCATCCTGAATAAAGTCAAGGATCTATTTTATTAAATATTTGTTTTTAGTATAAAAATAGATATTTCGCTTCGCTCAATATGACAAAAGGAAAATATAGCGCAATTTACGTTAAATAGTAAAATAGATGCCCAATATAATATTAAACAAATCAAATAAAGATTCAAGAATAAACCAAAAAGGGAACAAACCTAATTGGTTAAGAGTTAAACTACCAACTAGCAAAGAATATCAAAAAGTTAGAAATTTAGTAGATCAACATAAACTTCATACTATTTGTGAAAGTGGTAATTGTCCAAATATTGGAGAATGTTGGGGAAGAGGAACAGCTACTTTTATGATTTTAGGTAATGAATGTACTAGAAGTTGTGCTTTTTGTGCTGTTAAAACTGCAAGGCCTAAAACATATGATAAAGAAGAACCTAAAAGAGTTGCCCAAGCTATATTTAAAATGCAAGTTAAGCATGCAGTAATTACTTCTGTTAATAGAGATGATCTTAGGGATAGAGGTTCTGAAGTTTGGCATAATACTGTTTTAGAAACAAAAAAACTTTGTCCAAATACAACAATTGAAACTTTAATTCCAGATGTTAAAGCAAGTTGGGAAGCTTTATATCATATGATTAGCCCTGGACAAGAAGTGGTTTCTCATAATATTGAAACTGTTGAAAGTCTATATAAACAAATTGTTCCACAAAAAAAATATACTCGCGTTTTAGAGCAATTAAAAAGGATAAAAGAATTTGGTAAAAAAACTAAAACAGGAATAATGGTTGGAATGGGAGAAACAGATGAAGAGATTTATAAAGTTATGGATGATTTAGCAAAACTTAAACTTGATATTTTAACTATTGGTCAATATTTACAACCAACTGAAAAACATTGGAAATTAAGAGAATTTGTCCATCCTGATAGATTTAAAAAACTTGAAGAAGAAGGTTTAAAAAAAGGAATTAAATATATTGAATCAGGTCCCTTAGTAAGATCCTCATACAAAGCTGAAAAACATGTATATGTTTAATTTATCTTTTTATACCAATTCTCATTTTTGCACTTCTAGCTCTATTATTAGAAACTATTTCTTCTTTTGTAGGAATTATAACTTTTCTATATAAAGGAGTTAATGGTCTTATAATATTACCATAACCATCTTTATTTAAAATTCCTTCAAAATTACCACAACTAAAAAATCTTTTTACTAATCTATCTTCTAATGAATGATAACTAATTACCACTATCCTACCAGAAGGTTTTAAAATATTAATACTATCCAATAATAATGTTTTTAAATTTTCTAATTCTTTATTAACTTCAATTCTTAAAGCTTGAAATATTATAGCATAAAATTTATTCTCTTTACCTTTAAAAGCATATTTTTTTAAAGCTTCTTTTAAATCAAAGGTTGTTTTTAATTTTTTTACTAATCTATAATTTATTATTGCTTTTGCTAAAATTTTAGCATTTTTAAATTCTCCATAATCTCTTAAAATTTGAGCTAGTTTTTCTAAAGTATATTTATTCAAAATATGTTTTGCATCAATAATTTGATCTTGATTCATCCTCATATCTAAGTCAGAATCAAATCTTGTTGAAAAACCTCTCTCCTTTTTATCAATTTGATATGAAGAAATTCCAAGATCTGCAATTATTCCATCAACTGAATTTATTTCAATCTTTTTTAATTCTTTTTTTAAATCTTTAAAATCAGATTTTATAAATCTAAAGTTTTTATTATCTATTTCTTGAGATTTTTTCTCTGCATCTTCATCTTTATCCAATCCAATTAATGAACCTTTAGGAATCCTTTTTAATATCTCTTTAGAATGCCCTCCTCCCCCAAAAGTCACATCTATATAAATCCCATTTTTATTTGTAATTAAAGCTTCTATCGATTCTTTTAAAAGTACTGGGATATGATGATATTTTTTAATTTGCTTTTTATCTATCATATAGCAAATTTAAAACTTATTTTGAATAAAATAAATTCATTATTTGAGAGCATTGCAAAATGAGTGTCGAGCGTCAGCTCGGCACTCTAAAATATCCGCAAAGCTAGATTTTTGTTACGCAAAATTAGTTTTGCAATACTCTCTATTTATAATAATATTAATTTTAAACTTGATTATTTGCATTAATCATAACGAACATATAAATTCGACTGTTAATAATATTTAAAATATTTAATATGAAGAATTATTTAAATTTAAAACTAGTATTAATCATATCTTTCTTTTTTTATAATTGTTCTAATGGAAGAACTGATTTATATATGTATAAAAAGAGAAATAAAAATGAAAAACTTATTTCATCTGCATTAGAAGTTTGTAATAAACCAGATAAAGTAATCCTTTCAAAAGATGAAAGCCATAAATGTGTATGTTGTGGCATTGAACTTAATAATGATAATTCTTCTATTATAAATAAAACTTCATATTTTAATAGCTTGAATGAAAATCATCCTGATTTTTTACATGATTATGAAGAATTTAATGATTTTTGCAATATTGCTCATAATATTGATTCTGAAGAGGTAAAAAGTTTTGAGTATTTATATGAAAATAATAATGATATTGATGAACGTGGTTTACCCAGATATATTTCAATTAGAGATTATAATAAAGATGAGATTTATGAAATAATAAATATAACATGTAACTGTATTGAATATCTAATTCCTATTAATTCTAATTTTAATTATAAAAAAGTATATATTCATAAATTAAAAAAATTAATTTCTGGATATTTGCAATTCCATAATAATGAAGATATTGCAAATCTTATTTTTTATTATATTGGATTAGATGATTTTAAAGAAAAAAAATTTGAAAATGAAATTGATAAAAATTATAAAATATTTTTGAAAAAAAAAATGATAAGTATATAAAAACAAAAAAAAAGGAAATTAAAAATATATATATAAAATTTTATAATAAATATGGAGAAAAAATAATAACTAAGTACTCTTTATCTAGATTTATAGGATTTAATAATATTTTTTTTAGTACATGTAGACATAAAGCTGAAACAGAAATACCAGAATATTGTCTTAAATTTAGATTATTAACTGTTGGTAGAATTATTGGAACAATCCTGAGTATTTTTCTTATTGCAACTTTAATAGGTTCTTATTACGAAAAACCTTTGGAATTTTATTTATTAATTCCCTTTATATTAATTGGTTTATTATGTTGTATTTGTATAATAGATCCAGCTTATAAAGATATACGTAAAGTACTAGGAAATTGTAATTCATACTTTAAAACAAATTTAGAAAAAATAAATAAAATAATTTGCTGCAAAAAAGCAGATCCGATTTATCTTGGATTTGGAGATTGTTGTTTGTGTTTGAAATATCCTTGTCGGTATAGGTACTCCCCTTCCAAAACTTGTAAAAGAATATTTAATTGTAAAGAATTGGAAGAATATGAAAGAGTAGATGATGATATAAATTTTTTATTATAAATATATTTGATTTGATATCATTAATTTACAACTTTTTTGTCAGCCATAATATAAGTTCATCATCTAGTATTATTTTTTCACCTGGTTTCAAATGTTTGTTATCATAAGTAATACCTCTGCCATCTGGCATATAGCCTCTTTTAATATATAATTTTTGAGCATTACCATAATCAGCATATAAACCAACTCCAAGTCCTACATATTCTGATTTTTCTTTGGCTTTTGCCTCTGCTAAATCCATTAATTGTTCTCCTAATCCTTGGTTTCTATATTCTTGGAATACAAATAAATCGTTTATTTCAGGGATTTTTGATTGGTTAAAAGGTTCATATTCAGAATTCCATTTTAAAGTTGTATATCCTGCTAGTTCATCCTTATAAAATCCGATCCAAATATTTCTTATATCTTCTTTTTGTTCAGATAAATATAAATTTAAAATAGATTTAGGCTTAGTTATATCTAGCTTTTCTAATTTAGAGATAATAATATCAATATCTTCTTCTTTAAGTTCTCTAAAGAAAAATTTATTTAATTTAGAATTTTTCATAAAATTTTACCAATCTATTTCTTCAAATCCATTTAATTTTAAATATTCATTAGTTTTACTAAAATGTTTATTCCCAAAAAAACCATTTCTAGCAGAAAAGGGAGATGGATGTGGGGATCTCAAAACTAGATGTTTACTTTTATCAATAATATTTCCTTTTTTTTGAGCATAGGCTCCCCATAAAAGAAAAACAACTTTTGATTTTTTTAAAGATATATTTTCAATTACTGAATCTGTAAAGTTTTCCCATCCAAAATCTTTATGTGAACCAGGACTTTTGGCTTTAACAGTCAAAATAGAATTTAATAATAATACTCCTTGTTTTGCCCATCTTTCTAAGTTTCCATTTTTAGGAATGTCTTTTTTAAGATCTGAATTTATTTCTTTAAATATATTAATTAAGGAAGGCGGCATACGGATATCTTCATTTACTGAAAAGCATAATCCATTAGCTTGTCCTTGTCCATGATATGGATCTTGACCTAATATTACTACTTTAGTTTTTTCAAAAGGGCAAAAATTAAAAGCATTAAATATTTTATTTCCTGAGGGATAAATTATTTCTGATTTATAAGCATTTTTTACTTTGTTAGTTAACTTTGAGAAATAAGGTTTTGTAAATTCATCTAGTAATATTTCTTTCCATGATTCTTCAATTTTTATTTCATTTATAATATTATTTATTTCTTGATTATGATTTTTTGAGATTTTATTCAGTTTATCTTCAAGATCAATTACAGGTTTAGCAAAAAGATCATTTTGTATAATTTTTTTATTTTGAAAATTCTTGTTTTTTTTAAGAAAATCTAAATCTTGCTCACTAGTCATATCAATAAATAAATAAATAAATAAATAAATAAATAAATAATTAATCAGTTAAAAATAGTACGCCTGGAAGGACTCGAACCTTCAGCCTTCGAAGTCGAAATCCGATATTCTATCCAGTTGAACTACAGGCGTATATATTAAATTGTATTTGAAAGTAATTAATATTCAAAAGAATTAACACAATTATCACTATATACTGCTTCCAATTGAAGAATATCTGATAATCGGTCATTACTCTTTAAAATCAAATGATTTCAGATACATTTCATCTACGATTAGTATATCTTTAAATGGGAACAATATATTTTAGTTTATCTTCATTTTTATTTAATTTCAAATTTAAATAATTATAGGCTATGTTAAAAACATTATTTTCTGATTTTATAAATATTATTTTCCCTGCTCAATGTCTTACATGTAATAATTTTTTAATAAAAGAAGAGGAAGTTATTTGTTTAAAATGTTTTATTCAAATATCTATTCCTGATTATGAATTAAACTCTTTTAATAATTATGTACTCAAAAAATTTTATGGAAAGATACCTATAAAATATTGTTTTACTTTTATAAAATTTGGAAAAAGAAGCAAAATAAGATATTTAATTCATAATTTAAAATATAAAGATAAAATAAAAATAGGTGAATATCTAGGAAGAATTTATGGTAATAAAATTATTGAAATAGGTTTTAAAGAAGAATTTGATTTTATTATTCCTATTCCTTTACATAAAAAAAGATTTAATAAAAGAGGCTATAATCAATCTAATTATTTTGCAAAAGGAATTTCTAAAATTCTATCAATACCTTGGAATGATAAATATATTATAAGAAAAATAAATACAAAATCACAAACAAAAATATCTGATGAATGGAATAGATGGCAAAATATAAAAAATGCATTTGAAATCAAAAATGCTAAATCATTAAAAAATAAAAATATTCTTCTTGTTGATGATGTTATCACAAGTGGATCTACTATTGAATCATGTGCCCATGAACTTTTAAAAAATGGGGTTGCTAATATAAGTATTGCTACTATTGCTTATGCATAAATAAAATATAAAAAATATAAGAATATTAACCATTTTGATACTCTCATGATTAATGATTTATTGTTTTTATATAAAATTATTTTGTAAAATTTATAATAATAATATAACTTGGGCTGTCGGTTTAGAATAATGTATAATTTAAAATTCAATCCAAGGTCATGAAAAATAAAATTATAATTCTTTTTGTTTTCTTTTTTACTCATTGTGGTAAAATGAAAAATAATTCATTTATGATGAATTATACAAATGAAAAAAAATTGAAATCTGCAATTAAAGAAAATGATTTAAATAAAATGAAAAATATTAGAAAGAATAGTAAATTAGATTTTAATTATAAAGATGAATATGGTAATACTTTCTTACATATAGCATGTTTAAATTATAAACCTGATGATATTACAAATTATTTATATAATAAAAGAATTTGTAAAATTTGTGATTATTTAATAGATGAATGTCAAATATTTATAGATACACTAAATAAATATAATGAAACACCATTTTTCGAGATATTACAATATAATAGAAGACTTAAATTATTAAAATATTTACAAAAAAAAGGGGCTAAATTAAACTTAGAATGTAAAGATAAAAATTATACGATAGCATTTTTAAAAGCAGCTCGATTTGCAGATTTAGAAACACTAAAATATTTATATGAACAAAATGCTAATGTTTATGCAAAAGATATTAGAGGTTTTAATGCATTACATTTAGCTACTTCAGATAGTAATAATGGGTTTAAAAAAATAAAATGGTTATTAGAAAAGTTTGATTTTAACATCGATTGCAAAGGAGGGGATGCTAAACTTACTCCTTTTTTATGTGCTACAAATAATTCCTCAGCTCATAAAAATATATTAAAATATTTGAAAAAAGAAGGAGCTCATATAAGAGCGGTAGATAGAAATGGTAACAATGCATTACATCTTGCTTGTAAAAGAGCTAGATTCGATAGATTTTATAATATAAAATGGATATATAAAAATTGTGATTTGAAAATAAACTCTAGAAATAATTATGGTGCAATTCCTTTAATATTTGCTTTAGATACTTGTTCACTTGATGCCAAATATTATTTAATTAAACAAGGGAGTAATATTAATCCTGAAATTATATCTTATTTTATAAGAACATGTTCATCCCCTGAAATATTAAATTTGTCATTAAAGAAAAGTAATATAAATTTCAAATCAGAAGACACATTATCAAAAATACTTTTTAATAAACACAATCATAAAATATTAGTAATGAATGAAATCTTTCAACATGAACAATTTCTCTACTCTAATAGATCCTTGGATGCCACTCGTGTTTTAGAATTATTAAAATATTTTAAAAAGAAAGGAATTAATTTCAGTAAAGTTTATGAAGGTATAATTTTGATTCGAATATGTAAAATATTACCAGATATTGAAATAATTAAATTTTTAATAGAAAAATGCAAAGTAAATGTGAATTCAAGAGATGATGGTAAATATGATGATACAAACCCTTTACAATATGATGATACAAACCCTTTACTTGTAACTACAAATCCAATAGATAATCGTGGCATGACTCCATTTTTAATTCTTGCAAAAAAAGATAATCTTGAATCATTAACATATTTAAAACAAAGAGGTGCTAATTATAGTGTTTGTAATTATAAAAATGAGAATGCTTTACATTTAACTAGAAATGCAGAAATAATAAAATATTTGGTACAAGGATTAAATTTTAATATAGAACAAAAAGGTGGAACACTACAAAAAACTCCCATTTTATATAATGCTACAAATCCGGGTATAATAAAATATTTTATTAACAAAAATGCAAATATAAATGCAACAGATATAAAAGGTAATAATATTCTTCATTTAAGTCTAGACTATTTCATTTCTAAAAGCTTTAATACATTTATTAATGGCGGTGGCAAAGGAACTATAGAGTTTTTGCTAAATTATATAGATATAAATTCTAAAAATAAAAATGGAAAGACTCCTTTTTTAAGGGCTTTAGGAAGGAGTGTTGAGTGGCCAAAGGGAATCTCACCCCAAGGCTCTCACAAAACCGGACGTGAGATTCTCACCTCATCCGGCTTTTATCATCCAATCTACAAATGTGTGAAATTTTCCCAATGGGCGA
>PJEL010001477.1_pt1 | contig 23647 bp, 42 predicted proteins | sample 1853271 | NCBI WGS metagenome assembly PJEL01 (sample SAMN08108733, study PRJNA415343) | Invertebrate metagenome, whole genome shotgun sequencing project. | host: Globobulimina | place: Sweden: Gullmar Fjord | collected 2015-08
TCTGCTCACTTTAAATTAAAAATACCAATCAGGATCACTCTCTTTTTTGGGAACAAGTACGAGTCGTAGATCCCAACGAGAATATAATATCTCTTGCATCATTCTAAAGTATATGTTTTTACGTCTATTATATTCTTCCTCTGTTTTAATTGGATGCGTTTTATATTCTCCTTGATCACTGGAGTTACCACGAACAAAAATTGATTTAACCTGACATAACTCGGGACTAATTATACCTTTATCAATCAATTTCCGTCTTATAATCCTACTAGATTCAATCGTATTAATGACTGGATCAAATTTTTTCCTGAAGATAACATCATTTCTTTTTGCTGGTGTTATCACACCCGACTCAATTAAAAACTTCCTTCTGTCCTCGCATTCTTGCTCTGTAGCAAAATATAGATCATTAGATTTTTTCTTTGTTGCGTTGAATACTTTAGCCATTATTTTATCGCTCCCAAAAACGTTTTCGTTCCTCATTTACTTTTGCAATGTTATCAACAGTATTAAGTTTAGTTGTAAAAGCATTATCAATACTAAACTCAACTGCATGTGATTTAATTTTATCTCCATTTATAACTTTTTGAACAAAATTCATTATTAATGTCGCAGCAGTTACATTTGTTTGCATGTTTTGCGGAGCCGAAATGGCTCTATCTGCGCAACTTAACTCTGAATTAAAAACACCATCATCACTTAATAGTTCTGGATAAATTTCCATAACCGATGGTAAACTAAATTCTCCTTCAACAGTACTCTCTGACGCACAGACCTTTATTTTATCTGAGTTATGAGTGCCTCTAGATGGGGGTGAATAACCACACACGACCTGTCCAGCTCTTTCCTCATTTCCAGAATCAATCCAAAAGTGTCCACGCCAAGCAAAACCATCTTCATTTTCATTAGCTTTACCATAGAACCAATCATTAACAAGTCGCCGCGAAGCATTATTATCGACACACCCAATGATCAAATCTGATCTATCAGTACGTCTACGAGCGTTATTAAAGAAATCAAAATCTTTAATTTTCTCAATATCGTTTTGAATTACAGAAATTTGGATACCAAATGCTGCAGCATATCTTTCTGCTAGAACAGCGGCTTTATTCTTTGCAATGTCTGGATCAATAAAATGCTGACGAAGAAGATTATTTTGTTCAACTATATCGCCATCTGCAAAAAATAATTTAATGTCGTCTCTGTTTTTATCTTTCCCTGAATTACGAGACTTATTTATAACACTAACATATCTGCATAGATGTGGGGCAAGATGTCCTCCTGTCCCTCCACACCCTATTAATAATATATTTTCCACTTTCGGATAAGTACTAAGTGAAAATAATTTCGGTAAAGAATTTAAAGTAGCCATTTTTTAAAACCGTTTTCCTCTGTGATCTACCACATGCATATTTGGATTACCATCTGTAGTTTTATCATCTATACATCTGCCATTTGGCCAATATGTTGCGCCACCTTTAACATAAAATAGTTTTTGGTCACCTTCCATACGCCATAATTTATCACCTTCTTGCATCCAATATTCTTTTTCATCACTTTCATCTTCTGCAACGAATTCCTCTTTAGGCATTAAATGATCACCACTTTTAAATTTATCTACAAGATCCATTGGCTTTTTATCTGGAACAAAGCTGTTTGCATTTTGGTTATTCCATGGCTGATTGTGTCCTTGATAAGGTCCTCCTCTTTGATGATAAGGTCCTCCTTGAACATTATTAACACCACGTTGACCTTGGAACTTATTACCTTGCCAACCACCCTTAAATACTTGGGCTTTCTGTTCCTTAATTCTATTAGCCCAGTCTCGAGGATAACTTTCAAGATGATACATTTCTTCATCAAAATCAAAAAGATCTTCAACTTCAATTTCAGAAGTACGACCACCAACAGATATACGCATTTTCAAATCCGGAAAAGCATGTGTGATATTTCCAATTACCCCATAAAATCTATCAGCTTTCTCATCACCATCATCAGTACCAGAAAAGAAAGCACCCATACTACCATGACTATGAATTTCAAATACTAAAATTTTATTTGTATCTTCAAAGCTTTCATCATTATCATATCTTACTGACGCTGCAGAAACAGTTTGCTTAGGAAGATGAATCACATATTCTTCTTTGTCTAAATCAAAAAAGAACTGTAAAAACACTTCACTGGAATACTTTTTATATATTTTCTTAAAGAAGTGAACAGTGGTTCCTAAAAATGGAGCCGGAATTTTAGGAACATTCAATTCCCAACCTTCCTCAAGATCACTTTTTAATCCAATAATTTCTCCCTCAACAATTTTACTTATAAATGTTCCAAGTTTATTTTTACGTCTCTCATAGATTCCATTGCCCTGCATAACATATGCAATACTTTTCTTACAATCTTCTGGAATATCTTCAATATAATGAGCAACCATTAACTTTTCTAACATTAATTTCTTTGCTGGATCAAGTTTTGGTTTTGGAACATATGGAGTATATGGAGCGGTCTGTTCTCCCATCCAACTACAACCATTAAAGAAACCATTATCGTCGTCATCAGCTGCTTTCTGTTTTGGCCAAGATGGGATGACGACATCTTTTACATCTTTTACGTATGGATTGTTTTTTTCATTATGTCTTTTATTTTTTCTACGGGAATCTTTTCTCTTACCCATGATTAATCTCCTGAATTTATAATTGATTTATAGCGACACTCACTTCTTTTTAACATACTTGATGGATATGCATCTCTTTTTTCTAAATAATTTAATAATGACCAGAAATCTCTTATGCGGGATTCACCTTTTTTATAACTACTCGGCGCAAGATAAGTATTTTCTTCTATAAGATCTCCATTAAAACCAGAATCTAAAAATATATTAATGATACCAACCAATTCCATCGGTTGATTTACTTTCATTAATGACGCACCGCCCCAACAAACATGTCCATCTTGATATACATTGCCAAATGGAAAATGATATAAGGTGTCTTTGTCCGATTCAAGATTCTTTTTAAGAGAATGTATATAAGTTTGTATTATCTTATTAGAACGAACAAAAAATATGAATAAACATTTGGGAAATGGGATCATTCTTGTGCGCTCCTCATTACCAACAGAACGCATCTTTCTCACCCTTTCTTCCATCTCAATACATATAAGATAATCATTAAGTGACCCAGAGAAAAATCTGGTTCCTTTTGGTAACAAACCAGTTGAAAACCTATATGAAGAAGCTAAGTTCGCTACTATGTCATCCACTGATACGGTCTTTTGTTTTGATATTCCATCTGGAGCCACTATTGAAACATGTGCATCTGTGCCCGCTCCTGGGATTGTAATAGTTAAGCTACAATCTTCAACTTTCATTTCTCTCACTCCTTAATTTTTGAAACTGTTTTAATGCCCCGTCAAATAGTGATTGTGCATTTTGAATCCTTTTATCTTTTTCTTTTACAGCATCTCTTTCTAACTTTCGTATTTGTTCAACCCGAACCGCTTCAGTCTTTTCCATATCTTTGCGTTCGGCTTCAATTCTTTTTCTTTCCTGTCTTCTTCTTTCTTCACGACGAGCACGAATTTCCTCTAACCTATCTCTTTCTTTGACGATTTCTTCCTTTGCAAAATCAACTAAAAATGGAACATTTTCATCCCATATCTTTTTAAATTTTACACAAGCTCTAGCACATCTAAAAAAATCCTCAGGAGGTTTATTAGATGTCCCATTCTTTGTTGCTATGTGGTATAATGAACTCGGGTCTCGTGATTGCATATATATACTTATTTCATGTGGTAAGGTTGGACAAACATGACCATCAATAGTTTGTCTTATCTCAGAAAACTTTTGTAAAGCTGTCGCACCATTTACACCAATTGTGTCAAAATAATCCTGACCATGATTGCTAATAAAATTAAAACTTTCTTTTATCTCTCGTGGTACGACCATATAATATGTTCCATGATCGCTATTGATTTCAAAATCAGAGAATAAATGTTTTAATAGTGCCCGTAGTAATCTTTTACCAGCTCCACGAGTAGCTGAAGCATCACTACCATATTCTGTCGGCATCTTACGTTTACGATTAATAAAACCAAATTCCTTACATAATCTAAATAAACGTAAAAAATCAATTTGCCTATATTGTAATAGTTTATCCATTCATTTTTCCTCAAATGAAAACAGAAGTAAACGCTCTTTTTGCTTTCAAATTGTCAATAATTTTTTTAAATTTCCCCGTGTTGGGGTTATTGATGCCCAGACGATCAATTGCTAATTCTAATTCATCAAGTTCATCATCACTAGCGAAGTCTTTATCAAAATCCATCGGATTGGATATTGATAATATATTTTCTAATAACACTTCGTGTTTCTCTTGAAACCCTGGAATTTCTGGACAACTATCAAAGAGTCTACCGATATTAACTGGCATTTTTAATTACCTCAAACGTAAAAACCCACCTGGAAAACTCCAGGTGGGTCAGTGAAACAGGTTAAATACTAACCCTTAGTTCCAGCACGAACGGAAAATGTTACATCTCCATTCTCTTCTTCTTGGTACTCTGCGTTAGCAAGAGCAGGGTGAACAGCTTCCCAAACTGAGCGGACATCGTCTACAGGAATATCTACTGCAGCAGTAATAGTTTCGTCACCAAATCGGTATGTTCTTTCTTCATTAGCCATTTTAGTTACCTCCAAAGGGTTGTTTAATTGCTCTATGAGCACAACTGAACTTGTTGTTCAATTTATATTGTAGCATGACCACTACGATATTTCGGATACTAATTGACGTATCCTTTTTAATATAAGTTAATTTTTCTACTTTCCTCCTCGTGCTCGTCCAGGATACTCAGGAGTTCCTTCACGTCTCCGTACCGTATCCCATTCTAGCCAGTTGCCAGTTTTTTCATCAATAATAACTTTAGCTTGTTCCCTATTAATCCTACGTATAGGTATACCAACATATTTTCCTGATTCTGAAATGTTGGCACCAGCATATTTTTTATTATATCTTTTAAGACTTTCAACTAAAAAATATTTACAGTGTGCTTCAAGTATTTTACATCTCATCACTTGTTTTGTTTGATCAAATTGTGATTTATTTCTGTTCGCATAGATAACATACACGTTACTACTCGTCTGATCCGACATCACTTACCTCCGATTTATATCCATTTACAAATTCAAACAGATGTTTAATCTTATCTTTAGTTATAGTTTTATTAGTAACATTGAAGAGTTGTTCATCAATTTTACTAATCTCTTCAGGCGTAAGTATGCCCGCAATTTCAATTGCTTTAGAAATCAATTTGACCGCATAAACAAACCCAAGAAAAATTTCTAGGAAAGATGCATTGTCTTCATCCTTTAACATATTAAGACTCATAAAGAAATTAGTAAATACTTTTGATACTTTATCAACCTTTTCTGGTTTTATAATCATTTGTTTTTCCAACCTTATTTATTAATAATCCAAATACAGACCACAGTAATCCGATACAGCATATTTGCGCTCTCAATATTTGGTCTTCATGCCAGAAAAAAAGAATACCAGAAACAGATAAAATTGTAGTTAATATATATATTTTTAAAAATATATCATTCCATTTTGAATTCCACAAATCATCTATCATTAAATGTCAACCTTTTATCAATAAGAGATGATATTTCATCTAAGCTTCCGGCAGGAACTATATCAACAAGTGGGACACTTATCTCTTTGATTTTATTAAGAATTCTTTCAATGTCACTCATCATGTTAATAATCCTTGGTAACTCATTTACCAAGTCTTTAGATCCTTTCATTATTAAGATGAGTCTATCTAAGCTCTTTACTCGACAATTTATATACTTTATAACACCATTAATTGTATCAGCCGATTCAGCCGCATTTTTTTCAATTAATTCAAATTGCCCTCTCAAATTTTTAAATACATTGTTTTTAAATACACCATTTTTAATCATGTCTTTCCTTACTTTTTAATATAAGTAAGAGGTATAACATTCTTAGGGTTCGTTTGTCGAAACCATAATGTTCTACCACAACTCTTACTTCTACACTTCCAATATACAGCTCCCGCTGAATTACCTGGACCCTTGTACTTCATACAAACGCCACAATGAGGGCACTTCTTTGCATTCATTTTCTTATCACCCTCCTTCCTTTTAACCGGCTTTTTATACCGACGATTATCATATCTTACCATTAACATCCTCGCTTATTATGGAAACAAAATTTTAGGCTCAAAATTCTAAGAGCGAAAAATTCAAAATTGCCGAACTTACGCGCACAAATTATAGCCAATTTTTAGAAAAATCAATCCTCACACATTACAATATTAATAGCTTCAATTAAAGTTGACACGGGATGTAAAGATAAACTATTCTTTACATCATTTGGAAGCTCATCCATATCATATTTATTTTGAATAGGAAATAGTATATGTTTAATGCCAGCACGATGTGCTGCCAATGTCTTTTCAACAAGTCCGCCAATTGGCATGACTCTTCCTCTTAATGAAATCTCTCCTGTCATTGCAATATCATTTCTAATAGGTCTGTCAGTAAATGACGAAAGCATTGAACATGTCAATGCAACTCCTGCACTTGGCCCTTCTTTTTGTATTGATCCATAAGGTAAATGTATATGTATATCAAACTCTGTGAATTTTTTGGGATCTATATTAAGTTCTTCAGCATTTGATTTAAGCCAAGTATAAGAAGCTGTAGCAGATTCTTGTAATACTTTTCCTAAGTTACCAGTTAATTTCACTTCTCCTTTTCCCGGAGTTAAAGAGGATTCAACAAACAATAATGAACCACCATGACTGCTACAAGAAAGACCGGCACATAAACCTACCTCAGGATTATCGGCTGCCTTTTCAACAAAGACTTTAGGTGGTCCAAGTAAATTAGGAATAGAATTAGACCTAACAGTATTAGGAATTTCCTTGCCAGATGCAATTTGCACAGCAAGTTTTCTTAACACCTTACCACATTCACGCTCTAAAGATCTAACTCCAGCCTCACCGGTATATTCTTCGATAATTCTATTAATAGCATTAGCTGAGATAGAAAGTTTATCATACTTTTCTAGACCATTTTCTATTTTCTGTTTTGATATTAAATGTTTCTGAGCAATTTTAAGTTTATCATAAGGAGAATATCCAGGAATATCAATGATCTCCATTCTATCTCTTAGAGCTGGAGGTATAGGCGCAACTTCATTAACAGTACCAATAAACATTACATCTGAAAGATCAAAAGGAACATTTAAATAATTATCAACAAACGCATGATTTTGTGCAGGATCTAAAACCTCTAGCAATGCAGATGATGGATCACCACGATAATCATTACTTAGTTTATCTAATTCATCCAACATAAATACTGGATTTTTATATCCAATCTTATTTAAATGATGCATAATTTTTCCTGTCATCGCGCCAACATAGGTGCGACGATGGCCTCTAATTTCTGCCTCATCATGAACTCCACCTAAAGATACTCGTATAAACTTTCTACCCATTGCTTTAGCAATACTTTTTCCAATAGACGTTTTTCCGGTTCCAGGTGAACCATGAAAACAAAGAATGGCACCCTTATTATCAGGATTAAGTTTACGTACTGCAAGATATTCTAAGATGCGTTCCTTTGGTTTGTTAAGACCATAATGATCTTCATCTAAAGATCTCCTAGCATCTTCAATATCTATTTTATCTTCTGTTTTCTTTTTCCATGGCAATGAGGCAAGAGTTTCAAGATAACTAACGATTATAGAAAATTCATTCATGGCTGGTGACATATGTTTTAAACGTCTTAATTCTTGATCGGCTGCTTCCGTGACTTCTTCGGGAGCCCCTGATTCTTTTATTAAATTATATAATCGTTTAACCTCTCCAACATAATCATCCGACTCTTCATTTCTTTCTGACGAAGTAGAACAGATTTCCACCTTTACTTGGTTAGAAAGCTTAACAACAATAGATAATGTATTTTTTAGTCGGCTCTTTGGATTTAAATCACTTAGCAAAGATAATCTAGCTTCACCGTTAATTGGAAGTTGTGAGGCAATACCATCCACAAATCTAGAAAGATCCTGAGATGTTTTCATTTTTATTTTGTGTTGAAGAGCGATATCTTTAAGTGATTCTTGAACTATATCATATAGTTGGGCGACTTCAGTGTTTATTTCATTGTCAAGTTCTATTACTTCATCTTCAATACGATCAATTTCACCATATAAATAACTGTCTTCACCTTCATCTGTTTTACCAAGAGTACTTAAATGTGCACGATGCAGTCCAACCACAACCGCACGCCTCTGATCATCATTCTCACCCGGCAAGACACATTTAATCTTAACTTCAACACACAAAGAATAAAAGTCATTTAATTTAGGATCTTCAACCTTATCATCTTTTTGCATTGCTATGATAATCGAAGAATCATTTGTGTCTGCTAACTTAACGGCGTTAAGTGATATAATCCTACCAACACTTATTTCTGCCACCATGCCCGGAAATATAATAAGCGTAGGATCTTTTAGTGCAAGTACTGGAAGCTTTACTAAATCTGTCATTACTTTCTCCTAGATTTTATAGTTTTACCTTCAGATAAAACAACTTTGCGACAATAATCATGAAGTCTATTTGGTTTGTTATCATAAAGGCAAAACATCATCTGGCGCACAATATTATTTTGAACGCAAGCGATCATTGCATATTCTTTTCTTATAGCAGCGTTGTCTGATTGATCTGATTTGAAATTGTCATATAATTTTTGAGCTTCTTTTAAAGCATCGTCTTTTATATTAGAAGCTTCAACATATATTTGATAAAATTCTTTAGCAAATTCAATTACTTCCCAATCATAATCACATTTATATAACTCATCAGATAACTGCTGTTCAGATTTAATTCCACCTCCTTCAATAAACTCAACCATTGTTGGATAAGTCATAGAGAACTTCATCCGATGGTTAGCTAAATAATGTGCGCTCTTTATTTTAATAAATACTTGATCATTTTTACAACGAGCAACTATTCCTTCTTCTCTCCACGTCTTTATTTCTTCTTGTAATTTTAAAGGCTCTCTTGGTAAATTATGAATCTTGACCAGATTTAAATTATAACACTCAGCTAAAGATTTTAAATCTTCCCAACTACTTATGTGTAAATCATTATGAGTTATAGAGCCTAAAAATATTAAGTCTTCTTCTTTGTAACGAATAACTACAACGTTACTTGGGGCAACGTATTCAAATAAGAGAGACATTTCTGGCGTAAAATTAGGATCTAAAAGTATTGGATACTTTTCCTTAGCTACTCTTTTAAACCTATCACCAAATGAATCTTGGTCATGGTTTGCAAATCCTCCAAACATTGTTCCTCTCGTTCGCATTATAACCTGACCATCTATAACCGACCTAATTGCCAAACTCCCATCCTCTTTATGCGTGAAATTAACAGATCCACCATTGGCAAGCTCATTCTCTAAAGTATCGGTATCATTTAAGAACTCTCCAAAATTACCAAACTTCGGCCACGAACATGACACAACAAACCCGTCATCATTTACCACGACAGAACGTAACCACTTTTCATCATCATTCCATTCCCACATGTTTCTTATAGGATGTACTAAATGTAATCCATTTTCTGATATCACTTTGAACTCAGATCTTAGTTTAGTTATGTCTAGATGTTTTTTTCCTTCTTTTATGGACCACATTTTGTTCTCCTAAACGTTTTGCTCCACACATAGTATTCATACAACTATATCTTAATTTTAATTTCATATATTTTCTGGTTTTTATAATTCTCAACATGTTATTATTATTACTTTTATATGCCTTTGTTATCCAAAGAACTCTCAAATGATGCCTTCTGTTATTCCAATTGTAATGTCTTAACCAATGTGATTTATGTTTATGCTTTTTGCATGCCTTTTTCCAGAAAGCTAGTATCCTTGTTCCCTCTCTTATATTACATCTTATACCTAGCAGGCTGCATCTTGTTTTGTAAATGCCGCCATTGACCTGCATAAGTCCAAAATCATTTGTGTGGCTCTTAGCTCTCCTATCAAATCCAGATTCATGTTTGATCACAGATAATACAAGATATGGATCAAGTTTTCTTTGTTCTGAATACTTACATACATTTTTTGCTATGTTTTTAATTACATAAGTATTATTAGAGTTGGGATATGTAGCCACAATGAGAGCTATCATAATTTCAATACACATAGTATTACTTTTTCCTTTCATATGTTTTTTTTAATATCCATTCCATTATAATTATCACGATGCCAAGTGGCCACATAAAAGTTATCTCTAATAAATTATTCCAATCAGCCATTTCATTATGAAATTCATAAAGAAAATAAAGGAATCCTATAAGTAAATATAAACATAAATATATCATAACTTCTCCTCAGCTGGATGATGAGATGCCAGCTATTCTTTTCCTCTTTAATTCTGACATCTTAGTGTTTTTAAATACTCCGGCAATATTCTTAGTGAACCTGTCAGATGGAACAAACCCTTTAGCTCCATAACGAGCAATTCGTTTTACACATGTCGCAAGGTTTTCAGTATATATAAAATTCAAATGTCCACTCTTAACATCTTCTTTTGCCTGTTTGTAATAGCAAATATCATCTCCATCAATGGCAAAACAGCAAACGACAAAATCAAATTTCTTAAATATATCTTCAAACTTTTTATAATAATACCGAGTTACAAGCTGCACATCAACTCCAGCTCTTGAAAATGTAACACTCCATTCACTTTCAGTAGATTTAATAAACCCATGATTTTCAAATACACTCTTAGCTCTATCCCAACATGCTTTAGATCTGAAAAACAGGTCCCAATCTTTTATTTTATAAACATCGCCTGTAAATAATTCAAGAGCTGCACCTCCCGCTACCCAACAACCATCTAAAACTTGCGCCGTTCTTAAAACAATGCGGCTGATTGATGGAAGAATCATAAGAGTTGATCTTCTATTTAAAAACATCTCTTCTAAGTTCTTTCTTTCTATATTAAAGTCAAGCTCCACTTCCTTCTTAGAATTTGGAGCTGCCATTGCCTCTATAAACTTACCAGTGCCCATAAAGTCTCTCCATGTATTAAACCGTGTATTCCATTTATATGATGAAGGATAATACCTGTATAAATTATAAGTGTGAGTGCTCCTCCAAACTTAGCATACCAACTATCCCAATTAAAGGCAAACATGCTTACACCCAAGGTAACTATTAATATTTTAGGAACCATCCAAAGACTTCCCAGCTTATCCATAGCGAACTGCATAATGGGAGATGCTTCTATCACATCGCCATTTCCAAGAAATACTATTTCATGTGTTGCTATTGCATCTACTATATTTAATGTAAATATAAGCAATGCAACAGTAAAACCAACAAGACAAACGTTTTTTAATTCCAAATCTCTTTTCCTTTTTCAAAGCCATTTATTTCGTTTTTCATATCTTCACGACCACATCTATATGCTTCATTAGATAAGTTAATCACGGCTTGTCTAAATTCCTCGGAACTTACAGAAGTGCTTGAAGAAAGATCTTCAATAAAATCACACCATGAATCAATTATATCTTTATGCTTTTCATAAATATTGTTTGGGTCTTTCATTCTTTCATCTCCTCTTTATAAATTTAAAATGTTTTAATACCAAACTTATTTAAATAATTTTTAAATTCTTTTTTATTTATTCATTTATCTCTTCTAATATAGCGGCATATTTAAGTACTGCCAAACCATGTTTTTTTGAAAAACCTGCATTAGTGGCGGCACTTGTATATTTTTCTTTCAACACAATTTCCATTGCCTCTTCAAGAGTTTTTCCCTTATTTATAACTTCATCCAATTCTTTTTTAGACGGGGGTTTTATAAAAGACACCGCTTTCAATAAGATTCGATAGTTATCTTCTCCCATAAAAAAAAGAATCCGCGAGATTTCAAATGCCTTTTTAAGAGCCATTTTTGTTTCATGGTACATCTAATCCTCCCATAAATTAATCAACTCTTGAATGTCTGGAGAATAATATCTTGCTTTACCAGTCAACACCTTTATATTTGGTGCTGCCTGATACTCTCCGCCGCCATGCGTATGACCACACAAGACAAGTAGTTCGTTATCAGGATTATTATTCATAACTTTTTTAAGAACATCTCCCATCATCTTGCATGTAAACCATGGCAAGAAAGCTGGATCAGATGTGCCACCCAAATGCCATGCCGATTTTTTAAAAGGAGGTACGTGGGTAACAAAAATTGTTTTCTTATATTTAGAAACAGCCGATGTTAATGTTTTCTCTATATACTCACAAGCATCTTTAGCAATTTCACTGCAACGGTTTGCTATTAATCTAGCATCTCCACGAACAAAGAATGGTTTAATGTCACCTACCAATCGGAAATCATTAAGAATTACTCCTCCATTTATATCTCCTAATTGAGCATCATACCATCCATCATGTCCTATTAGTGATGTGTTAGGATCAAGCTCAACAACATGTTCTTCATTTAACCAATGCAATTTTTCATTTTCACTGCAAATTTTTGATACCTTTTTAGATATATCATGGATATTACTATAATAAAAATCATGATTGCCCAAAGCAAAATAGACTGGAATGTTTACTTCTTCATTTAATCTTAACAACCATTGCTCAAGATGTATTCCATCACTGATATCTCCAGCAATTAATAAGATATCTGCCCCACAATTATTTATTTTATCCCACAATTTATTTAAACTTCTCGTGTCAGGAAATGATAAATGTAGATCATTTGCCCAAACAATTGTGTTTATATCCATTACTTTCTCCATCGTTTATCTGCAGCCGTGGGACCATATGAAAGAATCTTTATTGGAATGTCTAAATCATCTTCCAAATCTCTTATAAAACCATCACCGGAAACCAACTCACAATAATATGGTTTGCAGTTATTTAAAATTTCTGTATTAGGTTCTTTTAAACTATTTATAATAATTTTAGATCCTCTCTTTGTCCAATCACAAAACATATCTAAAATATCGGTCGGGCCATCATACTCATATGAATAACAAATCTTAAAGAACTCTCTGTCCATATGTGTTAAAGCAATATAATCTACAGGATTTTTGCTAACTGCATACTTTGTAAGTACCATATCAAAATATCCAGTTCTAAATTTTCCTTGCCATTCATTATCTAAATTATGAGTTTCTAAAATACATCCACTTTCAGTGGGCAATGGACCATTTCCATGTCTGTGAGCATAAGATCTTAGGACTCCTATCTTTGTTACTTTGCCAGGCACCATATTTATATTGTTAGTCGTAATTTCTGATTGAGTTATATGAGGATGAAATCCTAAATTTTTACTCAACAATACTCCTTGTGATCCCTCAAGAATGATATTATGATGAGTTAACTCTTGTGATATCATATCTTTAGAACAAAAAATTGTTGACACTTTGTCTAAAAATTTCATGTAATAATATTCTATTATAATATTGTTATTGAGTTGCATCAGCTTATTATATATTTTTAAAAGCTTCTCGCGTTTTTCTGAAGATTTATCTATCATTAAAACTCCAGCTGCGAACTCCGATCTCTTTTTTATTTCGTGTAACTTCTCTTTTAAGTTAGGAGAATACAAATCTCCTATGGTGATTCCTAAATTCTGAGAATGATCTTTTATAGTCTGGCCAACTCCCATACCACAAGTGCTTCTATCATATTTGATAGCTTCCATCCGTCCTATAAACTTATGATAAGGAGTAACGACGCCACATTTTAAATTTATAGTTACTTCTGTTAGTTTGGTTTTCTTAGACAGCTCAGACATTTCAACTAAAAAAGCAATGGGATCAACAATCATATTCTCATGTATAATTGTTTTAGCCCCCGCAAATGTTCCTGATCCAAACTGCGCAAATGTATGATGCCTATCATCAATTGTTATCACATTATGAGCAGCCTGCGAGCCTCCAGAGTATCTTACGACGGTTGAAGGATGATACATCCTACACAAATAATCAACGATTGTGCCCTTACCCTCGTCCCCAAAATGAAGTCCAACAGTAGCTATTACTTTTGACATTGCCATTTCTCCATTATTTGATGTAGATTTTCTACAGCACTATTGAAAGCATTCTTGTCTAAACAAACTCTATCGCCAAACATAAAATTCTTGTATCCCATCGTCAACATTAAAACTATATCAGATATGTCTGGAAGCGATGGTTCTTTTTTTGTAACCAATGATTCAAATAATCTAGAAGCTAATATTGCATTGCAATCTTTATTAATGATTGTTTTTAAATGTTCAATAATATTAAGTACGTGGCCCTTAGTATTAATATGAAGATCATCTCTAGCAGCCATCAAGTTAATGCCATAAAGATTTTTCATATTATTAATATATTCCATACCTTTAGGTGATTCTATTTTGGCTACCATTTTTTTAGGATTGCATATTCTTGCCGGTGCCATCATATCTTCTACACATTCAACAAATGAAACCATAAGATTAATATCACCTATATCTTTTGCAGCTTTAAGGTATCTTATATCTTCTTTGGTAAGGTTATTTTCTATTTTTATTTCTCCACAACTATGTATATTAATCGCTTGACCCGCTCCAATAGCTTTAGGTGGTTGCGGATCAACATAAATCTTATTACCCTTTACCTCCACAATATTACTTTGCTCTCCATCTCTAAAAATAACAACCGCTGGTAAATCAATCTCAACATTATGATTTAATTCAATATCACCGTATGTTGGAACAGCCCATTTAGTAACTCTAAGCTGTTTGCCTTTTACATCGAGCCAAACTCTTTTATCTTTTGCGATTTCTAAGATTCTATGTAATGTTTCTTTCTCGCTATACGGTGTACGAGCACCAATATTGAATCTAACTTCATCTACTAAGGGATGACTTGCTATATGTTTTGATAATGAACTTTGAGGTGGAGGCAAAGTGGCAATAATCTTCATGTTATGTTTTCCTTTTTATCCTGTTAGATATATCTGTAATAATTTTATCAGGCTCAAAACCTACTTTTAATCTATACATATTCTGTTCAGCACTTTTAGGATCCATGTTATTAAATTTACTTGGATATCTTTTAATTACATTAATTCCATCTGTTACATCATAAGGGTCATTACCATATGCCATTTTGGTATCAGTATTCCAAGGATTTCCTTCAGTCGGAACGTATGCTCTAAGTTTTTTCCCATCCCAATAAATAATAAAGAATACGGGGTTTTCCCAATCTCCTCCAGCAGCCATACCTTTAAAAGATAAACCATTAGATAATGTATGATACCCAACCAAACCTGATGGACCCCAAGTACTTTCTGTTGGATTTGTAGCTATATTTTCAAAGTCAAAATCAACCTTAGATAAATCTTTATTAATTTGTGGTGTTAATTCTTTCCAAAGATAATCATCCCATTCTTCATTAACTCCATCACAACATTTTCTTTTTTGAATTCCTATCTTAATAACCAATTCCTTTTCACTTATTGATTTAAAATAACGAGGCATACCTTACTCCATGTCTTTATATTGATTAATAAATCTAATTTGACTACCAGTTAGTTGAAAATCTGCATCAGTTAGTATTAAAAAAACTTTCTTTTCCAACTCATTATAATTAATATTAGGAGTCCAAAAGTCTCTTATCTTTATCATTGGAACATTTAACAACCTAACTGGGAATCCAAAACCTGTGTATTCAAATTCATCATCAATCCTGGTCTCATACATTACAATCTCTTCTTACGTTTCACCATTGATTTTCGTTTAGGTTTTACAGCAATAGCTTTGCTCATATCAGCTTTAACCATAGCCGTAGTAGAAACATGATCACTTAAATTCTTTAAGCTCTTGGTTACATTCCTAATTCTTTCAGGTGATTGAGTTCTTTCTGGATCAGCTCCAAGACCTTTTAAATCAGCGACATATGTATCTAAGTCGCGAGATTCAGAAACCAAAGCAATAGCCCCAAGCATAACATCAACAACAGCTTTTGGGTCTTCAAGAATCAAAACACACTCTTGTCCGATGGCGTCAGTCCATTGCTTTAATATCTTTTTATCTGTTGATCCAAATGAGTAAGTTTTGTGAATCAAAAATACATTATATATTTCTTTCAAGTCTTCAAAGATACCAGCAGAATCAACCTCTTCAGATGTAATATTAAACCACTTTTTAATATTTGAAGATGTAATTGTTTTATAAAATCCTTCATCTCCAATAAAAAACATAAATGGTTTTTTATTTGGGTGTGTTAGGTCAACCTTTTCACCATAATAATAAGCAAACATTTCATATGATTCATGAGCACCTCCGCCTCCGCCACCTTCAAGATAAAGTTTTTCCAACCACTCATCTAATTCTGTGCCTTCAGCAAAGTCACAAATTTGAATTGGATCACGATCACATGTAGTATCTCCAACAGCAGCAAAACTTATTGCTGGTTCTGGCAGATAATCCTGGATTTTAATCTGTCCAAAGAACATGGGCATTTTGTCATAAATAACTTTTGACGCAGCCCCCATAGATCCTGTAACATCCATCGCCACAACAATAGGATTCTCTTTGTCGCATTTAAGTCTGCGAGTTGTCTTCTTTACATCAGGATCAGCACCATCAGTATTGGTATCAAAGTTAGAAGATGGAGCATCACTTGTATAATCCCATCCTCCAGAGCTACTACCAGTACTTACATCTCGATCATAATAACCACCACCCATAATTGGCCTCCTTTTACATTTTAAATGTAATAAATCCTTTATGTCCAAGGACTTCTTTTCTGAGCTTTCTTAACTCAGCATGTTTTTGCCACGCATCATTTACCTTACCATAAATAAATTCCAAGATAAACTTGCGTAATGTCATACTAATTCCAGACGGAAGTCTGTTATTTTCTACATCTCCACCAAGAAGATATATCATACACTTTCCAAGAGAATATAAATCATGATGAGGCATCGGCGCAACTTTCTTAGCGATGTCTTCATGACTGTATTCCTCAGAATATACTTTAATTTTGTTTCCAGAATCCATTGGCTCTATTAATGAAAATAAAAAATCAACCAAAAAACTATTATGATCTCTTGGTCTTACCATCAAATTAGACGGCTCAATATTTCCATGCAGAACTTTATTGATATGCATAAATCCTAATGCACTAAGCAATCTCTCAAATATCCACCCCACATGCCGTGTTGATAAGCCATCTTTATACTTCTCACGAACTTGTGTTAGGTCATAACCATCAATCTCTCTCATAATAACACCCATAGTTCTATCACTCGTCTTAAACATGTCAAGAAAAACCGGTAGAGATTTATGAGTAAGTCTTTTCATTACTTTAACTTCGTTCATAAGAAACTTATTGTCTGATGACTCATGTACAACCTTGACACATACTTTTTCGGAACCACAAGTGCCAGTATACAAATTGGCATACTCTCCTTCAAAGGCATGTTCATGTATAGTATACAGATTACTTTTAGTTTTTATTTCAAATAACACTATGTTTTCTTTAGGTTTACTCTTTGAAGGTTTACAACCATTAGTGATCTCACTCATAGCAAGCGAATACATTTCGTTTACCACACTAGAAACTTCTTCAGCCATATGTTTAATCAATGCTTCTGCCCCAACAAATTTATCTGGGTGGCATTGCATCATTAAACTTCTGTATTCTTTTTGTAAATCAGACTCTTTTATCTTCCCAGACTTTAATGTGGTAAATATATCCGCTGGATTTTTGCAATGACACACATCATTATAAAATTGTTTTAGATCATCAGCATTCATCTTATCTCCTTAACAACCGCAAAACATATATACCAACGCAAATCCTATTATAATTCCAGTAATTAAAATCGTACTACTTTTCATTCTTCACCTCCAAAGGCTGTTTGAAATAAATATATAGTATATAAAATTATATAATATATTGGTAGAAATGGAAGTCTTAGAGGAAGCCATAACATTTCTCTAGCTCTTTCTTTATTATTACAATAATCTAATAAGTCAATATATATAATTATACAAGTAAGACAAGCCGTTGCATAACAAAGTATTAAAAATATTAAAAGGTTCATCACTCCTCCTTTCCAAACGCATCTTTAATTAATGATCTAACTAGTCTATATAAATGTTGAGCTGGCAAAATCCACATAATCAAAGGAAGAAAGATAATTCCTCTTGCCCTTTTCTTTTTATCATAATCTTTGCCATCAGACTTATCAGGTAATTTTCTATAATAACTTTCAGCCATAACAAACACAAAGAAACAATAAACCATTAGTAAAAATTTTAATTCAAACACTTACTTCCTCCTATTTTAAAGAATCAGCACAGATTCCTGAAATCTTTATCATCGCGTTTTTATAAACATCTTGTTCTACTACACATTTATCTAAGCTTCCAAAGTGATGCTCTAAACATTTCAAAAGAATATCTTTGATTACTTTCTCATCTGGACCGTATGGTAATTTACTTTCTTCATATGCTTTATTCAATGCATGTTCTTTCTGCTCAAAGAATTTCACTACACGCTCTTGTGACCACTCACCTCTGCGGATAGCTTTTAACATTTCGCTATTACAGTCAAGATGAAGATCGCCTGTGGTAAGGATCTCTTCTACCTCATGTATAAGACGCACCACGTGGTAGGCAAATTTGCAATCATAAGAATTATTTCTTACACTGAGTGCCCTTTTTCCGAGCTTTTTAAATAAGTTATAATATTCAATAATTTCTTTATCCGTTAATTTTTTTAATCCCTGCATGTTCGGCCACCATTTTACAAAATGTTATAAACCTATCTACATCCATTTTTCCTCTCATGATATTTATTTTTCTATGAACCCATTGAATATTACCTTTTATGTATCCTTTGGAATTATCTATTCTATCTAAAGAGGCTGTATGTAATTTCCATTTATGTGTGTAATTAGTCACTATTTCAATTTTTATATTACTTAATGCACATCTTTCATTCTGTTTGATAAATAATTCCCAAGCATCTTTGATAGAAATTTCAAAATCTAAGTTGCGACTCGCTGCTCCCTTCTTTATTCTACCCCAATATACACTACTTAATCTACCATATCCTTTCCAGTTTGCATTAAATTTCCTGCACCCACACGAAGTAGTTAAATTATTAACTAGTGAAGGTCTAACAACTTCTGTAAAATTTCCACATTCACATTTACAAAGCCATTTAGCATGGGTATCTCTATTATTAAATACTTTTTTAATTACTGTAAGTTTACCAAAAACCATACCAACCATAGTTTTTAAATTCTGACTTCTTGGGCGTGCTTTTATTCCATGCTTTTTAATCCAATATGCAACTGTATTACTACAAATGTTAAGTTCTTTAGCAATTTTTACAAATGATTTTCCATTTGTAGAGTACTCTTGTATTAAAAAATCTTTTGTTAATGTCATATTTCACCTCAATATTAATTTTTATATATGATATAAAATTAATAGATTGGTAAAATATAAATTTCACTCCGTATCCAATTGTAAACCTCTATTATTAATTTCTTCTATGATATCTTCTATTTTTATTTCTTTTGGAAGATTATGTTTTTTTTCAAATATATCTAAGTCATGTAAACCATTTGGATTTTTAACAGCCATTTTATGTAATTGGCTATACGCATAACCTCGGAATTTATGCCAACAACCTTTGTGAAGGAACAACTTTCTATTCTCTCTTACAATATTACCAACTGCACTACAATGTAATACGCATCTTTCTGGAACAAATAAGCTGTCCGCCATATTTGGATTATTTTCCATAAGTAGTTGAAAATACTTAACAATATTATATATTGAAAAATCATATTCTTTACCAGCATCTTCATCGATTATATGATGCTCTTGCCACTGATTGAATCTTTTTATTTGTCTTCCAAATCCAACTATCTCTCCGGCAAGATGTGGAAATACCATTTCTTTTGGAGGTATTGCCCAACCATATATGTCTGAATCCGAATCATCAGCTGCACATCCGTAAGCTACACTTCCCATCTGACATAGATAATGAGTGGTACTTGGCAACCATGGCGGAGGATGGATCAGATTTCTTGATTGTAATTTATTCAATAACATAATTTATTTATCACCACACTTCTTATTTATTAAATTGTAGCCTAAAATGCCAACCAATGCAAGCGGACTAACAATGTATACTAATGCCATAATCCAAAGAGGGGCGCACAATATACTCATCAACTCTTCGTATTCATATTCTTTTTGCGTTCTTTCTTTTTTATGATCTTCGTCAAATTTACTTACAAGAGCCGTTATTATTCCAGTACACAAAGCATTGACGAAAATAATAGACAAAATTATAATCCACCACATATTATTCTCCTTTAGTTTTGAGACTTTTAAGCCCATGATAACCAAGCACACTAATTAATATAAGAGGAGATAAAATACACAATACTATAAATCCCCCCGGTCCCAAATCTTCCATAGAATCACCAAAATTTCTATTCTTGTCCTTCTTCTCCTCTATCTGATCTACAAGATATAGTATGGCACCAACACATAAAGCATTAGTAATCAGAATACATAAAACTATAATCCACCACATACTATCACTCCCCTTTTATACTTTTAATTATAACTAGATAGCCCACCGCACCAATCAACATAAACGGGGCAAGGAAAAATGCTCCTAACACTCTCCCAGGCTCATCAAAAAAGTCATCAGCATCCACATCAAAACATTTATCCCAAACAGCTATTACAGCCCCAATACTCAATGCATGAAAAATTAAAACAAATAATATAATCAGCCAAACCATAATCATCCTCCCTTATTATTTTTTAAATTATTATATATACCAATATAATAATCAATACAAGCGGGGCAAATAAAAATATTGCTGCCGCCCTAATCTTTTTTTCAAACAATTGTTCAGCAGGCAACTTGAAACAAACATCAGAAATGGTTATTACAAACCCAACACATATCAATTGAAATAACAAAATACATAATATTATCATAAAAATCATATCATTCTTCTTCAATAATTTTAAAGCCATTTAATTCTAATAATTTTCTAGCTTCCAGTAAATATTTATCAGCTCTAGTCTGCTCATTTTTTGCTTTGGCCATAAGTCTAGCAGCCCTTTTCTTATTTAATTCCTCTTCCTTAGCAAGGTAACAAGTCGCAAACTCTTCATAACCGGGACGGAAAATTGCTTCTTCATTATTCATGACTTTAGCAAAGAACATTTCTCCTGTTTGAGTTGGAGTATCTTCTTCTCCAATAAGAATATTAGCTATCATATCCTCATTCCCTTTAACTTTAACCCAATCCAAAGGTTCATAATGATCATAAGTGAATGCAAAGTAAAGGCACTCTTCCAAATTTGTTTTCATTTTATGTCTCCCTTTTCAACTTCTTCCTCAGAATATACTTTGTTAGTTTTTTCATAGGTTTGAAATGTTGCATGATCTTCAACATCATAAGTATGAGTCCCATAATGTTCCGTAAAAACTGCAAGCCAACACTCTCCGATATCCACAGCTATAGCATCTTCAAAATGAAATGTACTTCCTATTTCATGTATGACTACAGTTTTATAATGAAATGATGTACCATATGGAATTTTATCTCGTAACGCTAATGCTTTCGCTTGAGCCTCTCTGAAATTCATTCTCTTTGGCATCTTTGATCCTCTTTTGTTTTGCCATCCTATCATACAAAATTACATTTGCAGTAGCAGCTAAGTTCATACAATGATTCGTGGGAACGCTAATAATATCACGACACTTCCTTAATAATTTTCCAGGCAATGATCCGTTTTCTGGACCCAAAATATAAAAAGCTCTATCAGGATGCTCATAATCCACTAAAGTTTTTGCTCCTTCTACAATTTCTACTGCTACAGGAACACAACTATATGGGATCACCGAAAATAAATCTTCAACTCTTAACACTGGAATGCGTCTCCATGCACCAGTTGTGTCTGTCGCCTGCTTAATTGATATTTCTTTACCACCCTGAATAACAATTAACTCAGCACCATAACAATGTGAAGCCCTCATTATACCACCAATATTCCAACCGAGAATTGGAGCATATAATCCAATACAAGCGTACCCGTTTTTCATTTTCTCATCTCCGATTATACCACTTGCCAATTGTTTCAGAAACTGTTTGCCAAAAGCCTTTTGATTTAACATATCCCTCTGGCTGAACATGTATGATTGTTTCTCCTGAAAATCTACCAGGAGATGTTTTAATATCTTTTGATATTCTTACCATATCATGAGTAATCATTTTAGATTCTGAAGCTAATAATCCTTTCAACAGTTCCTCTTGCTGTTCCCTACTCTTTTCTTTTCTGTTTTTAAAAACAGAATCATAATTATCTACATATGTTTTATTTGAATGTTTGATTGCTTTAGACATGATGTCCTCTTTCTATAATAATTCTACCCGCAAATAATGGACATGTCTTCATAATTTCTCTATCTGTATCCATATTATCATCAGGATCATTATAAGTAATATTACAAAATATTTCTTCTGCATTGTGAAAACATGGGCACTCACCACAACATTCTATTTCTATAGTTTTATCCATTTAGTCCTCATCTTTTTGTATAACAATATTACCATTATGTAATGGGCACGATTTCATAACTTCTTTATCATCATCAAAATCAAACTCCTCATCATTCATGGTTATACTACAATATAAAGTACCAACATTTGTCGCCTCAACATAACATGGACACTCGTCACAACACTTTATTTTTATTTGCTTTTCTTTTTTAATAGCAACTCCTAAAGACGCTTTAATATCATCAACAGCAACCTCAATAAAACTTTTGCATTCTGCAAATTCTCTTCCATATTCAAGCGCCCCTTCTTCACTAGAAGAATTCATATTGCTCAATATTAAATAAACATCCTTCAGACGTTCATGGAGAAGTTTAATTCTTTTTCTAGGACTGATGCCTTCACAAAATATAACCTCGTTAAATAATCTTTTTATCTCAGGTCTCATATCATCCTCATTTTTTTATGGGCGCAACCAACCTAAATTTGCTGCGCAAGTTGTTATATATTGGTTGCCAAAACTTCTTATATTCTCCCCAGTTATCAAAATTCTGTTCACATATTTGCTTCCACCACCTACCACAATAAGTATAATCAACAATCTTTCCTTGCTCAGCAATTTGAATTCCAAAATCCAATATCCTTAATGAATGGAATAATGATTTCCTTCCTATCCTCATCTCGTTATGAAGTTCAATTTTCTTTTTGGCCTTTACCCAGCTATTACTAGACTTCTGACTAAAGGATCTTCGGAGTTTTTCAATGTCAAGTTTAAACTTAAACTTATAAGATTCACTCTTTTCCTTATGAAGGAATAAACATTCAAGAGCAGAAACGTCATGATTATCAATGAGTTGCTGAAAATCATCTATTGTATGGTATGTTATGTTACAATTATTTTCCTCAAGCTGTTTAACATTACAATCATTTTTCACAATACATATAAGATCAGTATCACTTTCTTCATCGTTAGTTTCATAAACACAAGAACCATATAAATATGTAT
>PJEL010001478.1_pt1 | contig 23645 bp, 17 predicted proteins | sample 1853271 | NCBI WGS metagenome assembly PJEL01 (sample SAMN08108733, study PRJNA415343) | Invertebrate metagenome, whole genome shotgun sequencing project. | host: Globobulimina | place: Sweden: Gullmar Fjord | collected 2015-08
TACTATCATGCGTTGCTGTCCCCAAAATGTCATTGACCCGAGGTGACAAACTATTGACCGGATGCGCCATTTTAATGAACGATAACAAACAACGCACAGTCTCTGCCAGTTATATGGATACGCTGCTTGATGCTTTTGCAGAAGCCGGAGGGTCTCGTCATTACTTGCTGGAAAAGGCAGGAATAGAAGAGAGTGCGTTAAAAGATCCTGATAGCCGCTTGTCTGTAGAAACGGTGACCAAAGTCTGGGTCGCGGCAAAGGAGAAAACCTCCAACCCTCTGCTTGGACTTCGCGTCGGCGAACATATCCGACCCGGATCATTTAGCGTTCTTGGGCACTTATTGATGACAGCGGCCACCATTCGGGAGGCATTGGATAAAGCGTCCCGCTTTGCAACTCTGGTTGGTGACGGCGGTACTTTTTCAGTGTCGATGGATACGGGGGACGCAGTAATACATTATGATCTGGTGGAGAAAAATATTCCCTGCCGGGATGAGCGTGTTGAAGCGGTAATGGCAAGTCTTGCAGGATTTACCCGCTGGATTTCCGGGCAAAATATCATACCCCTGCAAGTCCGATTTTCACATGCACCGCTTGCAGGTTTGCAAGCCTACAAATCAGTCTTCCTGATTGAACCTGAATTTAGTTGTTCCGATAACAGCATTGTGCTTTCAAATGCAGACCTTGACTTGCCGCTTGTGCAATCCAATCCTGAACTGAGTGTCCTGCTAGATGGGCACGCAGAAAAAGTCATGACACGGGTTACGCAAGTTTCCCCCTTTATTATTCAGGTCCGCCAGATCTTGAAAAAAAGCTTAAGCGAGTCTCCTCCTGAATTGGAACAAGTTGCCGATAGCCTCGGCCTGGCCCCGCGCAGTTTGCAACGAAAACTGGCAGAGCTTGAAACGACTTTTCAGGCGGAATTGAACCAATGCCGCAAGGGTTGGGCGATGGAACAGCTTCAAAATGGACAAACACCTCTCAGCGAAATCGCTTTTTCACTCGGCTTTTCCGATCCCGCCAGCTTTAACCGCGCCTTCAAACGCTGGACCGGCAAACCACCGGCAACCTGGCTTAAAGATCATCAGGTTTAGTATAAACCGGCTATAATTTAGGATACAGATTTCAGGTTTTTTAGAGCTTTGAGAACTGCGTTCTCAAACCCATCTTCGGTAAGTTCCGGATGATCTGAAACCGCGTCCAGCATGGACAAGACGTCTTTTTCCAAAATACCGATGGTGTTGTCCGCTGAATATCCTTCTGACGCCCAGGAAATCTGACCGAAATGATCACCAAACCAGCTCGCGCCAGAGCTTTGGCTGCTCACTTCTAGTAATTTGTGCGGATCCAAGCCCAGTTTTTCTGCGTCTTTCATCACACGCCGTACTGTCACCACGGAAGTGGCGGCCAGAAGGTTATTGAGAACTTTACAGGTCATGCCTGTGGTTAGTCCGCCCAGATGGTGGATTTTGTTCCCCATGGCTTCAAATAAGGGGTGGCACTGTTCTACAAACTCATCCTCTCCGCCAAGCATAAAGGTCAACGTTCCCTCTTCTGCGCGAAAAGGAGCGCCGGACATTGGCGCATCCATCAAGCCCACATCAGCGGGCAGTAACTGCCTCAGATCAGCAATAATTCGTGGTGATAGGGTTGAACTGATAATAAGGCGATCAGGTCTTGATGGGCCTATGAAAATGCCTTGTTTTTCAAAGCACAGATCTTTCGTCTGCTGCCAATCACGCACGACAGAAATAACGGTTGAACACCGTTCGGAAAATTCTGCAGGATCTTCAATCATTCTTGTAGAAAAGACCCCAAAATCCCGGTGGGGTCGAATGTCGTAACCCCAAACGTCAAAACCAGCCTTTTGAAGATTTATAGCCATGGGTAACCCCATGGATCCGCAGCCAGCAATACCTATAGGTCCAATCAGGGCATAATTTTTCATTTGTTCACTCAACGTGGTTTGGCATTCGGTGTGAACAGCTGCTCACCCGCTATTTTATAGTTTGCGATTATCTTCTGCGCCTTATCAGAGGTTAGCCAGCTTTCCAGTTTTGCCGCCAATTTGTTTTTCACATGCGGGTGCCTCGTCGAACTAACCGGGAGATACCCATACTGATTATGCAGAACCGGGTCGCCGGAGAAAAGAAGCTTCAAATCGCCCTTATTTTTGAAGTTGAGCCAGCTGGCACGATCGGCAAAAACATATCCGTTCATGGCACTTGCTGTATTCAACGTTGCGCCCATGCCCGACCCACTGGCTCGATACCAGGTGCCTTCGAATTTGTCCGGATCCAGGTTTGCCGATTTCCAGAGGGCTCGTTCCTTTCGGTGCGTGCCGCTATCATCTCCGCGGCTCACAAATATAGATTTGGCTCCCTGCACTGCTTTTAATGCATTGGCCGCGGTCTTTAAGGACGCAATTTTTGCTGTATCCGTCGCGGGCCCGATCAGGACAAAGTCGTTATACATAATTTCCCGGCGATGCGTTCCATATCCCTCCGCGACAAATTTCTCTTCCGCTTTTTTGGAATGGACCAAAATCGCATCCACATCCCCTGCGCGGCCCAGTTTCAGTGCCTGTCCAGTGCCAACCACAAGAAGGTGTACTTCCAGATCCAGATCTTTCTTTATTTCCGGAAGCAACACGTCCGACAGGCCCGAATTATGAAAGGATGTTGTCACGGCGAGCTTCATACTTTCCGCAAAACTGCTGGTGGATATCACCACAAAAACCACCAGCGTACTCAGAAAAGAAATGTGTTTCATAGCAATATATCCCCTCGAACAAAGGCCTGTGCTTCTTCTGTTTTTGGTCCTGCGAAGAAATCACCGTTTACGGCATGTTCGTGAATTTTCCCGTGATGCATAAAATATATTTCTGTTGATAAGCGGCGCGCCTGACCAAAGTCATGCGTCGCCATGACAATCCGTGTTCCATCTTTTTCTGCGTTTTTGATCAGTTTCTCAATTTCCTGGGTAGAAGCACCGTCAAGATTGGTTGACGGTTCATCCAGGAACAACACTTCAGGTTTAGTGATCAAGGCGCGCGCAATTGCCAATTTTTGTTTTTCTCCGCCAGAGAGTACCCTTGCATCTTTATGGGCCGAATCCTGCAAACCTACCTCTTCAATCCAGATGTCAGCTTCCCTCAGCGCGGCTTTCCAGCTCATACCCCGGACATTAAGGGGAAAAGCGATATTCTCGGCAACCGAACGACGCATCACAACCGGTGTCTGAAACACAAAAGACTGCCGGGCGTAAATATCAGCTTTGCGGCCCTGCCATTTGACATTGCCTTTATAAGCTCTTTCAAGGCCATGCATCAAACGCAGGAACGTCGTTTTTCCAGATCCGTTTGGTCCGATAACAATACTGCAGCCTTTTCCTTCCAGTCGCATGGAGAGGGGGCCAACAATTTTGGTACGTTGTTTCTTGACGCAAGCCTCGTTCATGACAAGGGGAAGAATGGATTTTACCATGTTCCCTCCCGCTCGGTTCTGGAAAGGATATGAATAGCCAGATTGATCAGAACAGCCAGAGCAATCAGAACAATACCGAGCCCAAGAGCCAACGGAAAATCACCTTTACCAACTTCAAGCGCAATTGCTGTTGTAAGCACGCGGGTCAGGTGATCGATATTACCGCCAACAATCATAATGGCACCAATCTCCCCTATTGCCCGGCCAAATCCGGTCAGCGTCGCGGTCAGCAACGATCGCCGCCCATCCCACAAAAGCACCTTCATCCGCTGCCATTTTGTTGTGTTCATTGAAATCAAAAGATCATGGTAGACGAACCAGAGATCCCGCAGGGCCTGATGAGCAATTGACGCGATTATCGGAGTTACAATGATCACTTGAGCAATTATCATGGCCGAGGGAGAAAAGAGAAGATTAAAAACGCCAAAGGGACCTGAGCGAGAGAGCAAAATATAGACAAACAGCCCAACGACTACAGGGGGAAGCCCCATCAAGGCGTTCAATATTGCAATGCCAATGCGCCGATAACGAAATCGGGTGACAGATAACCACGCCCCGAAAGGAAGACCGACTGCAGCCGCAATAACCACAGCCGAAATTGTTACCTGCAAAGATCGCAAAGAAATCTCGACAAGATCATGATCGAGGGTAAACACAAGTTGAAATGCTGCGAGAAGGCCCGCGAGAAGGTCATTCATTTGTATCTGGCATCACGCGCCTTTATCGAAGATGCATCTTACTATTGCCAATCTGATAATCCCTTAAGTAATGGTCCGTTGGATTTCCCAGTTCATTTCTAAAATAGCAAATCAAATGATATCGCTAAAATCGCAAAATTTTATAGAGACAAAACGACGCGGAGTCCAATTAGGCGCAACAATTGAGATTTCGCGACAACGCTGCCCCCAATCTTATGTTGAAATTTAACGTTTCTATCTCTAGTGTAATATTCTTATTTGCTTATGTAATGAAACACCCTCAACAACTTCAAGGGATTTTTTGGATATGCATATTTCGGCAAATCACTCCCGTTCTCATCAAAAACAAAACTATCTTGAAATTGAGTTGAACGAATTGGTACGCACCAATCCGATGATCTTCCAATTTCTTCAAAATGCGACATTGGATGGTTTGTGGTATTGGGATCTTGAAAATCCAGAACAGGAATGGATGAATGGAAAGTTTTGGGAATTGCTCGGGTTTTCAGCAAAAGAGAAGAAGCACCTTGCATCAGAATGGCAGGACCTGATCCATCCAGATGATCTTGCAACGGCTATTGTCAATCTGAACAAACACATTGAAGATCCAGATCACCCTTATGAACAAATCGTCCGGTACACACATGCAAATGGATCAACCGTGTGGGTGAAGTGTAGAGGCATGGCAATCCGTAACGAAGACGGTAAAGCAATTAGACTTCTTGGCGCTCATAACGATATCACCCAGTTAAAGCAGACAGAGGAAGAACTTCTTTCAATCAAGGAAAACTTGGAAAAACGGGTTGATGAAAGAACTCGTTCAATAAGGCGTACGAAAAACCAGATGCAATCAATTCTCGATAATGTTGCAGATGCCGTAATTGTTTTTGACGACAAAAAGCATATCAAATACTGGAGTACATCTGCCCAGAAGATATTTGGGTATTCACAAAAAAATATCATCGAAAACAATATTGAGGCAATGATCCCTGCCATACCGGAAATCATGAATTCTTTGACTTTGTCGTCCGATGCAGCAAATCGCAATGATCGGGAATATTGTGAATGTTCGGGTATAACCGAGGATGAACAAACTTTTCCCATTGATATATCCATCACCAAAACAGGGGTTAACAGCCATACAGAATATGTCTGCATCGTCAGGGACATTTCAGAACGGAAAAAAATAGAAGAGCAACTGAAACAAACGGCTGAACGGGAAAAACAAGCCAATGTCGCAAAATCGGTTTTTCTCGCCAATATGAGTCATGAATTCAGGACGCCGATGAATGCGATCATGGGATATTCCGAGCTTCTTTGCAGTAAATCCTTCAGCAATTTGTCAAATGAGAAGGTTCAAGAATATTTACAGGATATTCAAAGTGCGAGTAGTCATTTGCTTGCCCTTATTGATGATATTCTTGATCTATCACGGATAGAGGCAGGCAAGGAGTTTTCAGAACCTGAACTTATCTCCGTCGGTGATCTAATGCGTAGTCTGCTGGACATCATCCAGGTTCTCGCTGACAAAAGTGGTATTCATATTGTCAACAGAGTCTCTCCGGATATCATGTTGTTTGCTGACGCAAAACACATGCGGCAAATTCTGATAAACCTGTTATCCAACGCGATTAAGTATAATCGCGAAAATGGCGAGGTCATAATTTCCGCCCAAAAGGAAGCATCTGGTAATGTACAAATCACTGTCCAGGATTTCGGTCTCGGCATGAGTAAAGAGGAAACAGTTCGCGCTTTCAGGCCTTTCGAAAGGGCCGAAAGTGCCACATTAAGATGTACGAGCGGCAGCGGACTGGGACTTTCCCTTGTCGACAAACTGACAAAACTGAACGGTGGATCTGTAAAACTCGATAGCCGTTCTGGAAAGGGAACTACTGTTACCCTCGAGTTTGATGCAGGACTGCAAATCAAGAAGGAGGATCAGATTTCACCGAATTAAAAAGAGAATTAAGAATACTACGCGTCGCTCAGCGGTGATAATTCCTGCCAATTAGCTGCTGATATGTTATAAAATTCAACGTGCTGTCAATTTTGGATAGAGCTACATTTTGCGCGCTCTTCAGTATTTATTCAATACATTACCCTTTTATTTGAAGGTCATATCTTTTCATGTCAGAGCAAGAAAATCACACCGAAGAATTGAAAGCACAAAACTCTGCGTCCGAAAAAGATCAGCCTCTTATTGATAACATTCGACTGCTTGGCCGATTGCTCGGCGATACGGTTCGCCAGCAAGAAGGGATAGAAGTTTTCGATATTGTTGAGCATATTCGGCAAACCTCTACCAAGTTTCACCGGGAAAATGATGCACCAGCACGGGCAGAACTTGAAGAAACACTGAACTCCCTGTCCCCGGAGACAACAGTTCAGATATTACGGGCTTATAGTTACTTTTCTCATCTGGCCAACATTGCCGAAGATCAGCATCACATCAGGCGTATAAGAAGCCACGCAATTGCAGGCTCCCCCCCTCGTTCTAGTACAATCGAGAAAGCACTGGAACGTGTCTTTGAAGCGGGTATGTCGCTGGATGAGATAATCTCCTTCTTTGAGGATGCTCTGATAAGTCCTGTTCTGACGGCGCATCCCACTGAAGTGAGACGCAAGAGTGTCATGACACGGGAAATGGAGATTGCAAACATCCTCTTCCGCCGCGAACAAGGTATCGCAACGCCACTTGAAAAAAGAGAATTGGAGGATGATTTAAGCCGCGCAATTCTGACACTTTGGCAGACAAATCTGCTGCGCCAATCCAAAATGGGGGTCATTGACGAAGTTAAAAATGGCCTGACCTATTATGATTATACCTTTTTGGAAGAGCTCCCCCGCTTTTATGCAAAACTAGAAGACTTGCTGAACAAGCAAAATGGCGCTGACGCTCCGATTAAACTACCTTCTTTTTTTCGGATCGGCAGTTGGATCGGCGGCGATAGAGACGGCAATCCGTTTGTTACAGCAAATGTGATGGCCGAAGCGCTCAAAAGGCAAAGCTCTGTTGCCCTTAACTACTATCTCCAAGAATTGCACTTGCTGGGCGGTGAGTTGTCTCTTTCAGCGCGAATTGTAAAAGCGTCGGACGAACTGATGGCGCTTTCAAAACACTCGCCAGATAAATCGCCACACCGTACGGAAGAGCCATATAGACGCGCCATTGTTGGTATATATGCACGTGTTGCTGCCACATTGGATGCGATCGACAATGAAAAAGCCGTGTTAAAACCTGTTGAAACGGTTACGCCCTACACTTCTGCCTCAGAGCTCCAGAAAGATCTTGAAACCATCCGGTTTTCACTTCAGGAGAATAATTCCAGTGAGCTTGCCAAAGGCCGCCTTCGTAAACTTGAGCGTGCCGTGGACTGTTTTGGTTTTCATCTGGCGAGCATCGATCTTCGGCAAAATTCAAAAATTCATGAAGCAACCATTGCTGAACTCTTATCAGCTGTTGGTCTTGAGAAAGACTATTCATCCCTGAACGAGTCCGATCGTATTTCACTTCTCTCAAAAGAGCTTAGAAATGCCCGTCCACTTTTGCGGGCGCATTGGGACTATTCTGACGAGGTTCAAAGTGAGTTAAGTGTTCTTCAAACAGCAGCTTCATCCCAAAAAACCTACGGCACCGATGCTATGCCGACGGCGATTATTTCAAACGCACAAAGTGTCTCTGATCTATTTGAGCTGACCGTTCTTCTTAAAGAAGTCGGTGTTGTGACACCAGAAGGCACCAGTTCCATGAACCTGGTCCCTTTATTTGAGACCATTGAAGACCTTCAAAACTGCCCTGAAATTATGGAGCAGTTATTCTCAACGCCTGAATATCGCGAGCTACTCAAAAGTCGCGGCGATGTACAGGAAGTTATGCTGGGATATTCTGACAGCAACAAGGATGGAGGGTTTGTCACATCGGGGTGGGAGCTTTACAAAGCCGAAATCAGCCTGATTGAAGTTTTCAAAAAGCACAAAATTAAACTCCGATTATTCCACGGGCGTGGCGGCACCGTTGGTCGAGGCGGCGGTCCAAGCTACGATGCGATCCTTGCACAGCCCAAAGGCGCGGTTGATGGTCAAATCCGCATCACGGAGCAGGGAGAGATAATCTCCAGTAAATATACCAATCCTCAATTGGGCCGGAGAAATCTGGAGATTTTGACAGCTGCAACATTGGAAGCCTCGGTGCTTCCAGGTGAAACTCAGTCCCGCAGTGAATTTCAAGATGCCATGGAACATCTTTCGTCAGAGGCTTTCAAAGCCTATCGGGGGCTTGTCTTTGAGACCGAAGGATTTGAAGAATATTTCTGGTCGTCGACGGTTATCAATGAAATTGCAACTCTGAATATCGGAAGCCGTCCGGCCTCTCGCAAAAAAACCAAGAAGATCGAAGATTTGCGTGCCATTCCGTGGGTATTCAGCTGGTCTCAATGCCGTCTAATGCTACCCGGATGGTATGGATTCGGATCGGCTGTCAAACAATGGCGTGCAGCAAATCCCGAAAGCGACATTACTCTGCTCAAAGAAATGTATGCTAATTGGCCCTTCTTCCAAGCCATGCTGTCCAACATGGATATGGTGCTGGCCAAAAGTAGTCTTGTCATTGCTTCCCGTTATGCTGACCTGGTGGAAGATGTTGAATTGCGTAGTAAGATCTTTGGCAAAATAGAGCAGGAATATATCGATTCGAAGTCGGCCTTGCTGGCAATAACCGGTCAATCAGAACTTCTGGAGAAAAACCCACTTCTAGACAGATCCATTCATAATCGGTTCCCCTATGTTGATCCGCTAAATCACTTGCAGGTTCAACTTCTTAAGCGATATCGAGCCCATATAGACAACCCAAAAATTCTGACTGGCATACAGCTCACGATCAACGGCATAGCCGCAGGTTTACGAAATAGCGGATAAACAACCAGTCAGCTTTGACGGTTAAAGAACTCATGATGTGGCGAATTTATCCGAAATTCGCCACTCGCCACATGAGAAGATAACAAGCACGGCAATCCGATTTATTACTTAACCATTTGAATATAATGATAAATATTGAAATGAAGTATGTGTATTGCCATTAAATATGTAATACAGTACTCTTATACCTAATTAAATTATAAAATTAATGCTGGAGAGGGAAATGACTGAAACTCTTGCTGTTGGAAATACGGTAACTCGTAAATTCACTGTTGATGAAGATCGTACTATTGATTTCATGGGCAAGGATGCCCGTGTTTATGCCACCCCTTCCCTTGTTCGTGATATCGAACAGACATGCCGGGATCTAATTTTTGATCGTGTCGCAGATGGTGAAGATTCTGTTGGTTTTGAAGTCTCCATCAAACATATGGCACCGACGTTGTTGGGTATGGAAGTATCCATCACGGCTACTATCGCCGAGTTAGAGGGTGGTAAAGTTGTGCTGGAATTTTCGGCAACCGACCCAACCGATACTATTTGCACCGGAAAACACATACGGTTTGTTGTGAACGTAGAAAAGACCAAACAGCGGCTTTTAGCTAAAGCTGAGAAGGTCGCAGCGTCCAGCTAACTTAAATAAGGCAGATACGGCATGAGTAAAAACCAAAACGGCACAAAGAAACAGGTTTCTTCCTATTGTTATCAATGCGTCGCTGGACCTGATCTCTTAAAAGTTGAAATCGAGGACGGTGTTGCAACACAGGTTGGTCCGAATTTTTCAGCTGCAGAGGTTCACCCAGCCGGGGGAAAAGTTTGTGTCAAAGCGTTTGGCCTCATTCAAAAAACCTATAATCCACACCGTATTCTGACTCCGATGAAGCGGACCAACCCGAAAAAGGGGCGGAATGAAGATCCGGGATTTGAGCCCATTTCCTGGGAAGAAGCTCTGGATACGATTGCCGGAAAGCTCAATAAAGCTCAAGAAGACGGCTTGAAAGACGAATCCGGCTTTCCGCGCGTTGCTGCGAGTTTCGGCGGCGGCGGAACACCGACCGCCTATATGGGAACTTTCCCGGCTTTTCTATCTGCCTGGGGTCCGGTTGATATGAGCTTTGGCAGTGGCCAGGGCGTAAAATGCTATCATTCGGAACATCTTTATGGAGAGTTATGGCACAGAGCCTTTACCGTCTCCCCAGATACCCCGCTTGCAGAACTGATCATTTCTTTTGGCGCCAATGTGGAAGCATCGGGCGGTGTTTGCGGCGTTAAACGTCATGCTGACGCTCGTGACCGTGGGGTCAAAAAGATCCAGGTAGAACCTTCTCTTTCAATAACGGGTGCCTGTTCATCGGAATGGGTACCAATTAGACCAAAAACCGATGCCGCTTTTCTATTCGCCATGGTTCATGTGGTTTTGCATGAAGCAGACCGCTCACGGCTCGATATTCCTTTCCTAAAACACCGCACATCGTCCCCGTATCTGCTCGCGCCAAATGGTTTCTATTTGCGCGACCCGATCAGTGAAAAACCCCTTATTTGGGATTTGAACACGAATTCGGCTGTGCCTCACGATACGCCTGATACCGATCCAGCACTTGAAGGAAGCTTCAAGTGCTCAGGCAAGGAAGTCGGCGCAGACGACGAATATTGGGATCATATTGATATTCAGAGCCAACCTGCCTTCACCCATCTGGTTGACCATGTAAAAACCTATACACCGGAATGGGCTGCGAAAATCTGTGATGTCGGCGCGCATACAATGCGCGATGCCGCTAATCAGTATCTTGATCATGCCCATGTTGGAGAGACTATTGAATTTGAAGGCAGAACTCTTCCTTTCCGCCCTGTAGCAATCTCGCTCGGTAAAACAGTCAGTAATGGCTGGGGCGGATATGAATGTGCCTGGTCCCGTACATTGCTTGCCTGCCTGGTTGGTGGTTTGGAAGTTCCCGGTGGCACTTTGGGAACAACTGTTCGTCTGAACCGCCCTGCCGATAATCGGTGGAGCAGTGTAACAAGTGGCCCGGACGGCTTCCTTTACTACCCGATGAACCCTACAAAGAAAGACGAATGGCAATCTGAAACAGCCGCTCGTCATGCCTATCGCACGTTAATCCCCTTAGCCGCAAATTCTGCATGGAGCCAGGCATTGGGTCCAACCCACTTGGCTTGGATGATGCAGAAAGAAGGCTTTGATCACCTCCCTAAACCTACACAGCCGGACGTATGGTTCGTTTACCGTACCAATCCGGCTGTGTCTTTTTGGGATACCGATGCGGTTGCTGATGTTATGGCAAATTTCCCCTTCACGGTCGGCTTTGCCTACACGCATGATGAAACCAATCATATGGCGGATATCCTTCTGCCGGAATGTACTGATCTGGAAGGCATGCAGCTGATCCGGATTGGTGGTTCCAAATATGTAGAACAATTCTGGGACTATCAGGGATTTGCCCTGCGCGATCCGGCCTCCGAACCGCAAGGGGAAGCCAAGGATTTCACCTGGATCGCTACAGAACTTGCCAATCGCACAGGTTTGTTAGAAAAATACAACGGTGCCATCAATCGCGGCGCGGCTGGCGTAGGGTTGCGAGGTGAGAAATTTGACTTCTCCTTGGATCCTGAAAAAGTCCATTCGGTCGAAGAAATCTGGGATGCTACCTGCAAGGCAGCCAGTGCTGAACTCACGGACGGCGAAGAAAGCCAGGGTCTGGAATATTTTCAGGAACACGGCTTCAGAGTAAATTCCTTTCCCAAAGAACAATGGTATCTTTATCCAGCAATGGTGGAACAGGGCCTAAGGTTCGAACTTCCCTATCAGGAACGCCTGTTCCGAATTGGCAAGGAGTTAGGTGCACGGCTTCATGAAAAAGGGATCACCTGGTGGGATCGTCAGCTGGAAGATTACGAAGCAATGCCCGAATGGCATGATCTTCCCAAATTATGGGAAGATGCGCTTGCCAACAAATTTTCCATCAAGATTGACGATTATCCTTTCTGGCTGATCACGGGCCGGTCCATGCAATATTCCTGGGGCGGCAATGCGGGTCTGCAAATGATCCATGAAGTTGCTAAAAATATCGCCGGACACGGGGGCATTGTCATGAATCCGGCTGCTGCCAAAAAACTTGGCCTCAAAGAAGGCGACATTGCCGAGGTAGCCTCTCCCTTAAGCAAAACAAAAGGGGCCGTTATCCTGCGTCATGGTATTCGGCCCGATACACTTCTAATGATCGGTCAGTTTGATCATTGGGCAACGCCCTTTGCAAAAGATCTCGAAACACCCAGCATGAACGCATTGATGCCGATGATGCTGGAACTTACAGATTCAACCGGATCCGGCGCGGATCTTGTTAAAGTTTCCATTAATAAAGTGGGGGGTCAGCAATGACACGCTGGAGTATTGTTGCTGACCTCAATCGCTGTATTGGCTGTCAAACCTGCACGGCCGCCTGTAAACATGCCAATGCGACCGCCCCGGGTGTTCAGTGGCGAAAGGTACTGGATTTCGAGGCCGGAGAATTTCCGGACGTCCGCCGTACCTTTGTTCCTGTTGGCTGTATGCAATGTGACGAGCCGCCGTGTTTAGACGTATGCCCTTCAACGGCTACTCGCAAACGCGACGACGGGATTGTCACAATTGATTACGATCTGTGTATCGGTTGCGCTTATTGCGCGGTTGCCTGTCCTTATCAGGCCCGGTCCCGTGTTGATAAACCCAACAAGGCCTTCGCCAAAAAAACCATGCGGCACGAAAAAGTTCGCGAAGATCCCCGCCGTATCGGTGTAGCTCAAAAATGTACCTTCTGTATTGACCGGATTGATTTTGGCCTTGCCAATAACCTGACACCGGGCGTTGATCCGGAGGCGACACCAGCCTGTGTGAATGCTTGTATCACCAGCGCACTGACTTTTGGTGATGCGGAAGATCCCAACAGCAATGTGTCTAAATTGTTGGATGAAAACAGCCATTTCAAAATGCACGAAGATGTTGGAACCGGTCCAGGTATTAGTTATCTGTGGGACCGCAGTGCCCCGAGTGGGAAATCAATGGCGATCGCGCCAATGGTTGCTGAACCGGTTGGCATGGATAGTATTTCTCCAGTGTTGCAGAAAAACTGGGACTGGCGTGCTGCCGCCAATTTCGTTTTTGGCGGAACCGGCACAGGGCTTTTCGCGGCAACGGCTGCGGCAACCCTATTTGCCCCTACCCTTTGGCCAGCTGGACTTTTGGCATTATTGTTTGTCGGTCTTGGTCTATTTTGTGTTTTCCTTGAAATTGGCCGACCCTTTCGTTTTATCAATGTGTTATTTCATGCCCGCAAATCCTGGATGACCCGCGAAGCCATTGTGGCCATGCTGTTTTTCCCGGCAGGCCTGGCGGCACTCCTTATGTCAGGTCCCTTCCTGTGGTTTACTGCGGCCTTGCTCGGCCTGATATTCCTTTATTGTCAGGGACAGATTTTACAAGCGGCAAAGGGCATACCAGCATGGCGGCAAAAGGGGATAGTCTCCCTGATCTTTTCAACAGGTCTTACTGAAGGTCTGGGGTTATTCGCTGCGATCCATACAGTTTTTGCAGGTGATGCAGTCCAGAGCAGTTTCATCGCCCTGGTCTTGCTTGCCTTTGTCGGTCTTCGTTATTTCGCCTGGCGTTCCTATCGTCACGGCCTTGGAAAAGACGGCGCGCCAACCAAGACACTAACAGTTCTCGATAACGATAATCTGAGTGTTACGGCTTGGTCTCAAATAGCGACGGCTTTGGCTATCGGTTTGTCTGTACTCTTCCCACCATTGCTTATTATCGGTGGATTGCTTGCACTTGTAACCGGTTGGAGATTTAAATATTCGCTGATTACGCGGGCCGCTTATAACCAAGGATATGCAGTAACGCATATGCCTGCGCGCGGAGCAGGGAAAAGTTCGCCCGGCATTAAACCCGGCTGGACAGCTTCGTGAGTAATCCATCAATTTCTGAAAACGAAGCGACGGTAAATCAAGATGAAGAGGGTTTGATCACCTAACCATATTATTTAGTCATAGACCGCAGCTCAATAATAACAATGGCCATGCTGCGTTTGCCGAGAATGTCGCTGCACCACTTGCAGCGACTAAATCAAATCCTGACGGAGAGGGAATATCGTGAGTAATCCATTGCATGAAGCCGCGGAGAAAAATCAAGATTTTATGTTTGACCGGGAAGTGGAAACATTGCCACGCCGAGCGATCAACGAGATTCAAAGTGAGCGATTGCGATGGTCATTGAATCAGGCTTATGAAAATGTTCCGCACTATCGAAAAGCTTTTGATAAAGCCGGTGTGAAACCTGCCCAATTGAGATCTCTCAAGGATTTAAAGAATTTTCCGTTCACCGTTAAGACGGATCTTCGTGACAATTACCCCTTTGAAATGTTTGCGACACCGATGGATAAAATGTGCCGTTTACATGCATCCTCTGGCACAACCGGAAAACCTACCGTTGTTGGTTATACCAAAGGTGATATAGATCGTTGGGCCGGATTGATGGCACGGTCAATGGCCGCAGCCGGCGCTCGTCCGGGTGATATCATCCACAATGCCTATGGGTATGGTCTTTTCACGGGCGGTCTGGGTGCACATTACGGCGCAGAACGTCTTGGCTGTGTTGTTGTTCCTATCTCCGGTGGCGGAACCGAAAGACAGGTCACATTGCTGCAAGATTTTGGGCCGGGAATTTTATGTGCAACCCCATCTTATGCCCTGAATATAGCTGAAGTCGCGGAAAAACAGGGCGTGGATATCCGTAAGCTTCCATTAAGGCGCGGCCTGTTTGGTGCAGAACCATGGAGCGAGGAAATGCGGGCGCAGCTGGATCAACGGCTGGGCGTAACATCAGTGGATATTTACGGATTATCAGAAATCATGGGACCGGGTGTCGCCTGTGAATGTGATACGGCCCGTGCTGGTTTGCATGGATGGGAAGATCATTTCCTGTTTGAGATCATTGACCCTGAAACGCTGGAGCCGCTTCCGATGGGAGAGGTCGGAGAGTTGGTGATCACAACACTGACCAAAGAAGCACTGCCTATGATCCGCTATCGTACACGAGACATCACCCGTCTTACGGATGAGCCCTGTGTATGCGGCCGTAGTCATGTCCGGATATTACGGGTCACGGGACGGGATGATGATATGATGATTATCCGCGGCGTCAATGTATACCCCTCACAGGTGGAATCTGTTCTTGTGGGCTTGAAAGGTTTGGCGCCCCATTACCAGATTCTCCTGAGTAATGACGGTGCAATGGATGCAATGGCAGTGGAAGTTGAAATCGATGCCGATAGCCCATCCTCAGATGAAGATTTGATCGCAAAAGCGAAAGAAGTCAGACATCACATAAAGTCAATCATCGGTGTAACCTGCAGTGTGACGGCAAAACGAACAGGCGAGATCCCTCGCTCTGAAGGTAAAGCCGTCCGGGTCCTCGACCAAAGAAAAAAGCCGTAGAGTAATTCTCTACGGCGACCTTCTCTTCTGAGAGACTGGCCTTTTCCTAAAGACCGGTCTCTCACGATAAGTATAGCAACTTTAGTCTTGCGATACGGCATCATCCATATCATCTCTCCATACCTCTAATTTTTCTGGGTATTTGTCCAATTCTGCCTTCATCAGGACAACATGCTCCTCTTCTTCTTCGGCAAATTCGGTCGCTAGGCTAACCAGCTCAGGGTCGGTGACGACTTTTAAAAGGTCGGAGAAGAATTTAAAGGCATTTTCTTCAGCTTTCAGCGCAAGTTTTAAAGCTTGCCTTGGTGTCATCAGGTAATCGACGTCACCCAAATCCATTGCTTCCGGGCTTTCGTCAGTCTCCCATTTATATTCGTGCGGTTGCAGCTCTTTGTCTGCTTGGCCATCCATCTGTTCCAAAATTTGTTTCGCATGGTTCCCCTCTATCCAGGCCAGCTTTCGAAACAAAGTCACAAGATCCATATTGTTGTGAACTTCCATCAAGTCTGCAAGATAGGTATATCGCTCTTGCGCTTCCAACTCCATCTGGTAGGCGTGAACCAACAGCTCATTTTTTGTCAAAATAACGTTTTCGGTCATAATACGAACTCTTCTTCAAGAATATCCATGTTCCCAACGGTATCAGAAACGTGATTGCCATAAGGCTTTCTGTCTCCGCGATAAAGCACGCCTACGTTAAAACCATCATCCGTCATAATACGGCGGGCAGCGCGGGCAGCATCATCCGTCGGTTCAACAGAAGCAGGATGAACGATATTTTTCCATTCTTTTTCATCTGGTCGGAATGTGACACAAGGACTTAAGATTTGAACGAAGGAAAATCCCGGATGCTTGACAGCTTCCACAATCGTATTCGCCGTTCCTTTGATATCACCGGAAAATGTTCGGGCAACAAAATTTGCACCGGATGCCAACGCGATCACCAAGGGATGGAAGGGGTTTAATCCCGTACCGCCCGGTGACAACGCACTATCCCAGTCTGGCTCGGTCGTTGGTGAAGGCTGACCTTTCGTCATTCCATAAACCCGGTTATCCATCACAATATAAGTCATGTCGATATTCCGGCGGCAGGCGTGCAAAAAGTGATTGCCGCCAATTGAAAATCCGTCACCATCACCGCTCATCACCATTACTGTGAGATCGGGCCGCGCGACTTTCAAGCCGCTAGCAAGGGCAAGTGACCGGCCATGAACACCATGGAAACCGTAACAATTTGTATAAGCGGGAATACGCGAAGAACAACCGATACCGGAGATAACAGCAACATCTTCGGGTGCATTTCCCAATTGTGCCATAGCCCGTGTTACGGACATGAGGACATGGAAATCTCCACAGCCGGGACACCATACCGGTGTCAGGTCTGATTTATAGTCACCTGGTTTATAAGAGGTTTTTGTTGGTGCATTCATGAGATGTTCCAATCGCGAATTTGAGCGCTAATTTCTGCAGGACTGATAACTCGTGGTCCCGCTCGGTGGAAGTTTTTGACATTGCCCGGCAGATCACATTGCGCGCGTAGATACTGATGGAACTGCCCGGCATGTGTTTGATCGATAACGAGGATATCTTTGGCGCCTTGAAGAGCATTCAACAGAGCGTCTTTTGGGAAAGGAGCGATTAATCGCATTGAAATCAGTTTGATCTCAATTCCCTCTTCAGCCAGATCTCTCATAGCTTCAAGTGCCGCGCCAGTTATTGAGCCCCAGGTCAATATGACCAAATCGCCGGTGCCTTCGATTTCCGCCCAGTGATCGCCATAGTCAAAATTGACAATTTTATCGTGGCGTTTATCCATCTGGTTTTGATGATCATCGTTTGTAGCGGAAGGTGTTCCCCTGACCGAATGGGTCAATCCATCAGCCGTATATTGACCCCCTGGTGTTCCAGGGATAGCCATGGGAGAGACACCATCAGCCGTAAAGGCATATCGGTTATAATCTTCGCCTTCAACCGGGATATATGTTTTGCGGTTGGCAAAGAAAGCAACATTTGCGGGCTTGTCTATGATGATACGTGCTTGCCCCAAAGACTGGTCAGATAAAACGATTGTCGGGACCTGCATAGCCTCGGCTAGATGAACGGCCCATTGCCCGGTGAAAAGGCAGTCGCCTACACTTAAAGGAGCAACGACAATATGAGGCGCATCTCCATGACAACCATAGACAGCAATGTTCAAATCCGATTGTTCCGATTTGGTGGGAATACCGGTTGAAGGGCCGCCGCGCATGACATCTACAATGACGATCGGAACTTCGGAGGCTTGGGCCAATCCAATAGATTCGACCATAAGCGCCAAACCGGGACCGGATGTTGCTGTGATGGATGCGCGACCGCCATATGATGCACCGATTGTCATATTGATTGATGACAGCTCATCTTCTGCCTGAACCAGTGCCCCGCCTACTTTTGCAAGTGCAGATGACAACCATTCAAGAACTTCCGTGGCTGGTGTGATGGGATAAGCCGCTGCAAAACGAATTCCGCCCCTTACCGCACCAAGTGCAACCGCTTCGTTCCCGGTGATCAACCAGCGATCATTATCTGTGGTAAGGACATTCTTTATATTAATGTCACGACTATATTCTTTTGCCTTGGCAAGTCCCGCCTCGATACAAAGTCGACCCGCTTTAACAGCATCATCCCCTTTACGCGCGAGTTTTGCCTCTACGACAGACATAACGTGATCTGTTGAAAGGCCGATGATCCCGGCCGCCAGGCCAACTGCAATCATATTCTCCCGACCACCTGGAATTTCTCTTGCCATCGCTTTAAGCGGTACACCGCCAATTTGTGCGCCAGACTTTGAAATAACGTCCGGAACGTCACTTCCGTCTGAATCGGTAAGAATCAGACTGTTTGGTGTCAGGGCTAAATCCGCTGCAAATCTCTCCGCATTATTCCAATCAATAGCGACCAGCAGATCAAAACTCTCCGCCATGCATTGAACGGGCTGATTAGCCAGCCGGACATGTGCGGCAGCCTCTCCGCCTCTTATTTGCGGGCCAACCGCACGGTTCATATTACCATACAAACCCGACTTTCCTGCGGCTTCCAATAGGATTGAGCCCGCTGTAAGCGCGCCGGCTCCGCCACTTCCGATGATGGCAACGGAGACACTTTCAAACTCTTTTATAGGTGCTGACATGATCTGCTTCGTCCTTTTTTCATTCCCCGCAATTAACGAATGGGAATTGCCTATTGACGCTAATTAAGTATTAGAGTACCGTTTTACGATAATAAGGAAATGACGCACTGTCAACAACGACCTAAAGAGATACAAAAAACGTCCATTTGGACGGACTGAGTTGGGAGAATATAAAATGGCTTATCGCTGGATGATGACGGCTCTAAATGAGCCCCTGCAGCGCGAACAATTCGAAACCGGTGCCCCAGGCAACGACGAAGTTGTCGTCGAAATTGCTGGTTGCGGGGTCTGCCATACAGATCTTGGTTACTATTATGATGGTGTTCGTACGAATCACGAACTACCGCTTGCCCTTGGACATGAAATCAGTGGCCGGGTGATTGCAACAGGACCTGGCGCAGAAAGCTGGATGGACCAGACAGTTATTATTCCCGCAGTGATGCCTTGCGGCGAATGTGATGCCTGCAAACGCGGTAAGGGAACGATCTGCCGGACCCAGAAAATGCCCGGCAATGACATTCAAGGGGGCTTCGGCAGCCATATAACTGTCCCGGCAAGAGGTTTATGCCCGGTTGATATGTCTCGGCTTGAAGCCGCTGGACTTACTTTGGCAGATGTATCTGTTGTCGCGGATGCCGTCACCACACCTTATCAAGCTGTTCTTCAAGCCGGTGTAGGTGAAGGAGACCTTGTGATTGTCAACGGTGTTGGCGGTGTTGGCGGTTATGCCGTTCAAATTGCTGCCGCCATGGGCGCAACGGTTGTTGCGATTGATGTTGTTCCAGAAAAACTGGAAGCCGTTGCTGATTATGGTGCAGCTCTTACTTTAAATGCCCGCGAATTCGATACTCGGGCTCTGAAGAAAGAAATTGGTGCCTTCGCAAAATCGAAAGGCTTACGCCCCAACGAGTGGATCACCTTTGAATGTTCTGGCACGGCCGCCGGTCAAACCACGGCTTTCGGTCTTCTTAATCACGGTGCCACTCTTTGCATCGTTGGATTTACAATGGACAAGCTGGAAGTTCGCCTATCGAACCTGATGGCTTTTCATGCCCGCGTACTTGGGAACTGGGGATGTCCACCTGAACTTTATCCCGGTGCCCTTGATCTGGTTCTGGATGGAAAAGTCAAAATCGCCCCCTTTGTCGAGCAACGCCCGCTCGAAGATATCAACGAAATTTTTCAAGCCGTCCATGATGGCAAATTTGTTCGCCGCGCAATTCTTGTGCCGTCGGCTTAGAGGAGACTGACTAAAATGAGTGACACATCAACAAACTCCGGCGACTTCGAATTCGTCAAACATGATCTGGTTTCCGATGAGGTTCGCGAGAACATCACAGGCAACGTCCTTTATGAGAAAAAACCTGCACTTATGCCTGATGGCTCCGTTGCAGAAGGGCTTTATAATGCCTGGATCACCCTTAATAATCCAACTCAGTTCAACTCCTACACAACTGAAATGGTCAAATCAGTTATCCTGGCCTTCAGAGCTGCATCCAACGCACGGGATGTAAACGCGGTTGTTTTCACTGGCGCCGGCGATAAAGCATTTTGTACCGGTGGTAACACCAAGGAATATGCAGAATATTATGCAGGCCGTCCTCATGAATATCGCCAATATATGCGTCTGTTTAATGACATGGTTTCTGCCATTCTGGGCTGTGACAAACCAGTAATTTGCCGAGTCAATGGCATGCGGATCGGTGGCGGCCAAGAAATTGGCATGGCCTGCGATTTCTCTGTAACACATGATATGGCACGTTTTGGTCAAGCGGGACCAAAACACGGATCAGCTGCAATCGGTGGATCAACTGACTTTCTTCCCGTCATGATCGGTTGCGAACAGGCGATGATTTCTGGCATTCTATGTGAGCCTTTCTCTGCCCACAAAGCGATGCGCCTCGGCATTCTCACAGATGTTGTTCCGGCTCTTAAAGTAGACGGTAAATTTATCCCCAACCCAATGGTTGAAACAGCCAAAATGATGGATGAATGGGGCCGTATTATCCACGGTGAACCTAAAACCGGTGATGAACTGAAAGAAGGAAAAGCACTGGCAGCACAGGGTGAGCTTGATCTCAGCCGCCTAGATGCCAAAGTGGAAGAACTTTGCACCAAACTGATGCTCACTTTCCCAGATTGTACAACAAAATCTGTCGAAGAACTTCGCAAGCCGAAACTCAATGCCTGGAACATGAATAAAGAAAATTCCCGTGCCTGGTTGTCTTTAAACATGATGACTGAAGCCCGCGCCGGTTTCCGCGCCTTTAACGAAGGAACACGGGAACATGGCCGTGAAGTCGATTTCGTCTCCGTTCGTCGCCAGCTTGCAGAAGGTGTCAAATGGACCGAGGACTTTACCGATAGTCTTATGCCAGGTGCGAACAAGTGAGCGATCCGCTTAAAATATGGCTCGAGCAAAAAGGCTCCCTTTTGCGCCTGAGGCTAGATCGGCCAAAAGCCAATATAGTCGATGCGGAAATGATCAAGGCACTAATCGATGCCTTTAAAGATCACCAGAGTGATCAGGATATTGCCGCCGTCTTGCTCGATGCTTCGGGACCGCATTTCAGCTTCGGGGCAAGTGTTGAAGAACATTTGCCAAATCAATGCGCTGCAATGCTTAAGTCCCTTCATGAGTTGGTCGGGTTAATGGTTCAGTTTCCTGTTCCTATTCTCGTCGCCATCCAGGGACAATGTCTTGGTGGCGGATTGGAAGTAGCCGCGGCTGGACAGCTTCTTTTTGCAAGTTCCGATGCCAATTTAGGGCAACCAGAAATGCAACTCGGTGTTTTTGCACCGGCTGCTTCGTGCTTGCTTCCAGAACGGATTGGACAATCCAAAGCAGATGATTTGCTTTTTTCCGGCCGTAACATATCTGGTGAAGAAGCTCACAAAATTGGGCTGGTGGATAATGTTTCCAATGATCCCGAAGCCGCAGCTTTGGAGTATTTCAGCAAATATCTTGCCTCTAAAAGCACCAGCTCCCTGCGTTTTGCCGTGAAGGCAGCGCGCCATGATTATTGCAAGCGCGTTCTTGCAAAATTGAATGAGGTCGAACGCCTCTATCTAGAAGACCTAATGTCAACACGTGATGCGGTTGAAGGCCTAGAAGCTTTTGTCGCCAAACGTCCAGCAAAGTGGGAAAACAGATGAGCACACCATCAACCAGTGAAATCGTCACCCGCTGTCAGGCCCTGTATGAAGATCTGAACTTCACAGCGGCTAGAGAGTGGAAAGACGCCGAAGAAGGCCGCAAGGTCATCGGATTTATGCCAGTTTATATTCCCCGCGAGATTATTCATGCCGCTGGCATGTTGCCCTTGGGTGTCTTGGGTGGCGGCGATCAGCTTGAAGTAATCCACGGCGACGCCTTTTATCAAAGTTACATCTGCCGTATCCCTAGGTCGACAATTGAATTGGGTGTTACAGGTCGTCTTGATTTTGTGGATGGTATGCTTTTCCCGTCCATCTGTGATGTGATCCGTAACCTGTCCGGTATGTGGAAAATGATGTTCCCGGACGTATACAGCAAATATTTCGATGTTCCCCAAACCTATGAAGATGAAATTGGCGGCACATTTTATACAGGCGAGATGGCTGAACTTCGTAAAGATCTGGAAGAGATTTCAGGACGCAAGATCACGGATGAAGCATTGCGCAATTCCACTGATCTGTACAACAAGAACCGCCGCCTTGTTCGCAAATTGTATGAACTACGCGCGCAAAAGCCATGGCAGGTTCCAGCATCTGAAGTGTATCTCGTTATTCGGGCCGGACTTGTTCTTCCTGTTGAAGAGCATTCTGAATTGTTGGCAGACTATATCGCTGCTGCTGACAAGGAAGAAAGACCCATGCGCGATAACAGCCGGGTCGTGGTTTCAGGGTTATTCTGTGAGCAACCTCCGCTCAACCTGATCAAGTCATTGGAGCTTGCTGGCTGTTATGTTGTTGATGACGACACCATGTTGGTCACCCGTTGGCTTCTTGAGGATGTACCACTGGAAGGTGATCCACTTCATAATCTATCGCAGGCATTTTTGCATCATTCTGAAAGTACGGCTGCCAAATACGAGCCCAATCAGGAAGAAAAAGGCCAGTTCCTTGTGAGGGCCGTTAAACGCACTGGCGCAGAAGGGGTTATCTTTGCTTCTCCAAGCTTCTGTGATCCAGCTTTGCTGGACCGCCCCATGCTGCAGAATGTGTTGAAAGCCGCAGACATCCCCTTCATTGCGTTTAAATACGCAGAGAATTCAGGGCAAATGCAGCCTATTCGTGAACAAGCAGGTACTTTTGCCGATTCAATCAAATTGTGGAGCGCAGCATGAAAACCTCAGCAACAGCCAAAAAACCAGCACCAGAGGTCATCAAAGACGCTTCCATGGTGAAGCAAAAAGAGATGATGGCGAAACATTATGATCGCCTTTCCAATGCAAAGGAAAATGGAGATAAAGTCGCTTCCACTTTTGTTCCGGGCAATCTCAACGAATTGCTTATGTGTTTCGATCTGGTCAATAACCTGCCGGAAGTGAACGCCATTCAGGCCGGACTTCAACGCAAAAGTGGCGGATATGTAATGGAAGCCGAGCGCGCAGGCCATTCAGAAGATGTTTGTACTTATGTGAAGTCTGATATCGGCATGATGACCAAAGGTAACATCGGGCCAAACGGCAAGCAACTTCCAAACCCCGACGTTCTGATGCTCTCTTATACAGGTTGCTTCACCTTTATGAAGTGGTTCGAGCTTCTGCGGGAGCAGTATAAGTGCGAGACTATTTTCCTGCAGACGCCTTATATGGCTGACGGCAAGGTCACACCGAACATGATCCAGTATATGGTCAAACAGTTCAAAGAAGACGTGATCCCAAAACTCGAGAAAGTCTCTGGCGTCAA
>PJEL010001479.1_pt1 | contig 23638 bp, 15 predicted proteins | sample 1853271 | NCBI WGS metagenome assembly PJEL01 (sample SAMN08108733, study PRJNA415343) | Invertebrate metagenome, whole genome shotgun sequencing project. | host: Globobulimina | place: Sweden: Gullmar Fjord | collected 2015-08
TGGAAGCCAAAAAAAATAAGCTCACTATCAGCCTCGGCCAATACTGCGCAGAAAAAGTGCTCGGGGTCTGTATTCGCAAGAAAAAAGCCTACTGCACCTATGACAGCAAGCTGGCCCGTATCGTCCAAGAACAAGGCAAACCCCAGTTAGGCATGAACTTTGGCAGTGCCAAACACCCTGACTGCTCGGCCATTACCCCAGAGCAAATGCAGCAGATGGATTTTAGTCACATGGATTTTTCAGATTTTTACAACGATCTGCACAACAACATGACCTTGCCGGACAATAACCAAATCCAACAACGTATAAAAGATGCCCTCGGAGGTAAACAATGATCCTGACAACGTCATTGCCTGTCGGGGCGCCCTGCTTAACGGCTCCCTTATTGCTCATGGTCATGCTGACCATTCCTATCGCCCATGCCGAACAACCGCCCGGCTGGAAATGGTACAACGATCCGTTGTTGCTCAAAGAAAAAGCCCTGACACCACCGCCGCCCGCCCCGTCTGTGACGGTGACACGCACCCTCTCACCGACCCAGCAAATACAATGGTTTCATCGCTACCACGATAACACCAAGAACGATGCCCTGATTAATAAGGACGATGTAAAAAAGGCAGAAAAGCTCATGCTGCTCAATCAGTTTGCGTACAACATGTCATCGGATTTTGGCATGACCTTTCAAAAAGCCCTGCTCATGAACCCGGACCTGTCCTACACCAAGGATCGTCCGACGGAACAAGCCGCCCGAGCAACGTACCTACAAATGGAGCGGGAAAAGAAAATGCGGGCCGTGCGCCAACTGGCTGACAGGGGGTGGGGCTTATTTTTCGTTTATGAAGGGGCTTCCCCCATGGCCGAAAAATTGGCTCCCTCGGTACAACAATTTGCTGATACCCACGGCATTGAGGTACTGGGCATAAGCCTTGATGGCACACAGCTGGCCAGCATTCACCAGAACCGGGATAACAGCCATCATATCCAAGTGCCATTCAGTCCCGCCTTGGTCCTGGTCAACCCCAACACCCAAGAAATGAAACCCCTTGCCTACGGGTTCATTGCCCAAGAAGACTTATTGGGGCGATTTTTGAACGTCGCCACTGACTTTGCTCCTGACTTTTGAGGAAAACGCCCATGTACCGCCTACTTATCGTTACACTGTCACTCGTCTTATGTTGGGTGCAACCTGTCACTGCCAGCACGGATAATCAACCCCACTTCAAACAGGATGACTACGCCCTGGTCTTTTTCTTTCGCTCAGACTGTAATTACTGCCATTTGTTTGCTCCAACGCTTAAACAGTTCGAGCAACAAACCGGGCTGACGACTTATGCCTTTTCACTGGACAATAAAGGCATGACGGGCTTTGAGGTGCCTATCCCCGTCACGAAAGAGATAGCTGAGACCTTTTTTGATAACCCGCGCAGCATTACCGTGCCCGCCACGTTTCTCATCAACGTTAATAGCCGCAAGTTTGCCCGAATGGCACAAGGTCAGGTGTCACTGCAAGATTTGCAAGCCACCTACACCCAAATTCGCCGAGATCCGGCGGTGATAGAGGCACTGCGACCATGAACAAAACCCTGATAGCCACCTTTCTTCTCATCGTCAGTGGTAGCAGCCGGGCCGATGTCAACGGCTCACTGAATAGTTTTTTCGACGGACTCGGTTACAGCAACGTCACCAACCCTTCATCATTCAAAGGACAAAGTGCCAATTACTACACGGGCGGCAACCTGTTTGTGCGCACCAAAATAGTGGATGCACAACTGGTCAGCCTCACGCAACCCAAAATCAGCGCAGGCTGTGGGGGGATCGACATGTTTTTGGGCGGGTTCTCCCACATCAATTCTGACCAAATCGTGCAGTTGGGCAAAAGCATTGTGGCCAATGCGGTCCCGTTCGCCGTGGATTTGGCCTTGCAGACCTGGGCACCGCAAATCAAGCAAATTCGCGATAACTTACAATCCATCGCGGATAAGTACCTCAACCAGTCGGTGAACTCTTGCGAAACCGCGCAAGCCAGTGTTTCTGCCCTCGCCGGCTTTGCAGGGGTCGGGAGTCAAAAGTATATTTGCTCAACCATGGGCACGCAGAACAACGCCTTTGCCGATTGGGTATCAGCCCAACAAGAATGCGGTGCAGGCGGTCAGGCTAATACCCAGCTTAACCATGCCAAAGCCGATCCAGCATTAAAAGACATGGTGCGAAAAAGCCATAATATTGTGTGGTCAGCCATCATGAAAAACGCCTTTTTAGCCAGCGATACCCACCTCGCCCAATTTTTGATGACGATATCCGGCACCTATATTTATGATGCCAACGGCAAGCCCCGTCATTATGGTTCGCTACTGACCCACAATAACAACCTCATCAATACCCTACTTGTGGGAGGGAAAGCCAAGAGCTACACCTGTCACAATACCGCGGCAGACCAATGTTTGGCATTGACCAAAAACGACCTCACCATTGCCATCGATAAAAGCCTGCGCCATCGCATCCAAACCACCTTGGACACCATGGTGAATAAATTGCTGAGTGATACACCACTCAGCACGCAAGAACAGGCATTTTTAGAATACACCTCACTGCCCGTTCTGACCTTCATGCGCAATGCACTGGAAGCCGGGCGCCCCCCCAACACCGCCGCGTATTCGACGGTGATCAGCGTGCAGTTTGTCACCCTCTACCTGCGTAACATGCTCACCATTACCAAAGAATCGTTAGCGGGCACCAATAACGATCCCAAAGATATCGCCAGGGTTGAAACGGAAATCATCAATGCCAACCGCTTCTTGGATGGACTGGAAAACCAAGCAATGCAAAGCATCATTGCCGAGCAACAGATGATTGAACAAAGCCGTGAGCTACGTCGCCAAGTGACCGGGCAACTGTCCGCTAGGGCCCGTGCTAACTTACAATTTGGGAGTTAACCGCATGACATTAGCCGTCTATACCTACAGCAATGGGGACGTCGCGAAAGAAGTCTTCAATGCCATCGCCACCTTTTTTGCCACCAACAGCTTTGCCAGTATGCTGCAAATCTGCACCTTCTTTGCGGTCATCGCCACAGGGTTTCATTTTTTCATGACACGGGATGCCAACGCTATCCCCAAGTGGGCAGCGGTCTATTTGATGGTGCCGTTATTGCTCATTAACACCAAAGTCGGGGTGCAAATCATTGATTTAACCGATCCGACGGGCAATTATGCGGTGGCCAATGTGCCCATGATTGTGGCGGGCCCCACCTACTTATCATCGACCTATATGTACGGGGTCACCTCCAGTATCGAAAGCATTTTTCATTCACCCGATGATGAGCAGTACAGTAAGACAGGCATGGTCTTCGGGGCCAAGTTATACAAGCTGTCACGCCAGAGCCAACTCGAAGATTCACAGCTCAAAGGGCACTGGGTGCATTACCTGCAAAGCTGTATTGTCGGGGACATTACACTTAATCAAAAATACACCTGGCAGCAGTTGGCCAATACCGATGATATTTTTGATTTTTTGACCAACCACAGCCCTTCCCCGTTGCGCCGTATCCAAATGGGGCCCAATGATTTTCCGACCTGCAAAGACGCCTTGCCCCGCCTCAAGGCGGGCTTTACTGCCGACGCACAGAAATCCCTGTCTTTGATGGCGCACAAGCTGTACGCCAATAAAGTCGCCACCAATCAAGCACGCTTTACTGCAGGGCTACAAGGCAGCTACGCCAAATACGCGGGGATCAGTCGCACCGCCTCACAAATCACCACACAGAACATGGCCATCAATGCCATTCGTAATGGCCTCACCGACAGTGCTGCAGTGAATGGTAATACGGCCGCTGCTTTTAACTATGCCTACACCCAAAACAAGATGCAGACCACCTCGATGTGGACCGGCATGGCCTTACAGGCTCGCGAGTTCTTACCGATGATGCAATCCATCTTGTTCCTGCTCTTTGGGTGCGTCTCCATTTTGGTGGTCGCACTCGCCATGTTGCCTGGCATGACCAAGTTGGTCTTGTCGAACTACATCAAAGGGTTTGTTTACCTTGGCACTTGGCCCATTTTATTCGCTTTCATCAATTTCATCATGACGACCCGCTTATCCTTGAGCAGCAGTGCCGTGGCCAATCTGTATAACGGCATCACCCTGAGTAACGTGGATGCCTTAGCAGAAATGCACTCTCGCTATGCTGCCATGACCGGCATGCTGATGATGAGCGTGCCCGTTATCGTAGGGTTTATCGTCAAAGGCGGTGCCTCGGTCATGAGCAACATGAGCCACCAATTGGCCGCTACCATGGGCAGTGTCAACAGTCGCACCTCGGCCAGTGCCGCCAGCGGTGACATTAACCTGGGCAATGGCCAGGTTGATAACTTCTCGTTCAATAACATGAACGGCAACAAGACCGACACCTCGGCCCTGCAGCGGACGCATGGTATGACCGTGCAAAATGACACAGGCGGCATGACCACCACCTTTGCTGGAGGCAGCCAAGTCCTCGATGGCTCTAATACCATATCACGGGGACTCGGGGTTGATTTGAACAGTCGGGAGGGCGTGAGCCGCAGCCTGCGCAGTTCGGCCAGCGAGACCCTCAGCCAAGCAGAAGGGCACCGTTCGCAATATAACGAGAGCACCGACAAGACGTTCGATCAAATCGTGCAATTGGGGCAAAACACCAGTAAGGGATTAAGTTACGGTGATACGGCGTCCAACAAAGAAGGGGCGTCCGCCATGAAAGCGGCCAGTACCATGCAGAGTACGGTCGAGGAATACGCCAAGGTAAACAATATTTCTCATGAACAAGCGGAATCACAACTGACATCAGGTTGGGTTGGTGGGTCATTGTCGGTTGGAGGCAGCACCCCGAAACTATTTGGGCTAGGTGTCAGCGGTTCAGCAGAAGCTGGAGGCCGAATAACTAAAGACAGCCGAACCAGCGACACAACCAGTAACTCAGAAAGCGATCGTGAATCGCAAGCCTTGCAAAAGCAGTTCAACGAATCGGCCAACGTGCTCAAGAACTACGATTTGACCGACAGCAGCAGCGAGACCCGGACCAAAACCGATACCGCCTTGTCGAATATCGGGGACAGCCTACGTGACACTGAATCGCTGGGGCTCACGGCACACACCGAGTTCAGTAAATCCCAGTCACTCAACCGTCAGGCTGATAAAGTCGAGGATGTCAGCAACGGTGTCTCGTTCAACCTCATGCCTGATTTTCAGTCCTACATGAAACAAGAGAACCCGGACCACTATGAAGGGATCATGTACGGCAGTACCGAATCATTACGTGAAGAGCGAGCGGGCTATGTTCGACAGTTCATGAATGAGCCGGAAACACAGGCCAAGCTTGAACGCTACACAGATGACAGCCTGCCACAAACAGAAAAAGACTTAGTGAACAATTTTGACCAACAAACGGGCGAACTGGCACTGACACCGGCACAACGAACCGCCCAACAACAGCAATCTGGGGAATTGCAGACCCGTCATGATGAAGGGGTCGAACTCATTATTGAAGGAAAAGGCGTACGGGAATACTTTGATGAAAACAAGTTCAACACTATCGACAGAGAAATACATGAGAGTATTAATACAACCCAAGAAACAGTAACCGATAATGCCGTTCAACATCCGTCACCGGAGCCTGCACCTCAAAAAGATATTGAGGCAGTCAACGACAATGTAGAGCCCCAATCTCAACCGAACACTCACCCAGCAATGGGCAGGGGATCACGATAACCATTAACGTTTGAGGAAATAACCCGCTTTTTTAAAAGCAAATGGGATTGTTCGAAGCAACATCACAACAAAACAAAAGGCCATCCAAATGATGGCCATTGGAACCGCATCTTTTACACCAATAGAAGGCCAAAATAAGATCGTAACAAACCCGATGGCCATAACAATCATCAATCCAGTGTGCACTTTTGCATGATTGATCGTTTCATCCACCTGTTCATTATATTCCTCAGTCGCCGCCGTTTTCTCTGTCTGTAACGTTGCAGACTGAGTGGCATCCACCGCTAGAATTTTATCGATTTCACCATCCGAGAACCCCGCTTCTGACAACGCTTTGACTTTCGCCGTAATGGAAACAGCCGTTGTCCCTTTTCCGCTTTGGTCAAGGGCGTTTTTCTTTGCCCGCATGGCAGCTGCCGCCAGCAATGTGTTATCGGAATCGCTCATGAGAAACCTCACTCTAACTTGATGATTTATTAACAATCATTATACCACACGGTCAATATTTAACCTTAATTATACTGGTTTTATGATCAGTTAATCACAAAAAAAGGCTCACTATGTCTTGCGTTAAACGCTTATTTTTCATCACCTTTCTCTCGCTTGCCACACCGTTGCACGCGGCCTCCATCCAGACACATTTGGACAGTATAAACAGCCCCGCCCCCACGGTACGGACTGTCGCTGAAACCTACCTAAACGGCATTGTGGATGCCAGCATGTACATGAATGCCCTGTTAGGTGCCAACAACAAACCACGGGCTTTTTGCTTGCCAAGCAAACAACCCCTAAACCGTCAACGGCTCGCTGACATCATTGCTGATACCTATCACAACGCGCCCACGGACAAACAAGACCCCACACTCAATACCGGGATGATAGCCATCATCGGTTTGACGAACACCTACCCCTGCAAAGGAGACCTGCAATGAGTAATCAACGGCCTAAAAACAGCAACTACACCCGTGGCGGGCAAATCACTTTCCACAATATCACCATGTTCTTTCAAATTAATGCCAAGCTCGTTCGCTGGATGGGGTACGGCATCCTCCTGCTCACCGCCCTGCTGTGTTTTTCTTTTATCGATCAAGACACCTTAAAAGGCACCTATTACTACTGGCGTTACAGCATGGTCGGCAAAATAAAACCCGATACCCACGAGGTTTTCACCCTCTGGCAAGGCGTCACTTATAAAAGCACCCTGGGCCAGCAACGACTCAACCCTGTATTCATTGACGCCAATCGTCAATTTTGGCTATCACTGCAACTGTACCTCTTGGCTAGTCTCATCAGTGGCCTAACGGTCTTTAGCCTTGCCATGCGGTATTTCAAAAAGAAAGGGGATGAACAAACCGACGACCACTTCATTCGTGGAATACAAATAGCCACCCCGCCCGAGCTGGCCAACATCCTCAAGAAAGCCAATAAACAGTCAGATTTCGCGCTCGATGGGCACAAAATCTTCAAGCAGCACTTTGAATGCCAGCACCTATTGTTTGACGGCACCACAGGCTCAGGCAAATCGGTGGCACTGCGCAAGTTTCTACGTTGGATAAAAAATCGAGGCGACAAAGCCATCATTTACGACAAAGGCTGTACCTTTGTCAGTAAATTCTACAACCCAGAGACTGACATCATTCTCAATGCCTTTGATGAACGCTGCGCCTACTGGGATGTATGGTGTGATGCCAAGGATGCCACTGACTTTGAAAACATGTCAGCCGCGCTCATTCCGATGCACGGCGATGGCGATCCGTTTTGGGTGCAATCTGCCCGCACGATTTTCACCTCCACCGCTTACAAGATGGTGAATGAGCCAAACCGGACGACTGAACGCCTGCTCGAACTCATGTTGACCTCAGAGCTGGAGTCGCTCAGTGAATACCTTAAAGGCACGGAATCCGCGTCACTGGTCTCGGATAAAATCCAAAAAACAGCGATATCCATCAAATCGGTATTGGCCGCCTACATCAAATCCCTGCGATTTTTAGAAGGACTCGATAGGAAAGATGATCAAGGCAACCTAGTACGCCCACGATTTTCCATTCGGGAGTGGGTAAAAAACAAAGATGAAAACGGCTTCCTGTTCTTGTCCAGCAACGCCCAACAACACGCTTCTCTACGCCCATTATTGTCCATGTGGTTATCCATCGCCTCCACCTCCATCTTGGAGCTGGCCGAGACCATTGCCGAGGTGCGTAAATTTGGGGGCTGCTATGTTATTGGTATTCAATCCTTTGCCCAGCTTAAAAAAATCTACGGCACCAATGCGGCACTGGAAATGTTTGACTTGTTGAATACCCGCTTCTTTTTCCGCTCACCGTCCAACGAGATGGCCAAGATTTCCTCTCAGGATTTGGGGGAGCAGGAAATGGACATTTCCAAAGAGAATTACAGCTACGGTGCTCATGCCATGCGTGACGGTATTTCACTGGGACACCAGACCATCACCCGCCCTGCTGTGACCCCCTCAGAAATTATGCAGTTGGATGATTTACAGTGTTGGCTTCGCAGCCCAGGGGATTTCCCTATCACCAAACTCGACCTCAAGTTCGACAAAATGCGCTCAATCTGCCCCCCCTTCATTCGACGTGAATATGCCTCGTCAGAGACCATGCAGTCTATCGAACACATGCTGACCTATTGCCAAATCAGTGCGCTCAACCTGCTGTCACCGGATGATCAAAACAAGTTGATGTCAGTACATACTGAGCAATTTGACGATGACACTGAACGTAATGCAGAAGAAGAACGCATGAAGGCCACCATTGATAAAGCCAAAGCGGCACAAAAAAAGGCAGAGGATAAAAAAGACAAATCCACGACCGACAAAACTGTCGAGAAGAAAGACAACGAGCAGGCTGACGGAAACGCTGTAACCGAGCAACTCTTTCAGGATGAACAGAATATCAATGCCATTGACGCCGAGATGTATGACTAGCTAAACATTCCGCATGCGAAATTTCATTTGATAAACACAGAAAAAAGCGCCTATCAGGCGCTTTTCTTTTTTCCATTCTAAAACAAAGAGCATCCCATGCTATCAATCAGTCCTCTGTCTCAAAGTGCTGGCGATGCCGCCAGCTATTATTTATCCGAAGAAAAACACCATGATTTACCCGACGTATCGCTGGAAGTCGGGCAACCCTCCCCTGACGGCCCTAACAACTACTACCTTAAAGAGCACAGTGACGAACCCAATACCCAATGGTTTGGGAAAATTGCTGAACAAGAAGACATGCTCGGCAAGCCTGTCGAAGAAAAACAGCTTGAAGCGGTATTATCTGGCACCCTCAATGGCACCACGGTACACGGCAAACGTGAAAACCACCGTAATGGGTTTGACTTTACCTTTTCGGCCCCGAAATCAGTCAGTACCCTCGCGCTCGTTGGCGGTGATAAACGCCTGATAACCGCCCATGATGACGCCGTTAAATTCACCCTGTCCCACATGGAAAAAGATGCCGCACAAGCCAAATACACCGACGAGAAGGGCAAAACCGCCTTTGCCAATACCGGCAACCTGCTCTTTGCCATGGTGCGCCACAAAACCAGCCGAGAAGATGAACCACAGATACACACCCACGCCTTGACCAGCAACATGACCAAAGACAGCGAAGATACCTTGCGAGCATTGGCCTCATGCTTTAAGCAGCAAGGCGGCATCATCAATGGCACGGGGGAGCGGATTTATAACCATCAACTGTATTACGGCATGTTATACCAAAGCCAATTAAGTAAATTGGTAGAACCATTGGGATACGGTATTCACAGTGTCGGCAAAGGGCAATTTGAAATCGATGGCGTACCCGAGAACTACCTCGCCAGCCAATCGACCCGCAGCCAGCAAATCAATGAGCACGCCCGCAGTGTCGGCATGGATTCACAAGCCGCCCGAGACATGGCCGCTAAAGGCACCCGCAAAGGCAAGTCTTACGCCAGTGACAACTCACTCATGGCCAAGTGGCAACACGATGCCAACGCCAGCGGGTTTAACATTGAAGCCTTTGTCGCCAATAGCTATGACAAAGCCAGCCATGACGCTCCTCAGCACACCTTAAAACCCATGGCCATGGCCGCGGCACACCGCGCTATCGAGCATCAGGGACAAACCCGCAACCAACTGGGGTATGAAAAACTCATCGAATCCGCCGCCTCCCAATTTACTCAGGGAGAAAAGCTCGATGTGATTGATATCAAGCTGGCCGTCGATACCTTGATCCAACAAGGGCACCTCATCAGTTTGGATGACAGTCAATCGCGGTTTACCACCCAAAGCATGGTCGACAATGAGCAAGCCCTCATTGCCAGTACACAAGGCCAAAAGCGGCATTTACGCACTCTAGTAAACCGTCAAAGCTTAGGCCAACAAGGATTGAGTGCAGACAACCAAGATAAGATTAACGGCCTGTTTAACAGCCGCAAACAAACCAACATCGTCAATGTGTTTGGTCAGAGCCAACAGATTGCCAAGGCACTGCTTCATGTTGGCAGCGAAAGCGGGCAACGTGTCCACATCATCACACCGGACACCCTGAGTAAACAAACCAGCCGTGCCCATATCAAGCGGGAAGCGTTCACCGCCACACAATGGGTGAAAAATCTTTTTCGTCCTGAGCATACCCACACCGTCCAGCGGTTGTTGCATGACAAAGACACCCCTTACAGCAACCGCGACCTCTTTGTGGTTGATGCGGCCAACAAGCTGGGGACCAATGACGTGCAAGGACTCATCAACAAAGCGCAAGCCAGCAACAGCAAACTGATTTTTCTTAACCATGCACAATCACGCCAAGGAATGAAAGCCGGTAGCGTGATAGAAACGCTCAAAAAAGGCAACGTGAGTGAATACAACTGGGTCGATACCAAAGAGGCTACTGCAAAACTGTTTGTTCACGAAAAGCCGGATAACGAACGCATTGCCGCCATCGCCCGCACCTACAGCGAATTAACCGATACCACCCATACTCAGGTATTGGGCACCACGCAAAAAGACGTGCATACGCTCAATACCGCTATACGCCAAGCATTACAGCAAAAAGGGGACGTGACCCGACACGGGGTAACGGTAACGACATTGAATCCAGTTTTCCTGTCCGCCCCCCAACGGGAAGTGGTCAGCCATTATAAAAAAGGCATGGTACTCAGTGAGTGGCAGAAGGTGCATGGCCGCAACACCAAACACGATTTTACCGTCACCGGCATCAACCGAAAAAACAATCTGCTGACCTTAAAAGACAGCAAAGGAAAAACCCAAGACATCAATCCCAACACACCCTCAATAAAAGCCCGTCAGTTTGCCATCAGTCGTCCTGATAGCATTGAGATTGCCAAAGGCGACAAACTACGGGTTAACGGCAATCACTTTGACAGCAAACTCAAACAACACCAGACCTTGACCGTCAGTAGCAGCAACGCCCTGTTCGTCAACCTCAAAGACAATGACGGGAAATACCATTTATTGGCCACAAGCCAGCTCAACAATGCCCCCTTGAGTTATAACTTTTCCCAACCGCTCAACAAAGCCGACAACAGCAAAACCCATACGCTGATTGGCATGAAGTCGTATGCGGCATCCAAGGAGCTATTGCATGACCTGACCCACGGCGAGGCTAACCGCATCGATGTCTTTACCGATAGCGGGGAAAAACTGGATAAACAACTCGATAAAAGCAACCTGCAACCCAGTGCCATTTACCGGGTCATGCAAGCCAACAGTACCCCTGAAAAATTCGTTAATAGCCAAACCGCCACCCTGCTGCACCAGGACATTGAAGCCACCTTGCACCACCTCAAAGACAAGGTGTTGGATAAAGGGCTCATCGACAACGCAGTGCAATATGCCATTGGCACCGTCTCGGAAAAGGAAGCAGGATTCAGTCAACAGCAACTGGTCATCGAGGCGATAAAATACGCCTTTGAAGAAAAAGGCCAGGCCATTAAAGAAACTGACATTGTGGCTCACCTCCAGCAAGCCGAAAAAGGCCAACAGCTGTTATCGGCCGAATACCATGATGGCACCCGCTGGGCCACCCATGCTGCCATTAATACCGAAACCCGTATTCTTGACCGATTAGCCGCAGGCAAAAACACCGTAACCCCGTTGGCCACGTCCGAGCAAGCCAACCATTACCTTGCCCAACAAGACCGTTTGGCCGAAGACCAAAAAAGTGCCATCCACCTAATCACCACGACCCCCGACCGTTTTGTGGCTGTACAAGGGCTGGCGGGGGTGGGTAAATCCACCATGCTGGAAAGTGGCATCAAACTGGTTGAAAGCATCCAGGCCGATACTGAGGAAAAAACCACCTTCATTGGCTTGGCCCCCACCCATGCGGCGGTCAATGAGCTCAAGGCCAAAGGCGTTCAAAGCCAAACGGCCCAATCATTGCTCACGGATTTTCTCAGTGAGAAACACACACCAGGGCAATTTCGCAACACCGTTTTTTTCCTCGATGAAAGCTCCATGACCAGCAACCAACAGATTGACCAGTTCACCGAACTGGTCAATGTGACCGGTGCTCGCGCCGTCAAACTGGGTGACATGTACCAGCTGACCTCGCAAGCAGCTGGCAAACCGTTCGAGTTGGCCATCAATAAAAACATCATCGACAGCGTATCGATGAGCGATATTAAACGGCAAAAAAACGACACCTTGTTAGGGGCGGTTCACAACATCGTGGACCGACAGGGAGAAAGTGCCCTTGATAAATTAAAGCAGCAAGTCCCGCTGCAGGACTACCAACCTTTGCCCGAGACCAAGGATGAACAACAGGCCGAGGCCCACGCGCAAGCCAACATCAACCAAAGTCACAATGTAGTTTCGACTTATCACAGCACAGGCAACCCAAAGACAGACCAACAGATGGCTACCCAAAAACTGGCCAGTACCGTGGCACTGGAATACCTGTCACGTACCCCGCAATCACGGGAAAACACCCTCATCATTGCTTACACCAACCAAGAGCGTGATGACATTAGCCACATTATCCGCCAGGGACTGCAACAACAAAAACACTTGAGCGCCCAGCAATATAACGTGCCACGTTTGCGCAGTGTCGGGGCAACCAATGTCGAAATGGCCACCATGATGCCGTATAAGCCAGGGCTTATCTTACGCACCGGCAAAGACAACTACGCCGCCATCACTGACGTTGACCGCCAACACGGTGTTGTGACCGTGGCTGACATGAAAACGGGCGAAGAGCGCCCGTTCTTCCCCAAAAACCATGACCACACTTTTACCCAGCTCTGGAGTCAGTCAGAACAACCGCTGGCCAAGGAGGACAGCATTATGCTCAGGCAAACCGATAAAAGCCGGCAATGGCAAGGGAACAAGGTCTACCGCGTCACTGACATCAACAACGGCGCAATACAACTGGAAAGCAAAGACCGGCACACCTTGCGCCTATCAACCGCACAAATGAAAGATGCACACTGGGATTATGCCTACACCCGAACCGCTGATATGGCTCAGGGCTCAACCTATGACAACGTCATTACCACCATCAAAGGCAAAGGCATATTGACCAATATTCGCCGAGGCTACATTGACATTACCCGCGCCAGCCGCCACGTCAAACTCATCACTGACAACCCAGAAAAAATGCTCATTTCATGGATGAACAACGACACCAATAAACCTTCAGCATTGGAGACCCGAGACAAACATTACCCTGAACAAGCCCTCCTCTTTAATGACCGTCCAATACCGAAAGAGAACCCGGCTTATCACGATATCAATGGACGACTTGATATTAAAACCATGGGGAAAGTGATTAACCAACAATTGCCCGCTTATACTGAATCGCTATCAACCCAATTATTAGGACAACCTAACACCTTCAAATCAAACCGAGATACATTAATATTCCAGCACCCTAAAGGCGATATTAACGTTACGTTAACTGGGCAATATCGTGGTCATTTTAAAAACTGGGGAACAGGTGAAAACGGCACCTTAATATCGCTCATCATGAATAAAGATGGGCTCAGTTATAAAGACGCATTATTAAAAGCTGACACACTACTGGCAGCGCCTGATAAGTATCAATTAACCATCAACCCAGACCATGAACAATTAAAAAACCTCGTCCCGTTAAAACAAGGTCAACTCGAAGCACGGGCAATACACTATTTTAATGAAGGCATTGCCGTCACCAATACCTTGGCACAAACGTATTTAGACACAGATTCACATCGCCCATTTAAAGACAATGACAGCATTCGCTTTCACCCTCGAATATTCTCATCAGAATCAAAAACCACCCACCCGGCTTTAATTGCCAAAATAGAAACGCCGGACAATGACATAAAAGGCATTGAAATCACCTACCTCAATAAAGACACAGGCGACATCAGCGACCTAAAAATAAACAAGCGGGTATTGGGCACCAAATCAGGCAACCATATTCCGATTAATGAAGGGCGACAAATTGATTACAGCATTGTGGCCGTCGGCATTGAAAATGCCTTATTCATTAATGACAACAACCCCACCAATGCTGATATTATTGCCGTCAATAGAAACACAGATTGCCGAACGGTAAATACAGGCACCTTGCGTGACAATATCATCATGGTGCTGGACCAGGGGAACACGAAAATACACCCACAGCTGATTGAAGAGATTACCCACAAAATAGAACAGGAAGGACGACACGTTACTATTATTGAATCCAATAACGTGCAGTCAGTGACCAACACATCATTGCTTGATGATATAAAAACCGCCATTCATGATATTACGGTTAAGGATAATAATATCCCTGACGTCATACAGGCACTCAACGATGATATTAAGCATCACACCCTACCTGAGAGCCCTCAGAATAAATCAGAGGATGGAATAGCAACATCTTTTAAAACGCATGAAACAGACAAATACCGAGACTTAGCTGAACAACAACACATCACCCACCATGAACCTGCGCGCCAACACCCTGCCTTTGATATAGGCGAAAAAACACGTTAATAAAAGTAAGGGGGATAATTAATCCCCTTCTTTCATTTCGCCCGCAAGAAAACTATCTACATATTCCTGAGCTTTATCTACCGCCACCTTTTTCCTTTTCTTTGATTCAGTATGATCGTCAGCATATTTAGATTCATTATACGTTTGGAAAAAAACGTTATTTTGTAGATTCCAATTCTTTGCCGACATCGCCAGCAACTCCTCTAAAATCTCACGGGATGAGACAGCTTCATCGTCCGACTTATGCTCCAACACCCGAAACGCAAACTCCAACAATGCTCGCCCTGCTTCTGAGCGGTTCTTTAAGTTCTTCTCCGCTTGATACGCATCCACCTTCGCCATCAAATCCTGATCAACACTACTGATCTGCAACACGTTATTTCGACTCATCCCCGTAATCCTCCATCCTATTGCGTACTACAAGTGTACTAAAACCATTATTTACCGTAGTACAACTGTACTAAACATGTACTACAATCGTACTAACTTTGTACTATAACTGTACTACAATTTTTTGGCATTTAGTACAAACGTAGTACAAAGTTGAATAAGTAACTATAAATCAGACAGTTACACCTGTACTACAAAATACCTGTTTTGTAGTACGATTACATTAAGCCTTTGATTAATAATACTATAGTACGATGTTAGTACACATTTAGTACGATTGTACTACACTTTTAACAAAGCGCAGTTTAACTTTCTGTGAATTCGATAACGTAAAAAAGAGCAGATAAGAAATAAACATTTCGCATAAATATCAGCAACTTACGAACACACCAACAACAACAATCTCGATTTATCGAGATAGCGTGGTGTGTAGAGGTATAAAGAAGAGAAAGTGCCAACTATCGAGTGATCGTTCAGTTCTTTGTTATCACACTTTAAAGCGCACTATATCAGGGTTTTCAGCACCCTTAAAGGGGGCGTCGGGGGTAAAAGTCAAAGTCAGACGTTAAGCAAAAAGCACCCCATAAATCATTAAAAGTGGCATTGTTAACGATCTTTTACGTCCTACAATATCACACACAAAATTAAGATATTGATTAAAAATCAAATGATCCATTTCACTACAAATGTAACAATCCATTAATTCTAAGAATGTTTCATACCAATCACATTAAAAAACTTGATTTAAAACATACGTACATGCCGTATTTTAAGACATAATGTCATATAAATTTCTTGATTTTGACGCTGTAACTCAAGAGCGGTAGCTTATTCACAACAAATACGAATGAGTCAGAACAAAAATACCCATTTGAAAATGGGTAGGGATAGCTGTTCACCATCGCACTAGTTAATCACTTCAATATGTCATATAGCTTTAGATTTGCAGAATGCAAATAATATATTTAAAACGGGTGTAAAACTTACACAAAAACGAGCAGGAAGAAATAATTTCACTTGTCGCAAGTAATTATAGAATAAAGAACTTACTAACTTTTTCCTTTAGGTAGATCTGATTATTTACAATATCCTTTAAGCCTATTTATCCCATCAATTCGAAGTAGAAGCGACCCAGCATGAACCAATAATGGATAGAGATACAATGCAAAAAATAATAACTCTAACGTAATGAAGGAAACTTATGGCATTACAAATAAATAAACTTAGTCTTTTTAGAAATGAGGTTGTTGAAAATAAGCAATCTCGGCTTTATGGTAGTGTTATTTTAGCAAACTCTAAAATAACACTACCTGTATTTTTAGGTATTGTGTCATTTTCAATTCTCATTATTGGATATGTGCTCATTTTTGATTATTCAAGAAAGACTGTAGTAGACGGTGTGATAAGCACCAGCTCTGGAATTATAAATATAACACCTAAGTACAATGGAATAGTTGCTAATATTTTTTTTAAAGAAGGCCAGTTCGTAAATGAAGGTGATAGCCTTTTTTCTGTAGTATCCGAAGACTTTTACGACCATAGCCACTCAAACTTAGTGCAAATATTAACTGAGCTTAAAAGTCAAGAAGATAATTTAATTGATGAAATCAAAAAAAACAAAGAACTTTTACTTAATTTCAAAAAAATGAGCAGCCTAAAAATAGAGATAACCAAAGAAAAAAATGAATTCTTGAAGTCTCAGTCTTTTCTCATAAAAAAAAGGCTAGCTAATAAGGAGGATATTGTTATTGCATCCTACAAACTTCTTCAAAAAGGTTTTTTAAACTCCATTGACTATTCAGTGTTAAATGATGAGCTTATAGAATTAGAATTAACGCTAGAAGAAAACAAGTCCTCTTTGTACTTAACAAAAAAGTCAATCGATGAGATTGAATTAAGCGAATATGAATATGAAACAAAGATCAAACAATCAAACAATCAAATCCTTAATGATATTTCTGATAAAAGAAAAGAAATTTTGCAAATTCAAAATAGTGGTGAAAAAACAATTAAAGCTACTCGAGGTGGGAAAATTGATACAATTAATGTACATACTGGTGACTACATCGGGGAGTCAAATGTTTTAGCTACTATTTTACCTTACGGAAGTGAACTTATTGCTGAACTTGCAATTACAACCCGTTCATCAGCATTTGTTTCAAATGGGGATTCTGTTCAACTTCAGATTGATGCGTTTCCTTATCAAACTTTTGGTTTCGTTAAAGGGAAGATCTACTACATAAGCGATACAGTTCGAATCGCTGATAAGAAAGCTTCTATAGGATACTTTACAGAGCCATATTATACATCGAGAGTTAGGCTAAATAAGCAATACCTACTAATCAATAGCGAAAAAATTCAATTAAAAAGTGGAATGAAATTTAAAGCTGATATTATTCATGAGAGGAAATCTGTTTTTAAATGGCTCATTGATAAACTTAATTCTACAAAACTACAATCTAACACCTAAAGGAACTTGTGCACATATGGAATTGGATTTATCAATTTTCAAAAAATTACCCATAGTGCAGCAATCTGAAATTGCTGAATGTGGACTTGCATGTATTGCAATGATTTCTTCCTACTATGGTAATCTAGTTGATTTAAACTACCTTCGAACACATTATGCAACTAGCTTTAATGGTGTGAATGTACAACAGATACTCAACATAAGTGAAAAGCTAGGTTTGTCGTCAAGGGCAATACGATGTGAACTCGACCAAGTCCATGCTCTTGATTTACCATGCATAGCACACTGGGATATGAATCACTTTGTTGTAATTAAAAAAATTGGAATACGGAAAGTTACTATACATGATCCTTCACTTGGCATTCGAACAATTTCTCGACATGAATTTAGCCGACATTTTACAGGTATAGCTGTAGAACTGGCTCCTGCATCCAGCTTTAGGAAACATGACCACAGACAGAAAGTTAAGCTCAGTCAGCTTTGGTCAGACATGAAAGGGGCTAAAATAAATCTTTTTTATTTAATAACCCTGTCATTTATTATTCAGTTTTGTATTCTCTCTTTCCCTTACTATTCACAATTTGTAATAGATGAAGTTATCACATCTAATGATAATGATATGCTAAAAACGGTTGCTTTTGGATTCGGAATACTCCTTTTTTTCCAAACTTTTGTTTCTATTTTTAGAAGCGTAATGCTTGTAAGAGTATCATCATTATTAAATAAGCAATTAGCAATTAATATTTTCAGTCACCTATTACAATTGCCAATCTCTTTTTTTGAAACTAGACATACAGGAGACTTAGTATCTCGATTTAAGTCTCTATCATCAATAAAAGAAATACTTTCAAGGCAAATGGTTGAAGTGGTAGTTGATGGAAGTATGTCCATTTTCACTATCTTGTTAATGTTTTTATACAGCCCATTCTTAGCCTTTATAGAGGTCGGAATAATGACTATTTTTGTTTTTTCAAGAATTTTATCAATATCAATACTGAATAAAAGACTTAACGAAACAATTGAGTCGGAAGCATCTGAACAGACCTTTTTTCTTGAAATAATCAGAAATATTACAGCAATAAAACTCTTATCATCAATTTCAAAAACTAAAAACAAATGGCAAAACCTTTATGTCAATGTAATAAACTCTGAAATACATCGAGCTAGAGTTGAAATATTCATGAAAAGCTCTAAAGATCTAGTTTTAGGGCTGGAAAATATTATAGTTGTATATCTTGGGGCTGGATTGATCGCAAATTCCGAATTAACTATCGGTATGTTTTTTGCCTTTATAAATTATAAGCTGATCTTTTCCTCTTCTCTTGTAAATACTTTTGATTCTTTTGTGGAAATTAAGATGATGAATGTTCATCTTAAGAGAGTTTCTGATATCACTCTCCAAGAGCAGGAAGCACACAGAAATGGTGTTTTGCCTTATAAAACTTACAAAGGCAGCCTTATTTTGGAAAATGTTTCTTTCCGTTATGGAAAGAGCGAACCATACCTTCTGAAGGGGGTTTCCTTAACAATAAATTCGGGAGAATCTATTGCGATAACAGGTGAGTCTGGATGTGGTAAATCAACATTACTCAAAATTATGGCCGGCCTTTTACAGCCTACTGAAGGAAAGGTTCTTGTTGATGGTAGAAACATTAACAGAATCGGTCTTGATAATTATAGAGATAATATTGCAGCAGTAATGCAAAATGATTCTCTCATGTCTGGTACGATAATGGAAAACATAACATTCTTTGATTCAGAACCTGACTTTGAATTAGTAGTTAGCTGCGCTAAAGTGGCCAATATACACGTTCATATATCGTCTTTATCTATGGGATATTACAGTCCAGTAGGTGATCTAGGAAGCAACTTATCGGGAGGGCAATCCCAACGTATTTTGCTTGCCAGAGCACTTTATCGTAAGCCTAAAATTCTATTTTTAGATGAGGCTACAAGTGCTCTTGATGCTGACTGTGAAAAAGCGGTATGTGCTGAAATATCTAAGCTTAATATGACCCGAATTCTCATTGCTCATCGAGAGGAATCAATAAAAACGGCCCATAGAGTGCATACATTGACAGTTCTTCCATAAAAATATTGTCGACACAAAAACTATGGTGCTCTCATTTGAAAATACTTACAGCAGGCACTCCGATGCAGATTACAACAATGACCTTCAACGGCTATGAACTAACGTAATTACGGAAAATACATAATGCTATTTATTAGATGATAAAAGACCTAATGCATAATCACGAATTACTTTCGCATTATTCGCATATTCATTACTACCACAACGTTCACCATTAAATAAAATATCTGGGCTTGAGTAAATTGGAATAACCTCCTTTGCATACGACATAAGCGTTCCTTTACCTCCACATTCAAAACCAAAAGCATACGGAGCAATTTTGTTAACGTTTTTTGAATATGTGATTTCGTCATTCTTAGAATTCAAACTAAATTGTCGACGATAATTTTTAATATCATGCTGAGCCCATGAAAGATGTCCAAGTTCGTGTTCCAGCATGTCATCAGTACAATTTAATGCAAGCATAAAAAAGTTAGGTAATGTTTCAACATCTGTTTTTCCACACCATTCTGATTTAAAACTTGACTGATAACTACTAAATACCAATCCGTAGAAATGAGTTTTATCCTTTCCAATTTGTGATACTTCTTCATAGCCAAAATAATATTCAAGCATATTATGTGCTGCATGAAGATCTTGAAATAAAGGTTCTGTCAGTTCTTGAATATATTTAATGTCTGAAATGGTTCTTTTCATAGGGACACAGGAGTTATATAGGGCAAGATTACTAAAATCAATCCATTTTTCTATTTTATTGGAAATCATTGATTCTGAATAATGACCTAAAACTTCTGTAGGAACAAAAAAAGTAATAGGGGTAATCAGTAATTCATCGAACTTACAATCAGAGATAATTAATGTGTCATTAGTGTCATTGGCAAATGCAAATGTAAATAAAAACAGTGATGAAACAAATCCGATAAATTTAAAGTTCATAAACCACCTTCCAAGCAAGATATCGTGACATATTTAAACTAACGTCATAAGTTAGTCATATTTCAAATCAACTAAAACAACAAACAAATGTCACAGCATTTAGATTTAACTAAATGCCGAGTACAATATATCATTATGATGATAACCACTTGTCGTGTGTTAAAACAAACAAACCAGAAGCTCATATATCAACAACTGTTGTTCTTTAGAGTGACTAACTTTAAATAGCTAGAGCCTCATCAATATATTCTTTACTTAATCCTTGTTCAATAAGTTTTTTATTTATGTTTTTATAAAAAAATTGTAATTCTTTGCAGTATACACTTGGGTTGTCAAAACCATTTGACTTACTGAACCTATGTTCTAAATCCCCACCTTTACAAAACTTAATAAACTTACATTTCAAACAATCAGAAGGTAATTTGTTATATATATTATTCATATCATCAAATATTTTTGATGTTAGGTAGTCAATGAGGGAGATGCTTAAAATATTCTTTGGAATGTCATAAATATATTTTTCTGACTCTAATGGTAAGAATCTATCATAGTGGTGAAGTTCACCATCAGATCTAACAATAATCAATCTAAATGATATAATTTCATTCAAATCATCTATTATCATGTTAGATTTCACTGCATGCTTATTTTCTACATAAGCTGTTTTTTGAAACATTTCAATATAATCAACGACATTTTTAAAATGAACGTCTGTGTTTTTAGACCAAAGTTCAAAGCATTTATATAAAGACTCCCCAACATTGTGTAATTTTTTATGCCCTTCTGCCGTATGATTATCATGAGTAGCATCTGGAAGTAAAAAACTAATTCTCTTTATATTTAATTCATTCACAAGGAATGAATATGTTTCCACTGCAGAACTATCATCACTTATCACAGAAATAACGCCTAACTCAGGAGCTGAGTTAACATCAAGACTATTTTGCAACTTCTGTATAGCTGATACGACCTTATCAAAAGACCCTCCACCTGATGGAAATATCCGATACTTATCATGTTTGCTTTTTATTCCATCAATTGATATCCCAACCCCTATTGAAAAATGATTTACGATATCAATGAATTCATCAGAAATAAGTGTCCCGTTGGTTTGAACTCCTATTTCAAGATTTAACCTATGATCAAAGTTGTCTACTAAACGTTGTAATACCGTCTTAATTGATTTGTTATTAAATAATAAAGGCTCCCCTCCATGTAATATTATTTCTAACGTCCCGATAACCGTCCCATCATCTAACATTTGGTTTAAATCTTTTATAATTTTATTAAATACCCCCATACGCATTAATGGTGGTTTTGCATATGCAGAATCATCAACACCTTTAAAGTAATAACAATAAGAACAAGCCAAATTGCATCTTTCAGATATTTTCAAAACAACTTGTAAACGTTCAATATATTTTATTTTGCAAGGAGATTTTTTCATAACTATTACTTTTCAGGGAATTAAAAACATAGCCTCCAAGAAAATATAGAGACTATTATACGTACATTGTTAATCGTTAAGGTCTATTACGACCAGGACCAGAACCATTTGGACCAGAACCATTTCGAGAATGATCTCTATGGTTCCAACCACCTGATACTTCCTTTTTTTCATCATCACTTAGAGTACGGATAGTGCTTTCAACTTCCTTAGTGGTCTTAAGCTGTGAAATAACATTTTTTAACATAAAATACTCCATTATTAATTTTAATTACTATTTCATAAAAGCAATATTATGCTACCACACTTATAATATGTGGTTCGTGATAATGCTCTCTTTTCTGGATACACCAGAAACCAAACAGCCCTCTTTTAATCTCTATAGAGGGCTGTTATCTGATATGGCTTGTTTAGTGCCAAATCAAAGTAAACCAGCTTTCTTCTTTCTAAAATACGTTCTTCGACTAACCCCAAGATCTAACCATGGTTCACCAATACTCGGACGCCCTCCTCCCTTACTGCTCTTACCGCCCTTCGCCCCTTTCCTCGCTTGTGATTCCGAAAACTTCGCAGGGGTAAAATGGCGCATCGTCCATTTCGCAATGCTCTTGGCAATGGCTTTAACCTCTGAACACTGCATCGGCGTGTCGTAACCCATATTGATGGCCTCACAACGCGCTAACACGGCATCTTCCCATGATGCAGCGTAGTCAGGTCGCCAATACTCTCTAATGGCCTTATATGCCCAATGACGGACATTATCAAAGGTGTCGCAGTTGCGACCCAATCCACTGGCTTCCTTGCCCACTTTCGGATGATTGCGGATATCAACAAAGTCCGCCAAATAATCGAGACTGTACCCGTCCTCTGTCCAGCATTCGGTTTGCCAATGGGGATGCAACGGATTTTTAGTGAGTAGTCCTGCGTAACCTTCATCGGCCTGTAGCCGCTGCATGAACGCCGATTGAATCGCCGCCGCATAGCGTATCGGCTCAAGGTGCGCCGCTTCTGAGGTCGGAAACGGTATCAATAACTTGTAACAGATATGCGCGTGACCGTTACGCGGGTTTTTCGCCGTCCAGTACGGCGGCGGTAAATGCGCGTCAGACCATGCCAGTGCCGCCCCTGCGCGGTCGATATCAAACACCAAATACGTCACCATATTATGGCGATTAACCTGTAGATACTGGCGCGAAATCGCTGACAAGCGACCACGGATAAACAAGTTACCCAGTTCATCGGTGCAATACGGCTTATGCGGCAAGCTCTCAATGAGTGCCGCTTTCGATAGCATGGCCATGACTATGCCCTACTCGTGACCGACCCCCTTATCGAGCAGTTTGATACGACTCCATGCCATGACCCTTAACCGCGCATCATTAGCCAAGGTGCGGTAATAACCGTGCTCTGTTTTGGGTAGGGTAATCACCAAGGTCGCATGCCGTTTACCTTGATGGTATTGACGGTGCTTTTCATTCAATTGTTGGTGACGGGTAAAACTGTCCAGCTCGCGGTCATGCCGCGCCCCCTCACGCAATACCGCTAACGCCCATGCTTCTAACGGTTGGTTGTCGGCCTCTGCTCCCA
>PJEL010001480.1_pt1 | contig 23638 bp, 40 predicted proteins | sample 1853271 | NCBI WGS metagenome assembly PJEL01 (sample SAMN08108733, study PRJNA415343) | Invertebrate metagenome, whole genome shotgun sequencing project. | host: Globobulimina | place: Sweden: Gullmar Fjord | collected 2015-08
GCTTGTTAAAGCTCTTCCAACAAAAAAGGAAAATGTGAAGAATGTTCTTGTTAAGTTTACCATGACAAAACCAATAGGAGTTGACTTATAATGAATGCTAAAGAAAAGTATGTTAGAATAAAACCTATTCCATCAGAAAAGACAGAGTTAGTTGAAGAGCTTGCTGGAAATATGAAGAAATTTAAAACAGTTTTAATCGCAAGTATGAAAGGACTTCCAGGAGGTCAGTTTAATCAAATAAAGAAGAATTTTAGAGGCAAGGCAGAAGTTAAAGTTGCTAAGAAGAGTGTTACATTCAGAGCTATTGATGCAACAGAGAAAGGAGCATTGCAAGAATTAAAGAAAAGTATTGGTGCTGACTTTGTTTTATTCTTTTCAGATATTGAAGCATTTGAATTATCTGGTTTATTGTCTGATAGTGTTAGTCCTGCAAGAGCAAAGGCAGGAGACCTTGCACCTTATGATTTAGAAATTGAAGCAGGGATGACAGAATTGCTTCCAGGTCCTGCAATTTCAGAGCTTGGAGGAGTTGGGCTAAAAGTAAAAGTTACTGATGGAAAATTAGAGATTATTAAGGGTGCTGTAATTGTTAAAGAAGGAGAAGCAATCAAAGAAAATGTTGCAAGTGTATTAGGAAAGCTTGGAATAGAACCTATGAAAGTTGGATTTACACCTGTGGCAGCTTATAGTGCTGAAGAAGATAAAGTATATGTTAATATTAAGATAGATAAGGAAGAAACTCTGGATGAGCTAAAGGACTTGATTAAGAAAGCACTTGGATTTGCAGTTAATATGGATTATCCTTGTGATAAGACTGTTGCTTACTTTATTATGAAGGCTGGTGTTGAAGAAATGGCCTTAGAGAAGTTAATGGATGTAAAGCCTGTTGAAGAAAAGAAAGAGGAAGCTGAAGAAGTAAAGGAGACAAAAGAAGAGTCAAAAGAAGAGTCAACAGAAGAAAAGAAAGAAGAAGAAAAGCCTGCTGAGGAAAAAGTTGAAGAAACAAAGGAAGAAGTTAAAGAAGATAATGCTGAAGATAAACAGGAGGATAAGAAAGATGAGTAATGATAAAGAAAGACTGACAGAAATGATGGTTACTCAAAAAGGAATGGTTGACAAAAATATTGAAAATGAGGTATTAGAACGTGCTAGAAGAATGGCTTCATTAGAATCTTTTAAAGGTAATTATAGAGGAACTGCTATGCCTGATGAACTTTATGACCATATGGTTGGAGATATGGCTGGATGGGTAAATCAAGGAAATCAAGGAATTGATGAATTAAGAACTGATTCTAAAAACTTAGCGAGAAATATTGCTGAGGTGAATATAGTAGAGTATGAGGTTCATAAGATAGATAGTCCGTTTAGTATAATAGAAGAACATTATGGTTTTGATAATATAAATACAAGGGGGGGAAACAATTAATGGAATACATTTACGGTGCATTGCTTTTGCACAAGTTAGATCAGCCAGTTAATGAAGAAAACTTGAAGAAAGTTATTTCTGCTACTGGAAGCCAAGTAGATGAAGCTAAAGTTAAGACTTTGATAGCTAGTTTGCAGGGTGTAGACATTGCTGCGGAATTAGAAAACGCGAGTGTTGCTGTATCAGCTCCAGCGGCTGGAGGCGCAGATGCGAGTGCAGGAGAAGCAAAGAAGGAAGAGAAGAAAGAAGAAGAAAAGAAGCCGGAAGAAGCGGCTGCAGGACTAGCTTCACTATTTGGTTAAATTTTTATTTTAGTGAGGCTAGCAATAATATTTCTAGTTGGCGATAACAATAAATCTTATAATCTATTGATTATTTAGATTGGGATGAACATTAGATTAAATGCTAATGCTGTTGTTGTAAATAAAGAAGGAAAAATACTCCTTATAAGATTAAAGAAAGGACCTTTCAAAGGTGCGTTGTGCATTCCAGGAGGCGGTGTAGAACCAGGAGAATTAAGTCATGAGACTGCTAAGAGGGAAGTGTTTGAAGAAACAGGTGTGGAAGTTTCTGGATTTAAACCATATGGATTTTGTGAACTAATTCATTCTGGTATTAGCCAACATAAAATTGTAATGTTAATGCATGCTAAAGGAGAAGGTGAGCCAAAAAATACTGAAGAAGGCGAGGCATTCTGGATGACATATGAAGATGCAGAGCCAGAGCTATTGTCTTTTGCTAAAGAGGCCTTGAGAATTTGGAAGAATAAAGAGTTGCATTTTAAACTTATAGAAAGTGAGGTTGATATTAGAGACATGCCTAGTAAGACTTAAAAGCGGTATAAAGTTTGTATAGGTGTGCCGCTGTTGGGCAATGGTAGCCCGCTGGTCTTGAAAACCAGTTTCCCCTGGATATCCCGGTTCGATCCCGGGCAGCGGCGTAATTATATTTTATTAACACAATAAACATTAAATAGGTAAATTATTAGTTAGTTGGGGTTAAGAGAGGTTTACTAATGAATAAGTTGATTAATTTGATTGGTGGTAATAAAGTGGTTGCAGTAGTCTGTGGTCAATGGGGTGATACTGGAAAGGGTAAAATTGTTGACGCATTTGCCGAGTGGGCTGATGTTTTTGCAAGAGGAACAGGAGGCAATAATGCTGGACATACTGTTGTTGAAAATGGAGTGGAATGGATAAGCCATATTCTTCCTGTTGGGATAAGATATGATTCTAAAGGTAAAATAACTGTTTTGGGCAATGGAATGGTTATTGATATGAATCAATTGATTAAGGAACTTAATGGGCTGGATAAATTAGGACTAACTTATAATAATTTAATGATAAGCAAGGATGCTAGTGTTATTGCTCCTTGGCATATTTCAAGAGATAAATCTAAAAATCAGTCATTAAAATCGGGAGGAATTGGTTCTACAGGAAGGGGGATAGGTCCTTGTTACGGAGACAAAATATTAAGAAAGGGGATTAAAGTTAGTGATTTGTTTAAACCAGAAAAATTAAGAGAAAAAATTGAATTAGCTAAAACTAGATATCCTGAACAAGAGATAGATACTAATGAAATGATGGTTGAATTAACAAAATATAATGATAAGATTGTTGATTATGTGAAAAATACCATTCCGATTATGCATAAATTTGTTAAGGAAGGAAAGAATATTCTTTTGGAAGGGGCACAAGGATTGTTGTTAAGTATTGAGTTTGGAACAGATACCTATTGCACTTCTTCTGACTGTTCTGTTAATAGTACTGCTGCTGGTGTTGGGTTGAAAGGAGTTGATATTGCCTTCCAAACCCTTAAATGGCCTGCCATGACAAGAGTTGGAGGAGGACCATTCCCAACAGAAATTGGGGGAATAGATGCAGAAAATTATTGTTCTGAAGGTCTTGAACATGACATCTTTTTTGAAGTTAATAAATGGCTTGGTATGGATTTAGATTTGCAGAGAATAAGAGAATTGCAAGAAAAGCAGAGGTCTGGAAATATTAATGAAATAGATATGACTGAACTTGATAGGTTTGCAAAAAATGTAAAAAATTATATAAATGAAAATAAAGATTTGGTACTAGGTTTAGTTAATTCTCAAGATTCTATGAAACAGAATGTGGGCGTAAGGCTTGCTTCTTTTGAATATGGTGCAACAACAAAAAGACCTCGAAGAATTGGATGGGTAGATGCTGTTGCTGGAAGATATGCTGTTGGTTGCAATACTAAATATATTATTTTAACAAAGGTTGATTGTCTAGCAGGGGCTAATGAATTTAAGATATGTTATGGTTATGATGTGGATGGAAAGGTTTTAGAAGATTTTGATAGGGATTCTGATGTTTTAAGGAAAGTCAAACCGGTTATGAAATCATATCCTAGCTACGATGTTGTTAGTGGTGACTTTATTAATTTGCCTACAGGATTGAAACAGGGAATTTACGACTTTGAGGAATTTACCGGGGGAAGGGTTGTTGCATTGTCAACAGGACCTGAAAAAGAAGATATGATTATTAGGGGATTTTAACCAAAAAATCTTCCTAGAAAAGATTTCTTCTGAATTTCAGGCTCTATGATTTGTCTTTTTATTATTGGTTTAGTGTTTAATATTGGGGCTTCATTTATCATTTCTTGTTCGACAATTTTGAATGCCTTTTCAATAGAAAGACTACGATGTCCTTGATTAAGAAGGGCAATTTTTAGAGAATCCTTTGTATATCCTTTCTTAAGATTTTTTCTAATGTAACTAGTAATCTTAAATAAATAATCTGTTGCTCTTTCCATAAAATAAGCATAAATAAGGATTATATAAATTTTTATGGTTTACTTTGCTCGTCTGTCTTCTCGTGTAAACATCTTAGATAATTCTTTATTCTTATAGGCTGTGAGGAAGATTAATAGATATGCTAGAATTAATGGACCTAATATTAATCCTAATAACCCGAAGACTAATAGTCCTCCAATCATTCCAAGCAAAGCAATAACCGGAGAAATACTTGACCTCCTTGATACAATGTAAGGTCTTAAAATGTTATCCAGAGAGGATACAATTAATGCACTATATAATGTAAAAGCTATTGCTGCAAACATACTACCATTCATAAATAAATATGCAGATACAGGGAGCCATACAAGCCAAGGTCCAAATAATGGGAAGATGGATGCGAAGATTGCTAGTACTGTTAATAATAATGCCCTCGGTACTCCAAAAACAAAGAGACCTATACCTGTTGCAATTCCCTGTATAATTCCTATGATTATATATCCGTAAACAATTGAACTTGTGATTCCTTTAAATTCCTTTATGAATATTTTTTCTTGGATTCTATTTAATGGGGAAAGTTCTGCAACATATGCTTTTAATTTAACTTGGTCTTTTAAAGCGAAGAAGAATACAAAAACAAACACTGCCGCTTGTAATAAAAGATTTGGTAGGTCTATTAAGAATTTAACTAGCCAATCAAGAATATTTAAGGTCATTGTGTTAATGAAATTTGAAGAAACAGAAGTTATCTCTGTGATAAATTGTTCTGGAGCTCCTGGGAAAAAGTTAGATATTAGCCGCCCAATGTCAAAAACTTGTAATACTTGGAACATACCAAAAACCTGTTTTAATACTATTGGAATTAAAAACCACAGTGGAATTAGAATGGCCAGGATTAGTAAAATAGATATAATAAGTGCTGAAATTGTTGGTCTTTTGGTAACTAAATTTACTTTCTTATAGACTGGGTTAACAATGTAAGCTAGAATAAGTCCTGCTAGTATTGAAAGTAAAATTGATTTTATTAAGAAAAGAGCCACAGCTAAAAGAACGATGATTATGAACATCGCTGAAAATTTGTTTACTGATTTTGAGTCAAACGGCATGTTATGGAAAAGTGTAATTACTATATAAAGATTAGGTGGTGCTAAAGTGGAACTTAGATAATTTTTATAAACCCTGATTTCCAGAAGGTATTATGGAAAGCATTATCAAAAAAGTTCTCGAGGGAAAAGCAGATGACTCGTGTCATTCGCATTTTGTTAGATTTGGAAAAGGGAATTATCCAAGAAGATTTTTAATAAATCTTATGAAGGGAAAGAAAATAAAAATAAGAGGAAGTTTTGAATTGGCTAATGATTTTGTAGAGTTTATTAAAGAAAATAAAGACGTTAAATTTTCTGGCAAGATTTTAACGAAGGAAAAGGTTGAAGGAAAAGAAGGAAAGAAAAAAGCTGGGGGTTTTGTTTATGAAGTTTCTGAAAGTGATTTAAAAGGATTTGAAGATGCTTATTTTTATCTTGTTGATGTTGCTGATGAGGATATTGTTTTGAAAATTAAAAAGAAACTTCCAAAACCTGGTAAGAATGCTGATAAAATTGATGACAAGTTCTGTTCAATGGATTTAGATTTGAAATATTGGCCAAAGGTTAAGGAGATATTTTTCTGGGATGTTCCTGAAAATGTTAAGAAAGTTAAGATAGCGCATGAACTAGATATAAAAGATATTGTAACTCCTTCTGGCGAAGATGATCCTGTTAAGATAAGGGAATTAGCTAAAAGAAAAGGGAAGATAATTAGGAAACTTGATATTGATAAGAAAGAAGAATCAAAAGAGTTTGATTTTATTGTTTAGTTTTATCAATTATAGTTGTTGAACTCCAGCCCAATCTATTTGCAGAACATCTTATTTCAGATAATAAAAGTTTTTTTGCGTCTTCTCTATTTTGGATGTTTTTATAAATTTTATCAGCTTTAGGAAAAGTTGGGGTTTTTCCAGCCCATAGAAAACGGTATAGTGTAAAAGTTCTATCTTTTTCTTCTATTGCATATACTCTGTCTATTGTTCCACCTTCTTTCCCTTTATCACCAAGTATCCAATATCCTAATGAATCAATAGATTCTTCGATTGTTAGTGTATTATTATTCCTATTCATCATAGGACCATAAATATTTTCTTTTTAAAGATTGTTGCTTAACTAAATAATCCCTTAAACCAATCTATTATTTTTTGGAAGAATCCTGCCTTATAACAAAGTTCATCCTTGCAAGTGTTTGATATGCATTCATAGTTATTTGTGCATGCTAATCCAGAGTCTTTTTGAGAAACAAATTCTTGGTTTTCATTACAATATTCTTCTTCAATTATTAGTCCTGGAGTTTCGCATTCTGGTTCTATTTCTAAATCCTGGTCTTCGATAATTGGATCTGGTTCTGTTTCATTTTGTTCTGTTTCGTTTGATTCTTCTTCTAATTCCTCTAAGACTTCAACAAAACTACCGTCCTGGCAAATGCTTACATCAATAATTGCATTGGAGTCAGATGCTGAAAATAATTCGATTAAATATTCTGTTTCTGTTTTATTAATTATTTCTTGAGGGTTTCCATCATTAGAAAGAGAGAGTTTTGTTTCTCCAACCAAGATATCTGCGCTTATTTCCCCAGACTCTTGAAAATCTGAATTATCTAAAAGAACATAAAGTCCATCAATTTTTTCTAAATCTCCTTCCTCTAAGTTTTCCGATGAGCCTTCTACAGATATTTTAGCCTTTGTATTTGTTGCACTTATAAGCGTTATATTGTACTCTTTAGATGAAATCTCTATAATTTGAGAAAGTTCAGATGAATTTGATAAATCTAGATGTTTTGAATCTATTAAAATATTTGCCACAATCCTATTATAAACCAATACCTCATCAGAATCTATTAGCCCTATTCTTATTCCGTTTATTAACCTGCTTTTAGCAATATCTATCTCTTCCCTTTCACTTATAAGCTCTCCTTCTGTGCATTGGTAGGCTGCAGATGTAAGACTTATAAGTAGAATAAATAAAACTAAAATCATTGCCTCTTTTCTCATATGAGTTATAAGAAGGTGGGTATTAAAAACCTAATGGCTCTAGTGTGGAAAGGTTTAAAAACCTAATTTTTCTCGTTGATTACGTGTGTAATCATTGACATATAAAGATATGTCAAAAGAGTTTGAGTTGCAATTCTATCAAATGGAAAATATAAGAAATGCCATCAAAATCAAGACCAAGATTTGGAAGTTTGCAATTTTGGCCACGTAAAAGGGCCAGAAAGTTTATTCCTAGTGTAAACTGGAAAGTTGTTAAGACTGAAGAAGAGGGTGTTCTAGGATTTATTTCTTATAAAGTTGGAATGGGTAGTGCTGTTGTTAAGGATAATACTGATAAATCTATGACAAAGGGAAAAAGAAAGACAATTCCTGTTACTGTCCTAGAAGTTCCAAATATTAAGATTTTCTCTGTTAGATTTTATAAAAATGGCATTGTTTTGAAAGACGTTGTTGTTTCTAATGATAAAGAATTAAAGAAGGTATTAAAGGTTCCAAAGGAGATTAAGAAAGAATCATTAGATAAAGTTGAAGGTTGGGATGATATTAGATTAATTACTTATCCTGTGATGAAAGATATGTTCAAAAAAGCCCCTGATTTGACAGAAGTTGCTGTTAAGGCTGAAAATAAACTAGAATTTGTTAAAGGCTTGGTTGGGAAGGAAGTTTCTTTATTAGAAGTTTTGAAATGGCCTTTAGTAGATGTTAGGGGATTAACAAAAGGAAAAGGATTACAAGGGCCTGTTAGGAGATTTGGAATAACATTGAAAGTTGCTAAATCTGAAAAAGGAAGAAGAAATCCTGGAAGTCTTGGACCTTGGCATCCTGCTAGGGTAATATTTAGGGTTCCTATGTCTGGTCAGTTAGGTATGTTTACAAGAATTCATTATAATTTGAAAGTTATTGATTCTGGCAATATTAAAGAAAAAGATATCAATAAAAAAAGTGGGTTTAAGCGTTACGGAAAGATAAGGGGAAATTATATTATTGTAGCTGGAAGTGTTCAAGGTCCTGCTAAGAGGCAAATATTGATTACTCCTGCTATGAGGCCAACTAAGAAACAAGTTAAGAAAGATTACGAACTACAGGAGGTTAAATTTTAATGAAAGGCACATTATATGATATTAATGGAAAGAAGAAAAAGGAAATTGAGATGCCTGAATGTTTTAGCCAGAAGGTTAGAAAAGACATTGTTGCTAAATATTTTGAAGTAGATAAATTTACACAACCTTATACTCCTGATAAAAAAGCAGGGAAAAAGCATTCTGCTTCTGGAACAATTAGCCATAAGAGACATGATTGGAAAGGACATTATGGAAAAGGTATTTCTAGGATTCCTAGAAAAACAATGAATAGAAGAGGAACTCAATTTTTCTGGGTTGGTGCTGAAATATCAAGCACTAGAGGCGGAAGAAGAGCACACCCTCCTAAAGGAATTGGGAAAGAAAGAAAGATTAACAAGAAAGAAATGAAAATTGCTTTTGATTCTGGTTTTGCAGCAACAGCTAATAAAGATTGGATTTTAGAAAGATACGAAACATTGGATAAATTTGATGTGAAGGTTCCAGCAGTTATTGAAGTTAAAGATAATATGAAAGTTAAGAAAATTATTGCAATGCTTAAAGAAATTTTTGGAGATAATATTTCATTAATTATGAAAAGTAAAACAGTTAGGCCTGGAAAAGGAAAAAGAAGAGGAAGGAAATACAAGAGTAATGCTGGAGTTTTATTAATTAAAAGTGAAAATGAAAAAATAAAGATGAAGGGAATTGATATTAAAGATGTCGGTGATATAACTATCTCAGACTTGTGTCCGTTAGGAAGATTGGCTGTTTATACTGAAAAAGCATTGGAGGAATTAAAAAAATGATTTTAAAGCCAATTACAAGTGAAAAGGTTGTGAAAGTTATTGATTTAGAGAATACTCTTGTTTTTGAAGTTGAAAGAAAATATAGGAAAGAAGATATTAAGAAAGAAGTTGAAGCAATATTTAATGTAAAGGTTGTGAAAGTTAGAACAATGATTAGGGGAAATAAAAAAATTACTTATGTTAAACTGGATAAGAAAAATCCTGCAATTGATGTTGCAACTAAATTGGGGATGATATAAAAATAAAATGGGAAAGAGATTAATTCAACAGGCTAGGGGAAAGGGAAGCTTAACTTATAGAGTTAGAAAAAAGGCTTTTAAATATAAAGTTAAATATCCAATGCATATTGGACCTGCAATTATTGAGAAAATATTCCATAGCCCAGCTCATTCAGCACCCTTATTAAAAATTAGAATCTCTAATGAAGTATTTTTCAATGTTGCATTTAATGGGGCTCTGGAAGGAGGGGAAATAGAAATTGGCGGAAATGAAATTGAAGGAGGGCATATTTTACTTTTGAATATGATTCCTGTTGGAACTAAAGTGTTTAATATTGAAAGAAATCCAGGAGATGGAGGAAAAATGATTAGAACTGCTGGCAGTAATGCTATGATTAATAAAATATATGACCACAATAAAATTGGAATCATGATGCCTAACAAAAAAGAAGTTAAGTTAGATGGAAATTGTAGGGAAAGTATTGGAATTATTGCAGGAGATGGAATGAAACAAAAACCTTTTGTAAAAGCAGGAAGAAAATTTTATAAAATGAAAGCTAGAGGAAAATTATATCCTAGAACTTCTGCTGTATGTATGAATGCAATTGATCATCCATTTGGATCTGGTAGAGGGAAGAGAATTAAATCAAAGATTGCAAAGAGAAATGCTCCTCCTGGAAGAAAAGTAGGACACTTAAGACCGAGTAGGACAGGTAGGAAGAAATAATCAAAATGGTAAAAGGAAAAAAAGCTAAAAGAAAACAAAGAAGAGAAATAATAGTAGAAGGAAAAGACAAGTTTTACAGAGGTAAAAGTATTGAAGATCTTAAGAAGTTGGATGTTAGAGAAACTGCTAAACTTATGCCTGCTAGAAGTAGAAGAACAATATTAAGAAACACAGACTTTGTTGAAAAGTTTATTATTCGTGCTGAGAAAAAATTAGGAAGGAAGAAAAGAATCAGAACACATTTGAGAGATTTGATTATTGTTCCAAGACTTGTTGGAATTACAATTGGAGTCCATAATGGAAGAAACTTTCAAGAAGTTCCTGTTACAATTGAAATGATTGGACATAGACTAGGGGAATTCGCACCTACAAGGACAAAAGTATCACACTCTAGTGCTGGAGTTGGAGCAACTAAAGGATCGAGGGCAAAGAAGAAGTAAAAATGGCTGAAGAAGAAATAAAACAAGAAGATAAGAAATCTGAGAAGGAAGAAAAGAAAATGGAAAAAATAGTTGAAACTAAAGTTGACGATAAGAAAATGGAAACAAAAGAAGAGAAGAAGGAAGAAGCAAAAACAGTTGGAAAAGATGAAGAGAAAGCAGATGTAAAAGATGATAAAAAAGTTGACGATAAGAAAAAAGAAGAAGTTAAAGCGGATGTAAAGGATGAAAAAAAAGAAAAAAAGAAAGATAAGAAAAAAGAACCAGAGCTTCCTAAGAAAGAAGAAGCTATTGCTAGAGGTTCTAATCTTCCTGTTTCTCTTAAACATTCTGTATTTATTTGTAGTTTTATTAAGGGAAAAGAAATTGATGTTGCAATCAAAGAACTTGAAGAGGTTCTTAAAATGAAAAGAGCCATACCATTTAAGGGAGAAATCCCCCATAGAAAAGGCAAGGGAATGATGTCTGGAAGATATCCAATAAAAGCAAGTGGTGAATTTATTAGAGTCTTGAAAGGATTAAAAGGTAATGTTATTGTAGCTAGAATGGATTTAGACAAAACTAGAATTGCTGAAGCTTCTGCATCTTGGGCTAGAAGGCCTGCTAGAAGAGGAAATAAAAAGGCTAAAAGAACTAATCTTATATTGAAAGCTAAAGAAATTGGAGGAAAGAAATAATGGAAGAAAAGAAATTTGTAAATTTTAAGAAAGAAGAACTAGGAGTTAAAGAATATATTAAGAAGAGCTTGGGCAAGGGAAGAATAAGCGAGGTTAAGATTGAATATACTCCTGTTGGAGAAAAGATTGTTGTTGCTACTAATAGGCCTGGATTAGTTATTGGAAGGAGGGGAGAAAAAATAAATGAAATGACTGTAACTTTAAAGAAAAGGTTCAAATTAGATAATCCCCATATAGAAATAAAAGAAATATTGGAAGAGAATCTTGATGCGCAACTTGTTGCAGACTTTATTGCACTTGAACTAGAAAGAAGAGGCTCTTTGAAATTTAAACTAATTGCTTATAGAAGTTTGAAGAATATTACAAATGCTAAAGCGATGGGTGTAGAAATTGTTTTGTCTGGAAAACTTCCTAGCGATAGAGCAAGAACTTGGAGATTTAAACAAGGTTATTTGAAGAAAACAGGAGAGCCTTCTAAAGTTGTTAATCGGGCTGAAGCTCAAGCAAAAACACTTTCAGGTATTGTTGGTGTAAAAGTTAGTATTTTGCCTCCTGATGCTCACATCCATGATAGGGTTGTAATTGATGATAAATTAAGAAATCAGATAAAAGTTACTGTTGAAGAATTAGAAGAAAGAGAAAGAGAGAAAAATAAGAAACCAAAGAAGAAAATAGTTAAGAGAAAATCTGGAGGTAAGAAGAAATGAGCATTCTAAAATATGAAGATTTAAAGAAAATGGATAAAAAGGCAATGGATTCAAAGTTGAAAGAATTGAGAACAGAATTAATTAGAGCAAATGTTGCTGCAAATAAGACAAATTCCAAAACCAAAGAGATTAAAAAGGCAATTTCAAGAATATTAACGTTCACCAAGTCTGCTGAAAAGCAGGGAGTGAAAAACAAATAGATATGGAGATAGATCCAAAGACAGGTTTACCTGTTGAAGCTATTGCATGGGAAGATCTCGCCAAAAGCGAGCAGAAGATAAAGGTGTCCTTAGACACCCGAAGATACGGTAAGAAGATTACTGTTGTTTCGGGATTTGACAAGGGCATTGACATCAAAGCAACTGCAAAGGCCCTAAAGTCTGAGCTTGCTTGCGGTGGAACTGTGAAGAACGGAAACGTAGAACTTCAAGGAGACCACAGAAGCAAAGTGAAAGGCGCCCTTGTAAAACTAGGTTTTGATGAAGATTCAATATCTGGCTAAGCAATAGACAGCAGGAAAAGAGGAGAATTAAGATGGAAAAGAAAGAAGTAAAAGCAAAAGTGAATGAGGAGAAAAAGATAGTTAGAACTATCTCTATTAGAGGTAGAGCCTTTAAGGGGAAAGTTATAAAGAAATTTCCACATAGGGTTGTTGTTGAATTTGAAAGAACAGTTAGAGTAGCTAAATATGAAAGATTCTCAAAGAAAAAAACAAAGCTACATGCTAGAATCCCTGAAGGAATGCAAGTCCACGAAGGAGATTTAGTTAAAGTTAGAGAATGTAGGCCGTTAAGTAAGATTGTTAATTTTATTGTTATAGAAGTTTTAGGAGGAAATGAGAAATGAAAGCAATAACAGCAAGAGCAACACGTGGATTAAACATTGGGAGTTTGATTTTAGCTTCTGATAATAGTGGAGCTAGGATTGTTAGACTTGTTAGTGTTAAAAGGGGAAAGACAAAGAAGGGGAAAATGCAGTATGCTAAAATTGGAGATTTAGTTAAAGTTTCTGTAAGAAAAGGAAATCCTAAAATGAAGGGGGAAGTTTTTGAAGCAATTATAATCAGGCAGAGAAGGCAATATAGAAGAAATACAGGAGAAAGAGTAATGTTTGAAGATAATGCTGTTGCACTTTTGAAAGATGGAAAAGGAAATCCAAAAGGAACTCAGATAAAGGGAGCGATAGCAAGAGAGGTATTTGAAAGGTGGTCTGCAATTGGAAAGATTGCACAATTTGTATTATGAAAAAGAAATTCTCAACCGCATGGACAGGAAGTAGGCAACCAAGAAAGCAAAGAAAGTATAGATATAATGCTCCTTTGCACTTGAGGCATAGGTTCTTAAATGCTCATTTGTCCTCGGAATTGAGGAAGAAGTATGGTAAGAGAAGCATTGCAATTAGGAAAGACGATGAAGTGCTTATTATGCGTGGTAAATTTGCCAAGAAAAAGGCAAAAGTAATGGAAGTAGACTTGAAGAAATCAAGAGTTTCTTTAGAAAATATTAATAGAACTAAGAAAGATGGAACAAAAGTAAATGTTTACTTCAATACAAGTAATTTGAAAATAGAAAGTTTGAACCTTGATGATAAAAAGAGAATTAAATCAATGGGCAAGGATATTGCAGATGAAAAAGAGAAAAAATCTGAAGAAGTGAAGAAAGAAGAAGAAAAACCAAAGGAGAAGGAAAATAACAATGTACCTAACAAGATCTAAATTAAGTAAAAGAATTCCTGTTCAAAGAAAAGGAACAAAATACATAGCAAGAGCTTTAAGATATTCTAGACAGGGTGTTCCTGTTGTAGTTGCTGTTAGAGATATGCTTGGATTAGCTAAAACTTCTAAGGAAGTTAAATTAATGGTTAAGGAAAGAAAGCTTAAACTTAATGGAAAAGAAGTTGGAAATCATAAGGATGGAATTTGTTTATTTAATGTATTAGATGTTGGTAAAAAATACAAATTAATTGTTCTTAAAACAGGAAGATTTGATTTTGTAGAAGTTAAGGAGGATACTAGAACTGTAAAGGTTATTGGAAAAGTATCTATAAAAGCTGGAAAAGTACAAGTTAATCTTCATGATGGAACAAATATCTTAACAAAAGAGAAAGTTAAAGTTGGAGATTCCATTGTTTTACAAGGCAACAAAATAAAGAAAATTTTGCCTTTAGAAAAAGGAAAAGATGTTTTTGTTATGTCTGGAAGAAGTATTGGAGAAAAAGGTAAGATAAAAGAAATTAATGGGAAAAATATTGATGTTCAATTGGAGGATAGGGAAGTTGTCTTGGATAATTCCCATGTTATTGTAATATGAGTGAGAAAACTGAAAATAAAATGAGAGAAATAAAGATTACCAAGGTTGTCCTTAGTTCTGGGGCTGTTGGAACTAATTTGGAAAAGGCAGCTAAATTATTAGAGATGGTTACTGAAATGAAAGCGCAGATTATAAGGTCTGGGCCTAAGAGAAGAATTCCTGCATTTAATGTTAAACCAAATATGCCTTTGGGAACAAGAACGACATTGAGAGGAAAGAAAGCAATTGAAACCTTGAAAAGACTATTAGTAAGTATTAGTAATACAATATATGAGGATCAAATAGCTGAAAATGGTTTTTCATTTGGAGTTAAAGAATATATTGAAATTCCTGGATTGGAATATGATAGGGAAATTGGAATAAGAGGATTTAATGTTACAATTGTTTTTGAAAGAATTGGAATAAGAGTTAAGAAAAGGAAGATAAAGCGTGGAAAAGTACCAAGAAAACAACATGTTTCAAGAGAAGAAATAATTAAATTTATGGAGGAGAACTTACAAACAAAGTTTTTATAACAAAATGACAGCAAGTGATTGGAATAAAATATTAAAACAGCTTCGAAGTAAACCTGAAAAGCTAAAGAAGTTTTTGAAACATAATAAACCAAAAGTAAGAACAACAGGTATAGCAAAACAAAAGTGTGGTAGGTGTGGTAGATTTGGAGCACACCTAAACCAATATAATATTCACCTCTGTAGACACTGCTTTAGAGAAATTGCAGAAGAAATGGGGTTCAAGAAATATAGTTAAAATGTTATCAAAATTAAAAATTTATCAACATCAAAAATTCAAACTTCTAGCTGGAGGAATTTTAAATGAGTAGAGACATAATTGCAGACGCATTGAATCAGATAATGAACGCGAAGAAAGCGGGAAAGAAATCTGTTAAAGTAGCTAGGCATTCAAAAGTGCTGATTTCTATTTTAGCAATTGGAAAACTAAGAGAATATATTAAATCATATAAAGTTGAAGGTAATGAATTAACAATTGAATTTGGTAAACTAAACTTCTGTAAGGCTGTTAAACCTAGATATTTGGTAAAGGCAAGAGACATTGAAAAATATGTTAGAAGATATCTTCCTGCTAGAGGAATGGGTGTTGTATTGGTTTCTACAAGTCAAGGATTAATGACACATCAAACTGCCCAAGAAAAAAATATTGGAGGAAGCATTATTGCTTATTTCTACTAATAAAAATGAAAAGAAAATTTGAAACTTTTGTTGAAATTCCCGAAGGAATTGAATGTAAAATTGAAGATGGAATTCTAGAATGTAAAAAAAATGAAAAGCAGGTTTCTAGAAAAATGGAAATTCTTAGGACAAATGTTTCTGTCAAAGAAAGAAATGTAAACTTTTCTTGTGCTAAAGCTAATAAAAATCATATTAAGATAATAAAAAGCAATGTTGCACATGTAAAAAACATGTTTACTGGTTTGGAAAATGAATTTGTTTATAAATTAGAAATTTGTCATGTTCACTTTCCTATGACTGTAAAGGCTGAAGGAGATAAAGTGGTTATTAGTAATTTTCTTGGAGAAAAGACAAATAGGTATTCTAAGATTGTTCCTGGTGCAAATGTTGAAATTAAAGGCAAAGAAATTACAGTGTCTGGTTTAGATGTGGATCAAGTTGGGCAAACGGCAGCTAACCTTGAGAAAGCAACTAAGATAAAAAAGAAGGATAGGAGAATATTTCAAGATGGCATATTTATTGTTGAAAAGAAATGGAGGAAAGAATAATGAAGAAATTTATAAGAAGGGATAGTGGAAGATTTTCAAAACTTGGAAAAAATAGAAAGAAACTTCAGAAATGGAGAGGCGCAAAAGGTAGAGATAATAAGATTAGGGAAAATAGAAAGGGTTATCCTAAAGCTCCTGCAGTAGGCTATAGAACAGAAATTAAAAATTCGGGTAAAATTAAAGGGAAAATCCCTGTAAGGGTTTGTAATATTAATGATTTGAGAAAAATTGAGAAAAACAACATTGTAATTGTTGCCTGTGTTGGTGCTAAAAAGAAAATTGAAATAATAAAGAAAGCCCAAGAAAAAAATCTTGAAATTTATAATATTGGAGGAAAGAAAAAATGAAACTGGATAAGAAAAAAGAATTAGCAGTAAGAACATTGAAAGTTGGAAGAGATAGAGTTATATTTAATTTGAATAGACTAGATGAAATTAAAGAAGCCATTACAAAACAAGATATTAGAGATTTAGTTTCTTCTAAAGCGATTACTGTTGAAGAAATAAAAGGGACAAGAACAAAAGTAAAGAGAAAAACAAGGCGAAGAGCTGGAAGTTTTAAGAAAAAAGTTAATACAAGAAAAAGGGATTATATGACAATTACAAGAAAACTAAGAGCTTATATAGCTGAAAAAAAGAAAAAAGGGACAATGAATGTTGAAGACTATAAACAACTTAGAAAAGAAATTAGATTGAAAGAATTTAGAAGTCTTGCCCATATGAAAGAAAGAATGATTCAGTTGAGGAGGAAAGAATAATGCAAAAAATAGGAAGAACAATAAAACGAAGAAGGAAAGAAGGAAAAACAGATTATAAAGCTAGATTGAATTTGTTAAAAAGTGAAAAAGGAAGAATCGTAGTTAGAATAACAAATAGGTATGTGGTTGTACAAATTGTGGAAAGTGAAATTGCACAAGATAAAGTAATAATTGGTGTTAGTTCAAAAGATTTGTTAAATGAAGGTTGGCCAAAAGAACTTTCTGGAAGTTTGAAGAGTTTGCCTGCATGTTATCTTACTGGATTATTATTAAGTAAAAAATCAAAGATAAGAGAAGCTATTGCTGATTTCGGATTGCAAAGAAATATTCATAAAGGTAGACTTTATGCTGTTTTAAAGGGAGCTATAGATGGCGGAATGGATATTAAATGTGATGAAAAAATCCTTCCAGATGAAGAAATGATGAACAAGAATGAGAAACTAAATGAGATTGTTGAAAAAGTTAAGGGAGGAATTAAATAAATATGGCAGAAATAGAAACTGAAAATAAACCAAAGGATTTGATTGAACCAACTCCTGAGGAATTAGAAAAAATGGAAAAAGAAAATGTAAAAGTTTCAGAAAAAATGATATCTCAAGCTGAAGATAAAGAAGAGAAGGAAGTTGAAGAAAAAATAAAGAAGGAAGTAGCTGAAATAGAGAAAAAGGAAGAAAAGAAAAAAACATTTGCCGAAATTAGACTAGAAAGGGAAAAGAAAGAACAGGAAGAGGCCCTTGCTTCTTGGGTTCCTAAAACTCAAATTGGAAAAGATGTTAAAGGTGGAAAAGAAAAAAACATAGATGATATTTTAGATGATGGAAAGAAAATATTAGAACCTGAAATCGTTGATCTCTTACTTAGTCTTGAAAATGATTTAATTTTAATTGGACAAGCAAAAGGTAAGTTTGGGGGAGGGAAGAGAAGAGCTTGGAGACAAACACAGAAAAAAACAAAAGAAGGAAACGTATTGACATTCTCTGCAATGGCTATTGTTGGAGATAAAAATGGACATGTAGGTGTTGGTTATGGAAAGGCAAAAGAAACATTGCCTGCTAGAAAGAAATCTCTGAGAAGTGCTAAACTAAACTTGATTAAAGTTAAAAGAGCTTGTGCACACTTTGATTGCTCTTGTGGTGAAAAACATACTGTTCCATATATAGTTGAAGGGAAATCTGGAAGTGTTAGGATAAAACTTATGCCTGCCCCTCAAGGAACAGGATTAGTTGTTGGTGATGAGGTTAAAAAGATTTTAAAACTAACAGGAATAAAGGATGTTTATGGTGTTAGTAGGGGTCATGTTAGGACAACATTTAATTTGGCTAAAGCAACAATTGATGCCTTAAGTAAAACAACAAAATTGGAGATATAAAATGATAGCAATAATAAGAATAAAAGGAATGGTAAATATTCAGAAAAAAATGGCTGAAACACTACATAGAATGCGGTTGAGAAGGAAATACTCATTAGTCTTGTTGGAAGATAATGTTGAAAATAGGAAATTGTTAAAGCATGTTAGAGATTGTGTTTCATTTGGTACAATAAATAAAGAAACATTGGAAAAATTAATTAGGGAGAGGGGTGTCTCATTAAAAGGAGATAAAATAGATGCTAAGAAAATTGTTGAAGGTTTAGAAAAGAAGAGTCTTGAAGAACTTGGATTAAAACCTTTTTTCAGACTTCATCCTCCAAGGGGGGGAATTGAAAGTAAAAAGCATTATGGAGTTGGAAAAGGTGTTTTAGGAAATAATAAGAAAATAAATGAATTAATTGGGAGGATGTTATGAAAGAAACAAATATGTGGGAATGTGATTCTTGTGGGGTTGTTGAATATGTGGCAACACCTCCTGGAGAATGTGAGAAGTGTTGGAAAATTAATAGTTTTGTAAAAGTTGAGGAAGATGAAGTAGATGCTAAAAGAGAAGCTGATTTAGCTGAAGGAATAAAACAAGATTTTGAAGAGGAGGATGAAAATGAAAACTAAGAAACGACCTAAAAGATCTAGATATAGGGGAACACATACTCATCAACGTGGAGCTAAAAAGAAAGCTAGAGGCAAAGGTCATCGGGGCGGTGTTGGGATGGCTGGAACAGGACACAATGCTGATCAGAAAAAAACACTTATAACAAAAAAATATGGCCATAGTTATTTTGGAGTATCTAAAAGAAGGAGTGGACGAAGCGTTAAGACCCTAGAATCTATTGATTTGAGGAAAGTTATTGAAAGTCTGGAAAAGTTCGGTAAGCCTGGAAAAAATGGTTGGGATTTAGATTTATCTGGGAAAAAAGTTCTTTGTACAGGTGAATTAAAAGAGAAACTTAATATTAAAGCTGATGAAGCTAGTAAATCTGCTATTGAAAAGATAAAAAAAGCTGGTGGAAGTATTGAATTAAAAGAAAAATCTGTAAATAAACCTAAGGCAGGAAAAAAAGGCAAGGATTAAAAACCCGTTTTATGTTAAAAAAACATGGTGTTGAAAACAATTATCAAATATATACCAGAGGTAAAAAAACCTGCTGAGAAAAAAGTTAGTTTTAATACTAAATTAAAATGGACTCTAATTATCTTGGGTGCTTTTTTCGTTTTAGCGAATATCACGCTTTATGGGTTGTCTTCTAACGCATTAGGAAGATTTGAATATCTAGCAATAATTCTTGGAACTGATTTTGGATCCATTATAAGTTTGGGTATTGGTCCAATAGTTATGTCTTCTATTATCTTGCAATTACTTGTTGGTTCTGGAATATTAAATATTGATACAAAAACAGATGATGGGAGAATGCTTTTCCAAGGAATACAAAAAATAGGAGTCTTATTCTTTATTGTATTTGAGGCAATGGTTTATGTTCTTATGAGGGGCTTAGAAGCTTCTCCTGGATATGCAGGAATTGTTATAGTTCAATTAATGCTTGGAGGTCTTGCAATAATGTATATGGATGAAGTTACCCAAAAATGGGGATTTGGTTCTGGTGTTAGCTTATTCATTGTTGCAGGTGTGGCTTGGAGATTATTTACCGGGCTATTCCAATTTATAGGCACTCAAGGACAAAATTGTTTGTTAGGATTTACAGGAACAGCAAATACTCCTTGTACTGGAAAGGTATTAGTTATAATGCAATCTGTAATAAATGGTGCCCCAACAGAAGCTATTGTTGCTCTTGCGACTATTCTTGCCACTGCAGCTATTTTCCTTGGAGTTGTTTGGGCTCAGAGCTTGAAAGTAGAGGTTCCATTAACATATGATAGATTAAGGGGTTATGGTGTTAAATGGCCTCTAGCCTTTTTCTATGCTAGTGTTATCCCTGTTATTTTAGTTGCTGCATTAATCGCAAACTTGCAATTGTTTGCTAGCTTATTGGAAAATTGGTTTGGACATGCTACATTTCTGGGAGGATTTAGCCAAGGTGTTCCAATTTCTGGATTAGCTTTTTGGGTTGGTTCTTCTAATTTATTAGAACTTGGATTGAGAAGTAGTTTGACATTTACACATGTTCTTCAAGGATTTACACATCTAATAACTTATATGCTTTTGTCTATGATTTTCGCCATATTTTGGGTTAAGACTGCTAATATGAGTGCTGCTTCTCAGGCGAAGAATATTATATCTTCCGGTTTGCAAATTCCAGGGTTTAGAAAGGATGAAAGGGTTTTGGAATCTATTTTAAGTAGATATGTTATGCCCCTAACTGTGATGGGTGGTTTAGCCATTGGCGCATTAGCAGCCATTGCCGATTTGTTTGGAGCCTTAACTTCTGGAACAGCAATATTGCTAGCTGTTATGATTACTTATCAGCTATACCAGAGTATTGCTCAACAGCACGCTGTGGATATGCATCCTGCATTAAGGAAGATGATGGGATAGTTAAGTTTTAAAAACTAGTTTATTTTAGTTAATCTATGGTGATAGAATACATCCAAGCGAATCCTAAATTAAGCATTGTTGCTATAGCTGTTGCAATTAGTTTTTTTATTAGTTTAATTAACTTTTTTGTCTTGGATAAAGAGAAGATGTTTGCTGGCAAAAAAAGGCAAAAAGAATTGCAGAAAGAGATGAAAGACCATAAAGATGATCCTGCTAAAGTTATGGAATTGCAAAAGGAATTAATGAGCCATGTTGGAGATACGTTTAAACATTCTTTCAAGCCGATGTTGATTACAATTATTCCTATTTTACTTATCTTTGGTTGGATAAAGGGAGTATATGCAGAAACAACAATCTCTGGAAGTTGGTTTTGGTGGTATCTTATATCTGCGATAGCATCTAGTCTTGTTTTTAGGAAGCTTTTTAAACTGCCTTAATTCTTGCTAAATATGGATCAGGAATTAATTCAAGAATTGCAAGAGAAATATGCTGAATCTCAAGAATTAGAAGAAAAATTAAACTTGATAATGCAGCAAGTTTCTGAGTTAGAAGAATTTGGTAAAAGTCTGAAGGATTTGGATGAAAATAAAGAAAATGAAATTCTAGCTGGATTGGGAAAGGGCGTCTTTATCTCTGCTGAAATAAAAAACAAAGAACTTTTTGTTGGAGTTGGCTCTGGAATATTTGTTAAGAAAAAGCCTAGCGAGGCAAGAGAAGTGATTAAAGGGCAAGTTTTAGGATTAATGAAGATGAGGGAAGATTTAAGTTTGAAAATTGAAAATATTAATCAGGGACTCCAGGAATTAATGCAAAATCTTGAAAAAGAGAAAGGGAAAAAATAGTAAGAAACTATTTAAGTTAGGTTTTATTTCTTAAAATAAGATGTTAGAAATGTTAATAAGCCCGCGTAAAGCTGAAAGAAAACCTTGGGAATTATTTTTTGTTGGTGCTTTTTATGCAACTTTGTCTATTTTAATTACCAACTGGATTTTTGCAAGAGATGCAGTATTATCTCAGTATTCGAGTATTTTTGTTATAACTTTTACTGTTATGTTTTCAATTCCCTTTATGTATTATGTAATTAGATTAGAAGAAAGAAAGGTTTCTGAAATAAATGGTGCATGGGCAAGGATAAAAGAGCATAGGCGTGCGCTCTGGGCATTTTTATGGTTGTTTGTTGGGTTTGTGGTTGCTTTTTCTTTCTGGTTTATTATCCTTCCATCTGCAGATATTTATAAGGCTCCTGTTGAAACCTATTGTGCGATAAATCGTCCTGGAAGTCAGGCAGAATGTTTTGCTCAATATGGAATAAAAGACACTCCTGCCTTAACTCAATTTGCAACAAGTAGTGGACAAAGATTTTTTATGATATTTACAAATAATGTTTATGTCCTCATATTTACATTAGTATTCTCGTTAATTTTTGGAGCCGGAGTGATTTTTATTCTTGCTTGGAACGCTAGTGTTATTGCAGCAGCTATTGCCATATTTACAAAATCTAACTTGAGCGCAATGCCAATGGCTTTGGGGAGGTATTTTATTCATGGAATTCCTGAGATTGCCGCCTATTTTGTCGCAGCCCTTGCAGGGGGAATAATTTCCATAGCAATTGTTAGAAAAGATGTTGAAACAGAAAAATTCTGGGAAATTTTACAGGATTCCTTAAATTTAATTATTATTGCTGTTGTAATTTTATTTTTTGCAGCGTTTATTGAATCATATATTACACCTTTATTGTTTAGTTGATTTTTTGGAATAATAATTTTTATAAATGGGCTTATTTTCAGATAAGGATGAAACATTATGAAATTGTAATCTCTGGAAAGAAAAAATCAGTAAAGGTGTTAAAGAATAATCAGAAAAAAACAAAAGATTTGACAATTATAATTGCGACCTATAATGAATCTGGAAATATAGAAAATCTTGTAAAGGCAATTTCCAAAAATCTTAAGAAAATTAAGGAAATCAAAAATTATGAGATAATTATTGTCGATGATGATTCTCCTGATGGGACTAGTAAAATAATTAATAAATTAACTAAAAAATATAAAATTGTGGCGATTAATAGGATTGGGATGAGGGGGTTGTTTACAGCAATTATTGCTGGAATAAAAATGGCAAGAGGAAAATTTATTTTAACAATGGATAGTGATTTTTCTCACCCTCCAGAGAAAATTTCTGAAATGCTTAATTATAAAGACAGTTGGGATATAATTTCTGGATCTCGGTTTGTCAAGGGAGGTAAAATGGAGGTTCCATTTGTTAATAAAATTGGAGCTATTGTGATAAATAGAGTCTCAGGATTCATACTTGGATTAAAAGTTAAAGATCTTGGTGGTGATTTTCATTTATTTAGTAGAGATGCTATTGATAAAATTAAGTTTAGATATCCTGCAAAATTTGGAGAGTTTAGTTATGAATTATTTTATAGGGCAAAAAAACAAGGAATGAAAGTATTAGAAATCCCATTTATTTATAAAAAGAGAGAGGAAGGAGTAACAAAAATGAATAATCATTTTAAAACATTTTTTGTATATTTAAGAAGAACAATTGAATTAAAATTAGAGTAAATTTAATTCTGAATATTATTCCTTTTTAATAAATTTAAATCGTTTTCAACCATCATTCTTACTAGATTTTCAAAATCTGTTTTTGGTTCCCATCCTAAAGTATATCTTGCCTTGCTAAAATCTCCTAATAGCTCGTGAACCTCTGTAGGCCTATAAAATCTTGGATGTTGTATCACAAAAATTTTATCTTTTTCTTCTCTTAATTTTTTAATCTCTTCATCTGCTTCTTCTGGAGATAATGTGTGTAAATCTACTATTTTATCGTAATTAATTCCTGTTGTCTTAAATGCCGCATCTATAAATTCTTTTACCGAATGATATTTTCCAGTTGAAACAACATAATCATCTGGTTTATCTTGTTGTAACATTAACCACATTGATTCTACATAATCTTTTGAAAAACCCCAATCTCTTTTTGCTTCCAAATTACCAAGAACTAGAACATTATCTTCCCCATTTTTGATTCTTGCAATTGTACTAGTTATTTTTCTAGTAA
>PJEL010001481.1_pt1 | contig 23615 bp, 25 predicted proteins | sample 1853271 | NCBI WGS metagenome assembly PJEL01 (sample SAMN08108733, study PRJNA415343) | Invertebrate metagenome, whole genome shotgun sequencing project. | host: Globobulimina | place: Sweden: Gullmar Fjord | collected 2015-08
ATGACTGTCAAATCAGCATCCAGGATCATGCAGATATCCCCTGACGCTTTTTCCATGCCGGTTCTCACGGCCTCTCCCTTGCCTTTCCCCTTGCCCTGTGCAATCATAATATTTTTATCCGGGTATTCTTTCTGGAAATGAAGGATCTTGTCTTCAGTACTATCGGTACTTTTATCGTTTATAAATAATATTTCTATCGATTTACCGAAAACCGGCATGCGCTTTACGGTTGCCTCTATATTGTCCTCTTCATTCTTGCATGGGACAAGTACAGTTACGGAATGTTCCTCTGATTTCCCTTCAGATCTTTTTCTTGCAACAAAAAAAGTATTTACTGCAAGACCCCTGAAAAAGGGTAGTCTTACCAAGAAGTTATCAAAAAAGGAACCAATGTATGGAAGCTTGAAAGGAAGGATATAGCGCCTCATGTTTTTTACGTTTTCCCAGCCTGACATATCCAGAAAACAGTCCAGGTCTTTGTCGGAGACAAAATTACCAAACACACGGTTTCTCGAAAAACCGAGCAGCCCCGATAGTCTGAAAATAGGTGCCCATGTCCAGTTGAAATTTGAGTATAGTATCCGGGCATTATCGGGAAGCTTGTTTTTCAGACGGCTAAAAAAGTCTATAATGTCGTAAATGTCAGCGATTGTCTCTACAATACAAACATATTCAATTGATGAGAGGTCGTAAAGATCATCTTTCAGCTTCTCAGCAAACTCAACAATCTCTTTTGGTGTTGTCAACCATAATTGTTTGCTTTTATTAATATGAGATGGAATGATTGAATTGTAAAAATCGGCAATTCTTTTACGCCACAAAGGCGTAATAATTCCTTCTCTTGCCCCTAACTGAATGGACGTTTCCTGTGTGTTCTTTGGGTTTTTTAAAATTGAGCGTTCCATTTTAATTAGCTAATTCAAAATCAACAATTTCTTTTATGATTTGATCAAGTGAAATAGTGATGTCCCAATCAGTAAAATGTGATTTGATTTTCCTTAAATCGGAATAATAGCATATGTGATCTCCAATACGGTTAACGTCCGAGTATTGTGGGTTAAATTCCCTGCCTGTCAATTTACATATTTTGTTAATGCATTCCAACATGGAAGCGGCGTTGTTTTTCCCTCCGCCCAGATTATATACTTCGCCTTTTTTAGGGTTTTTTCTAAAAGCCTCAAATGAAAGGATAACGTCTTTTGAATGGATCTGGTCTCTCACCTGCTTGCCCTTATATCCGAATATTGTGTATGGCTTATTGTTAATAATGCATTTGGCAAGATATGACAGAAAACCATGCAACTCCACAGCTGAATGAACAGGCCCGGTCAAACACCCCCCTCTGAAGATCCCTATGTTAAGGTCAAAATAACGGCCATATTCCTGCGAAAGAAGGTCTCCGGCAGCTTTTGAAACGCCAAAGAGTGAATGTTTGCAGTTGTCTATAGAAAAGGTTTCAGGGATGCCGTTTACATAAGCTTCATCTGAATAATCGTATCGAAGTTCAAGTTCATTAAGTGGCAGGAAATTAGGGTTATCCCCATACACCTTGTTCGTACTCATGTTAATAAACACAGCCTCAGGAGTATGGTTTTTAAATCCTTCCAATAGGCTAAGCGTTCCGTTTGCATTTACAGTGAAATCTTTGATAGGATCTTTGGCGGCCCAGTCATGTGATGGTTGTGCAGCGCAATGAATCACGAGATCTGGTTTTATATCCTTAAAAAGTAATGAAATTTTATCTTCATCTCTTATATCAATATCATGGGAGATAAAGTTACTGTATTTTTCAAGAAGACGATCTCTATTCCAGATTGTTGATCCGGCAGGACCGAAAAAATCCGCTCTCATGTTGTTATCGATTCCTATTACATCCCACCCGTTTTCTGCATAAAAGGATACCGCCTCAGAGCCTATGAGACCGCTACTGCCAGTGACAATAACTTTCATATAAAAAGCCTTTCCTTGTAAGAATTATTATGTTTATCTGACATAGACCGTCTGAAGCAGTCCAAAATATTTATAGATGAATTTCATTGTAATATAATTATGAAGTAATTCATTGTTATGGGATAATCAGATATCTATTATTATAATATATTATGCTACATTTTGTTAATGCCATAATATCGACAGCCTCTTAACTTACCATAGTTACATGACTTTAATGTTAAATAAATTTAAACACATAATCTGGATAATAAGAAGACTGTTATGCTGTCTCATTGCCATGTTTTTGCCTTGGTAAGGTCAAAACAATATACGTGCATATTTGCGATTTCAAGCGGGCCTTTACGAAGATGTACTATTTCCTCGTAGTTTTCATCTAGCCATTTTTTGGCATAATAATTTGACTTGCCAACATGTGGTGCCCATTCAGACATTAATACTAACCATAACCTCTTCCTCCCTTTTGCAAGCTTATGCATGGCCACATTTATCATCTCTTTATCATTAATAATAGTTCTGGCGAATGTATGGCAAAAAGAAGGATTTCCTGTGTATCTGTCAAATACTCCTCCTGGGTTGCCTATACACAAGACAATATCCTTTGGTGCTTTATTGTCCATAATGTGTGCTGAAGTAGCGCGGACATTATGTTTGTGATATCTTTTGTCAAAGTGATAATTTGTATATGCATATGCACTGAATCCTGTCATGCAGAGTATTAAAATCACACCAGTCATCTTGAATATAATTTTGGTATTGAATCGGGTCATGTCATCCAATCCTTTTGCTATTAATAAAAGAAATGCAAAAAATGCGGTAGCAGTATATCGTACATTATATGCAATGTCAGGCTTAGCTATAACAAGGCCTAACGCTCCAAGTATTGGTATTGTTAAGATAAGCAGAAGGAGCAATAGCTTCGAAAAGTCTTTTCTAATGGAGAACATTCCTATTACGAAAGGTACGCAATATACAGTCATGAGGGTTCCAATCACCATTATATACGGTTTTATAACAGTCCAGGATATGTCGAAATGGAGTTCATTTAATGACGGTCCGATGCTGAATCCGGCACAATAAGAGTATACGGTATATGCAAGAATTCTAATATCTAAAGGTTTTGGAGATGCCCCAGCAGCTTTGTTTATCAATGATGTCAATGAATAAATCAACCATGGCAAATATAAGAGTCCTAGTGAAATAAAAATAGCGATCCATTTGAGAAAATGTTCACGAATTGTCCGGAAAGTGATCATTATATACATGCCCTGAAGCAAAACGAGAAATATACCGAATTGATGTGTATACAGAACAGCTTCAGTACTTATGAAATAACCGGCAAGATTGCCGGTATCAGGCTTCTCTAATGCACGGACAAAGTATATTAACGATATCAGGGAAAGCATCCATTGGAGTGCGTACATACGGGCATCCTGTGAATACCAAATATGAAAGGGTGATATAGCCAGTAAAAATGAGGCTATGAGCCCCACCTTTTCGTTAAATAACTGTCTCCCGAGAAGATATAGTAGGGGTACGCTGATAAGCCCGAAAATTAGTGCGGGTATGCGAAGGGCAAAGTCACTCCCCGGAAATGATTTTGTCATAATATAGACAAAGAAAGGATTGAGAGGAGGTGTAACATCCGGGGTCTTTTCGCTATTGTGTAATACCTTGTTTAGCAGTACCTCGAAATCTTTTCCCTCAACTACCTCATCATACCACAATGACTGTCTGTCTAAACCGTAAAGTCGCATGCCACCGGCGATTAGTATAATTCCAATTAGGAGTAGTGCTACAACTCGTTTCGATATTCCTGTCTGTTCCAATATGATTTATATATCCTGAAAGACCAAAATTAGAGTTTTTCTTAATTCAATGTAAATAGTTATTAAGCTTTCTTTTGTTCACAGTTGAGTTATTATGTCCTGGAAATAATAAAATGGACGTACGAATGGGAGTTATGATAAATAAAATCAATCATTTCTCTCTCCAATTATATAATCTAATTCATCGGGTTTCATAGAATTGTTCAGGTCGGTAATGAACTTTTTGGCCGTTTCCATGGATTGATCAACAGTGCTTTCTGTTGTGGGAATATCAATGCGTACCATCAAACCGATTCTTTTCTTATTGATCATGGAGAAAAAAAACTGCTTTAATTTCTGCTCTATCCATTCATGAGCAATCTTTTTGTCTATTACTATCCAGTAGAAGCTTAAAGATGTTTTGCCTGCCCTTTCAGTGAAGAGTGTATGGGCTTTAAAATTTCGGTTTGATAAATTGAATTTAGTATCGGGAAGTTCTTTAATTTTGAAGCCTGCGCCCGTAAAACATACTTTGGGATGATGAAAATTTCCGGCATCCAGAATGATAAATATAAGAGGCTCTCCATTTTTATTGATATATTGATTTCCAATTGCATCATTAATAAAATTAAATCTGCTGTCAGCTGTGTTGATGTTCAGCTGGTCCGTTACATCGATTCCCTGCCATTCGGAAAAATCATAAGGTATGTCAAAGTTGGAAATAGAATTTGTACCAACATATTTTGCCTTGGGATAGGCAAAGCTAAAATACATCGTTACTGAAAGCAAGATTATGACTGTAATTATTTTATGTTTATTTTGCATATTACAGAGCAATTAATTATTTAAATTAATACTGTTCCAATCCTTTTTCATTTGACTGTTTGTAATCTGTCTATCAATGATTCTGCTCCCATGAGTCCCAATAATGTAATTACAAATATAACAATCCCGCTGAAATTATGAAAAAAGCCCTGCCCCGCCTCTTCTCCAAAATAGAAAGTAATAAGACAGAGCGTTATTACACGAACGAGGTTGCCTAACAATGCAAAGGGAATGATTAATGCTGTAAGCGAGAGCTTTTTTGTCATTGTCCCTTTAGTGATATATACATATACAAGTACGAGCGAGATCATGGTAATTAGGGACCTGAAACCGCTGCATGGTGCACCCATAAATATTTCATTATAGCCAATGTTTAATAGAAGGCCTTTTCTCGTAATTGGATAATTGAAAATGAAAAGGATCTTTTCTGTAAGCACGGATATGCCTTGTCTCATAGGAAATGTTATGCTGTCCAGAATGCCGAAAGGAGGTGGCACGAGGAGCAGTAAATATAGAAATGGGAAAGAGAGATGTTTGGCTGTTTGCGTGCCATACAGATATATTGTCAGTCCGAATAACAGTGGAACCAGTGAAAAGGTGGAGACGAATAGATAATCTTGACGCCAGCCGAAGAAAAATAATAATACTCCCAGGAATAGAATGGGTAAACTCAAATAAGTCAAGGTGTTAGGTGTGCTATTCTGATACTTATCTTTAAGAAAGCCTAGCTTGCGCCAGACAAGCCAGATTGAAATCGGAAGAATAAAAAAGGCATGAGTGTAATCAAGGGTGTCCCAACGTATACTGTAGAGTTCTTTGAATACAGGATAATACATTCCTGCCACTAATGCCCATATGAAATAATTAAACATGAAATTTATTTTAACTTTTTCATAATAGTTGTATCAAGTTAGGGACATAAGATAAATGAAATATGCATTTTATTGAGACATATTGGTAAGGGCCTTTAATGGAAAATAATACAAGGTGTAATGGTTTTAGTTCAGACGGTGTCTACAAAAAGCGGTATTTTTATCGTGAATGTGCTGCCGGCGCCTAATTCGCTCTCTACACTTATTTCGCCTTTATGTTCGTCTACAAGTGTATGGCATACAGCGAGTCCCAGTCCTGTACCTTCACCTGGGGCTTTTGTAGTGTAGAATGGTTCGAAAATATTTTTAAGATCAGTCTCGGCTATTCCGGCTCCTGTATCGCTGATTTTAATAAGGATATGCGTGTCATTGTCAGGAAGGACCTGTACTGTTAAAATGCCGGAGTCTTTCATTGATTGGACTGCATTCATAATAATGCTGACAAGTATCTGTTCAAGTTTGCTGCGGTTTCCGTTAATAAAAAAAACCTTGTCCGGAATTTCTTTTTTTAATTGTATATTATTGACTTTCAGCTGGTTACGTATAAGATTAAATGAATCATTTACAACGTTGATAATGTCCTGCTTCTCCATCTCCTCAGATTTGCGTGCTCTTGCATAATCGAGCAGGTTATTAACTATTTTGTGGGCGCGGTCACTTTGCCGGAGTATGTCCTGAATATAATTGCTGGTCTCTTCAGCAGAAATATCTTTTGCATTTTCATTTATTGTCTCGGCAGTAAGAGAAATATTGTTTAATGGGTTGTTTAATTCATGTGCAACTCCTGCGACAAGGAACCCCAATGACGCCCTTTTTTCTGATTCAATTAGCTGGGCTTGTTTTTCATTTAGAAGGTCAAGGCTTTCTTTTAATGTCTGCTGGGTTGTTTGCAGATTGTCAAGCATTGAATTAAAGGATATTGCGAGAGAATACGTTTCATCTTTTTCTTTTAATGGCGCTCTCAGTGTAATATCTCCACCTGAAATTTTATTTGCAATAACTGAAAGACGTTTAATGGGAGATGATATATAGGAAGCTGTCTTGTAAACAAAGAGAGGTCCCAATACACAGAGAAGGATAATACCTATGAGTAAAAGACGCTGTGTGGTTGAAATAAAGGAGTTAATCTTCTGTGTTTCAAGAAATGACATCTTACCTGTAATTTCTTCAAGTTTGTCCCCGATAATATGTATGTCATTTATAATTGAGTCACTAAAATCATAGACACCGAAAAGCTTGCGGACCGCATCGACATATGGAATGCAATCATAACAGAGTGGTGTAACGTTTTTTAATTTCAAAAGGCTTTTATTCAGTTTGTCGGCAGATTCTTTATCACGAAAAAACATGTAATTTTTTTCTAGGAGTCTAATATGTAGAACAAAACTTGTTGAGAGTTCTTTCGCATTTTTATGGTTCGCTATAGAGGACTCAAGCTTCCTGCCTTCTTTCCGGACCGCTTCAGAAAAAGACTGTTCTTTCTGAAAGTTTTTGTTCAGTGCGTTTATAAGCCCTGAATATTGATTTATATGAGTGCTAAGCAGGTTTTTTTTCTTTAATCCTATTTTGTCGGCTAACATGAGAGATATGTTATTTGTTGAATTTGAAGAATCCAATATTGAGCTATTCAGGTTCTTAAACTGTTCAGCATTTTTGTAAAGCAGAAAGTTTTTTTCATTCCTTCTTATTTCAAGAACACTTTCTTTAATCTCATCAATTGTTTGCAAGATAATCTGTCTGTTTTTTATATCATTAATATATCCATAGGTGAGCACACCGCCGAATAAAGCGATCAGGGAGGGAATGGTGATGCCGATGATCATTTTATGCCATATTTTTAGTTTCATGGTCTGGAATCTAATAAGAATACAATATCTCGCCGGTTTTGAGAAGGAGCAGATGGCAATATAAAATATTGTAATATGAAGTTAGGGGAATTTACTTAATAAATGCTTAATTGCTATACTGATATGTCGTTTGATGACGTTCTAAATGTAATCAGAATGCTATTGTAACAGCTTGTTCTCATCTGTATATAGAACGTAACTTATGTCCTTTGTTTAAGCCGTGGTTATCGAGAATACAAATGTTTGAAAAAACAGACACTAAATTGCGAAACGCAGGGATTGAAGAGCTAAAGCAAATTATCGACTCTGCCGGGATGCCTTCGGAAGTATTGAAAATAGCCGATATGGAGCTGGAGGCTTTGTTAAATACGGAAAAGGATACTGCAGAATATTCTAATAGACTTACCTATATTGGTTACCTCATAGACGTACCCTGGAACAGTACGGCTGTTGATGATACCAATCTTCAAAGTATAAGAGAAGATTTATATAAAAACCTGAAAGGGGATGACAGGTTAAAGGAACGCATATTTCAGCATCTGACCCTTAAACTTCAGAAACCCAGGGTTATGATTGTGGATGATGAAAAGATTGCGCTTAGAAGTATTGAACGTGCGCTTTCAAAAGAGGGTTATCTTGTGGTGTCGGCCAACAGTGGAGCTGAGGCTATCGAGAAATTGAAAGAGACAGAATTTGATATTGTTATTACGGACCTTATTATGGGTGAAATTGATGGGCATGCAGTTATTAAAGAGACGAAGGATAAATATCCTGACACAAAAGTCATTATGGTTACCGGATATGCAACTGTAGACACAGCTGTTGAGGCCATTAGGATGGGAGCTTTTCATTATCTGGAAAAACCTCTGAAGCTTGATGATGTGCGCTCTGTTGTTAAGGATGCTTTAAAGACAAAATTAAATTCAGGGAATGAAAAAGTAATCTGTCTCACGGGCGTATCTGATGAAGAAAAGTATGAAATATGCAATGCAATTGCCGATGCTACCGGAAGGAATCTAACGAAACTTTCATTGTCTGAAATAAAAGACCGTTCAGAAATCATTGGTAAAAGCAGGACGGTAGATGACGCAGCGCCGGGCCGCGCGATTGTAGAGCTAAGACGTGCGGGAGCCGGAGGCCTTGTTGTCATGATTGAAGGACTTGATTTGGACATGCAAGATTCTGAAGGTGATCTGACACTTGCATTACTTGAAATAATTGATCCAGCAAAGAACAGGAAATTTACCGATAGATATCTTGAAACACCTTTTGATATGGCGAATGTGATTTTAGTAGGGACAGCAAATAACGTTGATAATATAAAGGGCGCTGTGAAGGAATTGATTGAAATTGTTGAATGTTAAAACGAAATTATTCAGAAAATTTAAAATATCTATTTTAGTATGTGCAGTACTTGCTATCTCGGGATGCGGGGACAACTGGGAGGGAATCGTTTTTCATGACAAAGACAAACTGCTTATGTATAGCACTATAGGGCCATTTAAAACCTTTGAGGAGTGCAGGGATGCTTCTATGGAAAAGCTTGAATCCTTGAAAGCCCTCGATAAAGGGTATTACGAATGCGGGAAAAACTGTAAGGCAGGTACAAGCTCATACAACAGAGGTTGTGAAGATTCAACGCGCGGAAATGTGTACAAATAAATCAAGAATTAATCTTCAAAGTCAATGGTCAGAAAACTAACCTCAGATGAAATACATGACACTGTACGCAGAAAGTATACTGAAATATCCTGTTCTGTTCAGGACAGGTTCAAATATCCAACCGGAAAAGAAGCTGCTGTTCTACTAAACTATGATCCGGCTTTCTCTGGAAATATGCCTGATGACGCAGCCGAGTCTTTCTGCGGTGTGGGAAACCCTTTTCACTATGGTGTGATAGAACCCGGGAATGTTGTTCTAGATGTTGGTTGCGGCAGTGGGTTTGATCTTATTATAGCAGGACGTATGTCAGGGGCCAAAGGCCGGGTAAAAGGGATAGATCTTGTGCCTGCGATGGTAGAAAAAGCCAGAAGGAACGTACAGGAGGCAGGGCTGCAACATTGTGAAGTAATACTTGCCGGCTCGGAATCCATACCTTATGATGAAAATGAGTTTGATGTAGTAATTTCGAACGGGTCAGTTTATCTGTCTCCGTATAAGGAAAAGACACTCCTTGAGATCAACCGTGTTCTTAAAAAAGGCGGTAGATTCCAGTTTGCTGATGTAGTCTTGAAGGATGATCTGCCGGAAGATGTTCTAAGATATTTTGATGGATGGTCAGGTTGAATAGGGGACTCGGTCCTGGTCAGGGACCTTTTAGAATTATTGAACAAAACAGGCTTTGAAGATGTTTCGTTTGAAGGGAAATCCGGAATAGTTACCTCCAAGTTTACAGAAGGCGCTTATTTTACAGCCCAAAAAAAGTAGAATTAACAACTAGTTAGTTATATCAGAATTTAAAAACCTAAGATTTCCTGAGACTGTTTGTGTAGGGATTTTCTCTATTTAGAAATCCATATGAAAGGTCGATATATACATATAAAGGAATAACCATTATTTGATGGTAATTCTGAACTTATGTGTGAGACTATGAAAGTTAAAACATTAAAATTCCAGATATTTCTTATTTCAACCTTGCTGTTAGTTGTATTGACAGCATTTTCCATGAAATCATTTTCTAACGCGCTGCACGAAGAGCGCTTAACAGAAGCATTTACTGCTGCACAAAAAACAGAATCCCTGAATGCGGCAGATATGAAGGTAAGTACTCTGGTCGAGAATATGAAACTTGCAGCTAAGCAATCCAGGAATAACAGTCTGGGCCTGCTGCTTTTTTCATTGTTGTCAACCACTGCATTAATTGTATGGTCACGAAAAAGTATTCTTCAACCAATTGCCAGATTGACGAGAATCACAAACAGGATAGCCCTTGGTGAATTGTATGCTGAGCTGGATGTTCCGGTGAAGACCAGTGAGGTTGGACAGTTGATGGAGAGTATAGAAGTTATGGCTAATAATCTGAAAACTACTACTGTTTCATGGAATGATCTTATAGAAAGTCAGGAGAGATTAAGGGAACGCACTAAGGAACTTACGAGATTGAATGAAAAACTTGAAACTGAAATGAGCCAACGTCAAAATGCTGAAAAGCGTATCAATCACATGGCCTACCATGATAGTCTGACCGGACTGCCAAACCGTTATTTGTTTAATGATAGATTACATATGTGTATAGCCGATGTTGAGCGTAATCAAACCAGCGCAGCCGTACTACTTGTAGGTATAGATGATATTAAACGTATAAATGATACACTTGGACACAATGAAGGGGACCTGTTGCTTCAGGAAGTCGCAGAGAAAATTACAGGCTGCATTCGCGCGGTTGATTCGGTGACATGTCAGGAAATATATGATGTTGAAGAATCAACAGTGGCACGCCTTGGAGGAGATGAATTTACGATATTGCTCACTGCTTTAAAAGATTCACAGGACATGGTGAAGGTTGCCCGGCGCATTATGGAGTCTGTATCAAAGCCATTTTGTCTTGGTGAGAATGAAATATTTATTACGGTAAGCATTGGTATTGCTATCTGTCCGGATGATGGGAAAGACGCTGAGCAGATCATGAAAAACGTTGATGTCGCTCTTTTTCACGCAAAAAAACAGGGAAAGAATAACTTCCAGTTCTATAAAGGACATATGAATGGTATTGCGCATAAGCAGCTTCAGATGGAGAGTGATTTGCGTAAAGCTATTAGAAAAAATGAAATGCATCTTTACTACCAGCCGCGTGTAGATGCCATTACCGGCAACGTTATTGCCGCAGAGGCACTTGCCCGATGGAAAAAGAGTGAAGGCATGGTCTCTCCCGGAGAATTTATTCCTGTAGCTGAAGAGAGCGGTCTGATTGTTCCTATTGGGGAATGGATTCTGAGGACTGCATGTGTTCAATATATGGAATGGCAGGAAGCGGGAATACCTGCAGAGAGTATTTCCGTGAATATTTCAGTTAAACAGTTTCTTCAGGAGGATTTTATTTCAACAGTTTCCAATGCACTTAAGGATACCGGGATGAAACCGCAATGTCTTGAGCTGGAAATTACCGAAAACATACTTATGCAGAATGCCGGAAAGACGATCAGTATGTTGAATGAATTAAAAGCTATGGGTATTAAACTGGCAATGGACGATTTTGGCACCGGATATTCTTCATTCAATTACCTGATCCAGTTTCCCCTTGATGTTATCAAGATTGATATGTCATTTATTAGGGACATCACAGAAAGGGCTGATCATGCAGCTATTGTTAAAGCTATAATAATAATGGCCCATAGTCTGCATCTCTCAGTTGTGGCAGAAGGGGTGGAAACAAAAAGCCAGCTCGAAATTTTGAAAGAATTCGGCTGCGATGAAATCCAGGGTTACTATTACAGCCCGCCTCTGCCGACTGCAGAATTTGCGAAGTATTACGAAGAATCCGGGCAAAAGCCAAAGCCTGTAATAACCAATTTTCAAAAACCAGAGGGTTATTCTATTGAAGGTATGAGTAATCCCGGTCTATTATGAGTTCACTGTAAATACTTCATTCTGATTTTCTCCTGACTTTTCTGTAGTATAAATAGTTACCAGAAAATGAGAGGAATATAGGAAATACGTGAAGGTTGTTCTGATTCAACCGCCGGTGCAGGACTTCTATGAAACTGATGTCCGTCTTCAACCTATCGGTCTCTGTTATCTCAAGGCCGCTGTTAAAGACTTTTTACCCGGCATAGATGTTGTGATAAAAGATTATCATTCCGGGTATGGCAGAAAAACCATTCCTCTTCCTGCTGAACTCTCTTATCTTAGAGAATACTATCCTGTTGCCGATAAATCGCCATTTTCACTCTTTCATCAGTACTATCATTTTGGAGCATCCTTTGATGAAATCGTGAGGGAAATTGAAGAGCTGGGACCTGACCTGGTCGGTATCTCGGCCCTTTTTACACCTTACTATAAGGAAGCCCTTAAAGTTGCCCGGACCATTAAAGAGAAAATCAACGTGCCGGTAGTGATGGGAGGACCTCATGTGTCTGAAGCCCCGGAAACAGTACTGCTGAGCGATGCGGTTGATTATGTGATACTCGGTGAAGGAGAAAAAGCGTTAGTTGAATTAATAAACTATTTGCAGGGAAAGGGGAGGGTGCAGGATATTCCGGGGCTTGGCTATAAAAATGATAAAGGACCCTCTTTTAATCCCGTTACTGAAAACTATCCGGTTGATCAGTTGCCGTTTCCTGATCTGGATGATTTCAGTCCTTCTAAATATAGTTTTGCGGGAAAGCCGATGACATTTATGATCACTTCGCGGGGCTGTCCTCACAGCTGTTCCTTTTGTTCCGTGCATGTGACCTTTGGGAAAAAATACCGCCGGCGTCCGGTCGAGGACATTATAAAGGAGATTAAGCAGCGGTATCAGGAAGGTTATCGGATGATTGATTTTGAGGACGACAACCTTACCTTTGATAAAGATGAGTTCACGAAACTCTGCAGACGGTTGATTGAAATGTTTCCTGAACAAGAGATGGAGTTTGCGGCAATGAATGGGATCAGCTACATGGGACTGGATGAAGAAATGCTCAGGCTTATGTTCCAGGCGGGATTTTCAAGTCTGAACCTGGCACTTGTCAGTTCGGACATGGGAGTTCGTAAATCGGTAAAAAGAACGCATACGCTTGAGGCTTACGAGGGTATTGTGAATAAGGCGTTCCAGACAGGCTTCAGGATCGTATCCTATCATATTCTCGGACTCCCAGGTGAGGGCCTAGATAAGATGGTGCATACAATGGCATATAACATGCGCCTTCCGGTCTTATTAGGCGCCTCTCCGTTCTATCGGGCACCCAAAGCCCCTCTCTCGCTGGGAATGAAGTTCAGTGAGGAGGATTATATAAGGGCGAGGTTGACCGCATTGGCGGAAGAAACGGACTTATTCAGTAGAGAAGACATATATACTCTTTTCGTTTCTACAAGGATCATTAATTTTCTCAAGGGGCTTGAGCTGGCTGAAGACGCTGAGTTGTCCGGACTATTGGAGAGTTCGTGGAGTGAAAAGCGTATTGCTGTTGGAATGGAATTGCTCAGAGAGCTCATAATGAACAGGACAATGTATTTCTCGACCGCAAATGGGAATATTGAGAATAAGAAATTCAGAGCAGGGCTGTTCCTGGACCTCTTAAGAAAAGCCGGGTATATAGTTTGTCAAAATGGAAAGAGGATCGGTCTTTAAGTATTTATGCCGCCTTACCATGATACAGTTATAATGTTGGTCGGGCCAGATGGTCAAGGCAATCACCGCCGCTGGCACCTGGTGGAATGCTGTTCCATTTAGCTGTCTTTGTTGCCGTACCATCACCATGTATGGTCATAGTGCCACTTTCAGTATAATGCTCTGCCCCACCGTTAAATTTAAAGACATTACCGCAAAGATGACCGTTGAATGAAGCGGTTCCATCTTCGTAGTGGTAACTACCGTCAGGGTTAGAGGATACCGTTAAATCGATAGTATCGTTCATGCTATCACTTTCACCAAAATTATCGCAGTCATAGGTTCCTGTCCAGTCACCCAGAATATCTTTCTGGGCTATGGGAGGCTCATCGCATGGCTCCAGGTTAGCTGAAACATCTGTGACAGTAAGAAAAGCATCAAACGGCAGAGGACTGAGAACTATACATATCCCGAAAGCTCCAGCGTTGATTACATCTATTACATCAGGATCTGAAATAGAAGCAGATTTGGTTTTGCTGATTGGTTGCGAATCTATATCCATGGTTAAATTAAAAGGACCAACCGTAATATGCATTTTAGATGTTTTCATGATCTCTCCTCCGTTATTAAGAAAAGACATATAAATGTTTTTGCTTTGCTCAAAGAGTATCAAAAAAACAGGACACCTGCAATTCTATTTAATCATTCTTCATTAATAAGGTCTGCTTCAATGTCTATGGATATTGATACATCTTTTCCAACCATGCTTCCACCATTTTCCATTGGTTCGTTCCAGTTAAGACCGAAGTCTTCACGGTTTAGAACTGTTTCACCGGTAAGCCCAATGGTAGTTTCACCGAACGGACTCTTGACTGGTCCTGAAACACGTGCTTCGAGCGAGATGGTTGTGGTTATTCCATGAATGCTTAGATCACCGGTTACTTTAAAGATATTGAATCCGGAGATTTCTGCTCCGGAACTTCTAAAAACAATATAAGGATATCTCACGACTTCAAAAAAATCATCACTTTTCAGATGCTCATCACGTTTTGCAATACCGGTAATAACACTGGTAGTATCTATTTCCATCTCTATGGAAAGGGAGTTTGGGACCGAAGGATTAAAATGTATTGTGCCGGAAATGTTATTCATCTGCCCGCGAACGGATGAGACCATAAGATGCCTTATTGAAAAGGCACCCACAGAGTGATCGGGATCAATTTTCCATTTAGACATACGTCATTTCCTCCATTATTCAATTAATAAAACATTGAGGGTCCGGGGCGTGCAAATCTCCGGTACCATTTGAGGCTGAGTATGAAAACGCTATCGCTCTGCAGCCCCTGCATTGTGCCCATTTATTACATGCTCCGCACTTGCCTTTGTAGCTGTTTCTGTCACGCAATGAATTTAATATGTCTGACATGGACCATATCTCTCTCAGTGAATCTTTCATTATGTTACCAATGGGAAGCGGAAGCCTCCTGCATGGAACGAGTGTCCCGTCAGATAAAATGGTTATTCCTGAAATGCCGGCTGAACAACCGCCGATCGGAATATTGCCGCTGTCATTTTTACTATTATTTGTTCTCGAAAGGGACGCGACAGGGTCTCCTGTAACTATTTTCAATCCATTTGTCTTCATGGAGAAAATTCTGTCATAAAGTCCCCTTGTTTCTTCGCTGCTTAACATGTCTTTCAGCATGTGCTTCCCTGTGCCGTAAGGGACAAGTCTGGAGAAACCGAGTTTTTGGACGCCGAGATCTGATGATAATTTAAACAGTTCAATGAAATAGTCGGCGTTTAAGGCTGATAGAGTACAATTGAGTGTTACAGTCAGACCGGCTTTTAACAGGTGCCTGATCCCTTTTATAGAGTATGCATAACTATGTTCCCCTCTGATCGAATCATGTGTTTTTTCAGGGCCTTCTATGCTTACCTGTACTCCGTTAACACCAAGGGCATATAGTCTTTCTGCCTTATTTTTATCAATGAAAATACCGTTTGTAAGCAGATATAATTCGTAATTCATTCCCTTAATCAAGGAAATAACATCAAAAAGGTCCTTTCTTAGAAACGGTTCTCCGCCTGTAATATTGAAGCTTGGAGAAAAGTTTATATCATACATTTCCTTCCATATATTGAATGTGCCTGATATTTCTTCAAAGGAACTTGCTATTTCCGATAGTGATAGTTCTGAGGTCTGTTTGTTTGTCTGATAACAGTGTTTGCAGCGCAGGTTGCATTTTTCAGTCAGGTGCCACTGTACTATAAAATCCAAGGAATCGTTAATTGACATGGTATTCCTTTAGCTATATAGAATATCGAGTTGGATAGAATGGATATGGCGGAAATATTTGATGTTCAAAATATTACCGCCATATCCTGATAATCTGGTTGCTTGACCAGCAACGTTAACTCTTTCAACCATTTCACTTGTGACATATCTTCCCGGGATTTTCTTTCAGTACTTTTTTGCGTTTGCCCCAGAAAGCGGCCTCTTTAAGGAGTGCCTTTTTGCTCAGAGTCTTGACCATCCCTCACCACCTCCCTTCATATATGATTGATTTTTGCTTATAAATTTAATGATAACAGGTATTGTCGAATTGTCAAGAGGAATGCGGTAACAGCTATACGGGCAAATTCTGTCGGGTGAGTTTCAGAAGAGTTATCTCGGAATCAGCGCCAAGTCGAAGAGGAGGTCCCCAGTATCCTGTGCCTCTGCTGACATAAATCCATGTGTCCTTGTATTTATTAAGGTCACTGACAAAAGGCTGGGCAAGATAGACAAAATAATTCCATGGGAAAAATTGGCCGCCGTGGGTATGCCCTGAAATTTGAAGATCAAAACCGGCCTCTGCTGCTGCGTATATACTACTAGGCTGATGCGCAAGAAGGATTTTGCAATCGCTGGAAGGTGCACCGGAAATTGCGGCCTTTGGACTTGATTTATGGCTATATATATATTGTCCTGCACGATAATCAGTCACACCTGCCAGGAGTATTTTCCCCGATCCCTTTTCTATGACTTGATTCTCGTTCATAAGTACATTAAGACCGAGGCGTGATAATTCTTCTGTCCAGGCAGTCGCTCCAGAGTAGTATTCATGGTTACCTGTGACAAAGTAGCAGCCGTAACGTGCTGACAGGTCTGCTAAAGGAGAAACGTCATTCCGCAGACGGTATACTGAACCGTCAGCAAGGTCGCCTGTTAAGGCGATAATGTCAGGGTTGAGACTGTTTGCCATTTCAACAATAGTTTTGACATATTCACGTTTGACGGTTGGCCCGACATGAATATCGGTCAGCTGGACAATTCGAAATCCTTCAAGGTCTTGAGGTAAGTCGTGGATAGGCACGGAAACATTTATAATTGTTGGTCTTCTTCGGGCCTCATGAATGCCGTAACCGGTAAGAGATCCTGAAATGCCCAGGATTCCCATATTTACAGAATAGGACATAAAGGTCCGGCGGTCTGGATCATGTTTGTCATGAGTTTTCTTTGTACTGCCGATATATTTTTGTAAAAATAAAACAATCTTTGAAAGAAACTTGAAAATGTCTTTGATTGTCAGAAAAGTGAATACCAGTAGAAAGAATCCAAGGCTGAGATATCCTATCCAGGCCAGTATATCGACCCAATATGTTTCAATGCCGTTTGAACGTAAAACAATTGCGCTGAGTGGTGAGAGCATAAAGAAAATCAACAAAAACCATAAAATCCATTTCCATTTGTGACTAAAAAGAGAAGGGGTGATAATACGCCAGCCTATGTAACTATATATTAAAGAAAGAATGCATAATGTGACTAGCAGAAATATCATCAATTACCTCGAATTATGTATGAAATAGCGTCTGAATCAATTACGGTTAATCTCTTCATTGTTTTTTTTATAATAGCTAAAAGGAGAGATAAATGAAATAGTATACACGTCTCGCTATGATATAATCTGAGCAAGATCTTTTAATCAGGAATCCAGTAAACAGCACTTCGGGAATATGCCATTTTTAGAGAGTATAGAAGATTGGTATTTATCGAAATAAATAGTAAAAATAATAATGTATTAATCAATAAAAAAAGTGTACAATGAGAGAATAGCGTAACACCATTAAAATGTATGTAAAGGGGAGTCAGTATGACTAAAGGAAAAATACTTGTTATCGATGATGTTGAGATCGTCTTTTATGCTTTCAAAGATGAACTTGAAAGTGAAAACTTTGATGTTGATACCGCATTGAGTGGTGAAGCAGCGGTTGAAATGGCAAAATCAATGAAATACGATTTGATCTTTATTGATTTCGTCATGCCTGGAATGGACGGTATAAAAACCTGCCGAACACTTAAGGAAGTTTCACCTGACTCAAAGCTGGTTGCTATGACAGGGCAGATATATAAGGGACTAGCGGACAAAGAGCTGGATTTTATCAAGGCCGGAGGTGAAGTCCATTATCTGTATAAACCATTTCAAAAAGGGGAAATTCTTGAGATTACGCGAAAAGCCCTGGCAGTATAATGGTATAGACTTTTCTAAACGTTAGAGTTTTCCAGTAAAAATCTCTTCTTCTTTTTGTGTAAATTCTTTCGGTGTAAAAAACCCCAGCAATCTATATTCCAATGGCAATTTTGGGGGTGGCGGTCATGATGGTCATCAAGCGCTATTATTCATGGAATATTTTATCTTGTATAGCAGGTAGCTTATGCGCAGCATCGCTTTTTATGATTATGTTTATTATGTTCCAGTCTCTTACCGGTTCAGAATATATATTAGCCGGCGGAGGATTTACAAAAGTGCTGACTATGGTTGCATTGCCCGCATTGTTTTGGGGTCTCTCATTCTGGCTAATTGCAGTATATAAAAACAAGAATATAGATCATTTAATGCAGAAGAAGATTGAAAATAGCGAAATGATGATGGCTAATTTTCAGGACGCTGCCTGAGAATCATAAACATAGAGTTCAAACGGGTGGTGACGACAAGATCACTGGCCGTCTGAATTTTTAGCATAAAAGGAAGTAATACACGCAGTAGCTGCTACAATAGCAGCAGTTATATAAGCCCAGTGAAAGCCTGCCAATACATTCTGAATTTCATTATTATTAAATGCAGCATAATCACTTCTCAAGGCAACAGGGGCTATGTTATAAAAGACTGCTCCTGAAATCGCTATCCCCAGTATCATTCCAAGGTTTCTCATATTTGCCATAATTCCTGAGGCTATACCAAGATACATTTTGGGAATACTCCCCATGACAGCACTGCTGTTTGGACTCAGGAATATTGATATTCCAAGACTGAAAATCATGAGATATCCAACCACATTCATTACACTGTCTGCGGCCGTTAATCTGCTTAAAAGAATCATTGCGAATGTACAAATGGCCATACCACTGCATGTAAGGACACGGTATCCTATGTGATCGGAAATAGTCCCGCTTATAGGGGACACGAGCAACATAACAAGGGGGAAGGTTGCCAGTACCAGTCCGACTTGCGATATCGGCAGCTTTAAAATAATGGTGAGATAAAATGGCGTAAGAAAAACTACTGTGTAGGCAACGATAAAATTTAAAAGCATGCTCAAATTGCCGAGGGCGAATACACGGTTTTTAAACAGATCCAGATTTACCATCGGCTGTTGTACCTTTTTTTCTGCCCTGATAAACCAGACACCGGATACAATGGCGCATATAAGGAGCATTACAGATAAGGCAGAGTTCCAGCCCCAGTCCTTTGCCCTGTTCATATACAGCAAAATGGACAAGAGAAAAACAAATACAGTGATCGAACCAGGCCAGTCCAACCGCTGGTCCTTATTTGTTTTGGACCTGGGTATTGTCCGCAGTCCAAACACTACTGCGAATATACATATGGGGATGTTGATAAAAAAAACTAAACGCCAGCTTGCGTACTCGGTAATCATACCTCCTAATGTAGGGCCTATTGCCAGTGCGATGGCAATGCTGGTTGTAAAAACACCCATGGCTTTTCCACGCTCATGAGATGGAAAGGCCGATGTCACAATTGCCGGGCCTACAGACATCAGCATGGCTCCGCCTATTCCCTGAAAGGCCCTGAATATTATTAACATCCATATGTTCTGCGACAGACCGCAAAAAATAGAAGTAGCGGCAAAGACTCCGACTCCGGTGAGGTATATTGACTTATGTCCTATAATATCGCCAAGCCGGCCGAACATTAATATAAGGCAGCAGATTACCAGCAGGTAAACAGTGGGGATCCACTGCACCAGTGATATATCCGCTTGGAATATTGACGTAAAGGAAGGAAGGATTGTGTTTACGATAGAAGCATCCAGCGGAGCTATGAACGTCCCCACCATTACTGCCTGAAGCGTTCTCCATTTTCCGCTGAAATTTTTATCATGTGTTGCTGATTCATTTGTTATCATAAGACCCATATTATATCTCTAATAGATTATAAGTGTGGTTTTAAAATAGTTGTAATAACAATAAAAAGTGATATATTCTTATGCTATACATATTAAACAACATTAAGTATAATGGAGCCACTAAATGAAAGAAGTTGAAGTTTCAAAGGAGCCTATTGAGCTCTATAAATTATTAAAACTGGAAGGCATGGTCGCCAGCGGCGGTGAAGCGAAGTTTGTAATTGGTGAAGGTCAGGTTTTAGTGAATGGCAAGGTAGAGACCAGGAAACGGAAACAGATTGTTTCAGGTGATATTGTAGAGTTTAGAGAAGAGAAAATTCGTATAAAACTTAAATGATAATTAATTGCAGGGTCAAATATGACAAATTCGACAAACATAATAGACATTGAAAATGCATACTTATTCGTATACCGTGGTCTGGCCAGGGCTGGAGGGGGTATAAACCGGACATTAAATCAATTTCAATATAAAGATTCACTTAAAGTGATTTATACAACACCCGGTCTTCCGATGCATCCTCTCATTGCGCATCCGAGGGTTTCTGATAAACTAAAAGAAGCCCTGTTATCTCACTTCTTGACATTGAATGAATCAGATGAAGGGAGGAAAATGTTAAAAGAGGTCAAGGTCGCCGAGCCGATTCGAGCTGATCATGATCGCGATTACAAGGTCCTTAATGATCTCGAAATTATAAGGTTTTCCAGTTTTGGTGAAAATAGTGAGTAATTCTGATAAATTATTGGTCATATACCATCTGTTAAATTTAAAAAAAGGATAGGATCGGACTCATGAGCGAAGAACAACCCAACAACCCATTGCATGGCGTGACACTGGAGAAAATAATTAGCATGCTGGTTGAGCATTATGGCTGGGATGAATTGGGTATACTCATCAATATCAATTGCTTCAACAGCAATCCCTCTGTAAAGTCCAGTCTCAAGTTTCTACGAAAGACGCCCTGGGCAAGGAAGAAGGTCGAAGACTTATACTTAGCCACACAAAAGGAATAGGGCCAAACCTGCATTTGCCATTTAAAGCGCTCGTTCAATGTGAAAATAAATTGACTCTAATTACAACTCTTTGATAAATAAGAACAAAAAAAGCTTGACAAAAAGGTTTAGCTGCTATACAATAGTAACATGAAAAGAAAAGATGCCACAAAAGAAATTATAGAGCTTTTTATAAGAATGGTGAATAAATATAATTCCCTTGAGAAGGTCCCTGCCAGACATGGCACCAGATACAACCTTTACCATTCGGAAAGACATATGCTTGATAAGATTGGTGATAATACTGGTATGAACATGACTGAATTTGCCGAAGCAGCAGGGGTCACAAAAGGAGCTATTTCCCAGCTGGTTTCCAAGCTTGAGAAAAAGGGCATTGTAAGGCGTTATAAGAAAAGCACTAATGAGAAAGAGGTTTTTCTTGAGCTGACAAAAACAGGACAGGAAGTGCATAGGCAGCATAAGGAAATTAATGAAAAGACAAGCATTCCATTAGAGGAAGAACTTAGTAAACATTCGGATGAAAAGGTTGAGTTTCTCTTAACAATGTTTAAATGGTTTGGCGATTATCTTGATCTAAGTAAGAAGAAGATGGAAGGGCACCATAAACAAGGCTGCTGATTTTTTTTAACTTATTAGTTTAGTAGCTAAACAAAAGGAGGAAGTATCATGACAAACAAAAGCATCAGTACAAACATCAAAGGACATTTCAGGCAAGGACAGTGGCACAAATTATCCGGAATAATGTTGGCAGTATTTGGATTCTTCTGGCTTGCCAATAAGGTCGGATGGATACCGGTCCATGAAGGAGGGTCTGTCATTTTCTGGCCTGTAATTACCATTATGCTTGGCCTGTGGTTCGCCTTTGGAAAGCACAGAGTAAAAGACAGAAACAAAAAAATAGCACATTAAAGCAAGTGAAACAAATAACAAGTAACAGTGCAGGTTTTCATCAGATTTGAAAGCCTGCACACTAACGAATTAGGAGAATTAAAATGAGCAAATTACTTTCATACAGACCACCAAGGATAGCGATAGTTCTGATGGTTATTTCCATTGGACTAAGTTATTTTTCACCAACACAGACACTGTTGTATATACCTTACAAATACATAGCTAGTGTAAGCATTATATTTGGTTTTGCTGTAATGACATGGGCATGGTTACAGTTCTGGAAATCAGATACAGCTGTATGCCCGACATCAATAACATCGCGGATTGTTACAAATGGAGCATATAAGTATTCACAAAATCCGATGTACCTTGGAATGCTTTTAATGTTGACAGGCGCATCATTATTTATGGGAACAATACCCTCAATGTTCGCTCCCATAGTATTCTTTATTATAATAGACAGAGTATTCATCCCGTACGAGGAGGAAAAACTCATGAGTAATTTTGGTGATGTATATTCTGATTACCAGATTGTAACCGGAAGATGGATATGAAGCGATTGTCATGATTAATAGGCGTGAAAACTATGATTGACAAGTGAAGAATAGCGAAAATAAGACAAGGTGTTAGGCGGCTGTTATCTAAAGAAAAATGAGATTATATATTTTGAGGAGGTAAATAATATACAGAATGCCAATATCCATTTAATTACTTTTGCAGGAACGAATTTCTGTGCTCTTGCCCCGCAATACATACACGCAAATCCACCAAGCCCGAATAAAAAGCCGAGTAACCAGTCAGGGGAAATAGCAATATCAGGATAGTAGGGGGCTATTATTTGATAAAAAATTACGCCGGCTACTGATGTGACAAATGTACCCATCAATGCCGCACCAGCAACAGTATAAACAGGCAGCCCGAAAAAACTTATAAAAAATGGTGCGATTATAGCGCCGCCGCCTATTCCGTAAACTCCTCCGACTATTCCTACGACAGCACTTAACGCCATTATGCCGACTGTATTTATATTAAAGCTCTGGCCGTAGAAATCATAAGAGATCCGTGTCATGCTGAATTTTCTTACAATTACTTTTGGCAATTCTTTATCCCCCTGCTTTGAGGTAAATTCTTTGACTAATTTCTGGAACTCTTCTTCCGCAGACAATTGGCCTTTTTTAATTCTCTTTTTCTTCAGAATATCTTTAAGTAATCTTGAACCTATATACAGAAGGACTAGCCCAACAAACATTTTGAAATTTCTGGGATCAGGAAGATATTGAACGCGGATGATCGCCCCGATAAGAACGCCGGGGAGAGTTCCGATAATGACAACCCAGGTTAATGGCCATACCATACGTCCTTCTTTAATGTACCGATATACCCCACTGGGGATTGCAACTATATTAAAGAGCTGATTTGTAGCGCTTACTGCCGGACTATTAAAGCCGAGGACGCTTACCTGAAAAGGTAAAAGTAGAAAAGCGCCGGAAACTCCACCCATTGACGTAAAGAAGGATATGAAAAAGGCTATTGCCGGAGGAATGAATGGGTTAACTTCTATGTTAGCGATAGGGAAATACATAGTTGGGCTATTCTAATAAAACAGGTGAAACATGGTCAACATAACTACCAGGAACAATAAAGTTGTGTAATGTCTACGGGCTGTTGCTCAAATACATTTCCAAACAAATCCCGGACTGACTCTATAACCATTAATTGTTTTCAATGAAATATTTGCAACTAATGACATGGT
>PJEL010001482.1_pt1 | contig 23614 bp, 32 predicted proteins | sample 1853271 | NCBI WGS metagenome assembly PJEL01 (sample SAMN08108733, study PRJNA415343) | Invertebrate metagenome, whole genome shotgun sequencing project. | host: Globobulimina | place: Sweden: Gullmar Fjord | collected 2015-08
CCATGGAAACGGTATGTAGTGTGGGGTAGCTGATACTACCACCTTTTTGATTTTCGATGCGCGACAAAGATCCGTTCTGAATCTTAAAGTCAGCAGCCTCACAAACTTGGTCTAGGGTCCAGCCTTTATCGCGACGTAAGCGCTTTAGTATTGGACCAACTTTTTTGAATGTATCCATTTTCGCATTATCTACGATACGAAAGTATTTATCTTTTGTCATATAGTTGACTTCACTTCTACATATATGTAGATTATACTATAGTTAGCTTGGTAAATCATGCGCCAATGGAAGTATAAATAGAGGCTAACTGAAGTGCATATGTCAGAAAAAAATCATAGTTGAGGTTGGTTAACTATTAAAAAATTGGAGGATTTGGTCATGGATGATCAAGTTTATAAAAATTTAGGAAAAGAAAAGCGCAGGATGCGTGCAAAGATAGCCTGGGCATTTACTCATATTGAGCGCAGTAGCTCATTTGACTATAGCCAGCAGCGGGTACAAACCAGCAGTACTCTTTCGCCCCCAATTCCAGTTCATGATAAAACCTTGGAGCAAACACAAGTAGTTAGAATCGTTTGTAAATTGCCTCATCCCCAGGGTGCATGGCTGAGATATTGTTATGCCGCTCAGAGTACATCTGCTGAGTGGGTGGACATCGAAACAATAGCTAAAACTGTATGGAAACAATATTTGCCACTGCTATCTGATGTAACAGACTCAAAGCGTAATCGTATAAAAGCTCTAGTGTTCCCTGCCCTACAGCAGATCAAGCGGGAGAGAAATACAGGAAGAAAGCTGTACAGCATCCCTCAATTAATAAAGCTAACGGAAAGAACAGCAGGTGCTAGTCAGGCATGTTGGAGTCGAGATTGGTCTATTCACTGGAAGTCTTTGTGTGGTGCTTTACAGGCTATAGACGATCAAGCGCTTTTAAAAGCTTTGACTGGGTATGATTTGGATAGGGTACGCATAATACCAAACGTGAGCGAAGCGTTAACGGCATAGTTCAACTTACGTATTTACGTATTTACATATTTACGTATTTACGTAAATATGTAAACACGTAAATACGTAAATACGCAAACAATAAGGAGAGCCACATGCTTTTTAAGCAACTAACTGCTTTTACTATAGAGATGCCCCTATATCCCAATGGCCTTCGCGAGCGTATGAAGCCTCAAGAATGGCGCGAGCATTTGGTGGAAAGTTTATATCGGTATAGATTTAGAGATATTCTAAAAAACCAAACGTCTTGTGCTGGTTGGGAAGTACCCCACGCTCATATCAACGAAGAGTATCTGGTATCAGCTCCAAATGATCCTGTATACCTGCTTTGCTATCGCCAAGATGAGCGGAAAATTTCCAGAAAAGCGATAGATGAGCAGCTTATTGTAAAGTGTAAGCAGATTGAGTTAAGTGAGTGCCGAAAAGTCTCAAAATTGGAAAGATCATCATTTTACGATGATATCGTTGCCGCGAAGTCTCCGCATGTTCTCCCAACGCCAGTACGAACCTTGGTTGTTATAGATTTAAACAACTCAACTATTTTGATTGGAACAAGCTCTGAGAGTAAGGCTTTAGAGATTAAAAGAGCCATTTACGATCAACTACTCCCTAAATTTTTGGTGGATGATTTAGAGGTGAAGCCCAAGTTAATAATGCCTGTTCATTGTAAGTCCGATGCGAGAGATTTAATGACAAATTGGATTTTAGATGACAATGAGTTACCACCAGACAATATATCGCTAGGCGAATCTGTGAAGCTAGGAATTAAAGGCGGAAAAAAAATACAAGTGACAGGTCACTCCATGTACTCTCCTGTCGTTGTAGATGCCTTAAATAGCGGGTATCGACCAGAGTTGATGTCAGTTTCTATTATGAACGGTGATCATGTGATGGCTGATATTGTTCTAGATCGATACGGAACTTTTAACAAAATAAAGGTTTCAGGCGATTTTGATCTGGCAGGAAGTGGTGATGTAGACAATGAGTATGATCTGTTGTTATCAAATCTGACTAATACAGCGCTCACATATGAGTATGTTTTTGCGGTTGTTTCCAAAGCATTTGGAAATGAACCAAAAATTGACTTAAGTGACTGGGCTAAGAACTGGATTGTTGTCAACAAGGAAGAACTGGTCTAAAGCGAACGTAAACACGTAAACACGTAAGCACGTAAATACGTAAATACGTAAATACAACAAGGAAGAAAGCTATGAAGAATGGAATCGTTGAGCTCAGTTCAGAAGAGTTAGACCGTCGCCAACAAGAATGGGAGCAGGAATTAAAAGAAGTTCCAAGCGCTGCTTGTTGTAATGCAACAGACAATATATACGGGCAATGATTTTCAGGGCGACCTAGGGAGAGGATCGATATGGAAATAAAATACAGAGGCTATTCAAGCCGGTTAAAAAAATGGGTCTATGGATCTTATATAAAAACGACCTTGCAGCCAGCGCGAATTATTCATGATATCAATTCTGATCCTGAGTGGGTAGATGAGGGGTCACTGGGTCTATTTGTAGGAAATTATACAAATATATATGATGGCGAAGGAGAATTTTCTGTATATGAAGGGGATATTATTGCCTGCGGTTCCGATGATGATGGATCGCCTCATGTCCTAGAAGTTCAAAAGGGCGGAATTATAGAGGTAGTTGGAATAGAGCTTAATATAAAGGCGTTAAATTACTCTTGTGAAGTTATTGATGAATTCACTGTAATTGGTAATGTCTATCAAAATCCCGATCTTTTAATAAAGCAAGCTGCGTAAACAGAACACGTAAAAACGGATACGCACATACACGTATATACGTAAGCACGTATATACACCTCTGTAAAATAGGCGTAGTAACGAGCGGCCTTATAAAAATCAGATAAATATGATTAAAAATATATTCTCTATTAGCGGAGGAAAGGATTCTTGCGCAACTGTTTTATTAGGTAAGGCGCTGGAGATAAAAAACATTGAGTTGGTTTTTGCTGACACGGGTCACGAACACCCACAGACGCTCGAATACTTAGATTATTTTTCCAGAGCTGTAGAGTTGCCTATAAAAACAGTTAAAGCAGATTTTTCTATGCATATTGAGCGTAAGCGCCAAAAGCTGATTGATGGCAATTTGCTTGGTTGGACTGATGCTATGCGTGATAGTGCCCTCAAAGTTCTAACTCCTACCAGCATACCCTTTTTAGATTTATGCCTGTGGAAGGGGCGATTTCCATCCACAAAGGCTCGTTTTTGTACCCATGAGTTAAAACGAGATCCTATTATTGAGCAGGCTTTCTTACCTGCTTTAGATAGCGGTCATATTGTATATAGCTGGCAGGGAGTGCGCAGAGACGAGTCTTTAGCTCGTCGTTATGTACAGGAGTTTGAAGAGGTAGGTGGTGGGCTATATAACGTAAGGCCAATTGCTAGGTGGTCGGCAGAATCTGTTTTTGAAGCCCATAAATATATGGGAATCAAACCTAATCCACTATACATGCAGGGTATGGGTCGAGTTGGTTGTATGCCTTGTGTCAATTGTAATAAAAATGAATTACGTGAGATTGCTTTAAGGTTTCCCGATGAAATTGAGCGGGTGCGTGAATGGGAGTACCTTGTAAGCATGGCTAGCAGAAGAGGATCAACAACCTTTTTTACCGCTACCGATGATCCCATTGTTAGTAAAAATGATAATATTCATTTTAGTACACATGGTATAGATCGGCGCGTTGAGTGGTCAAAAACCGGTCGAGGTGGAAGAACTATAGATCTGTTTTCAACTATTGAAAATATAGAAACTTGTAGTAGTGCTTATGGTCTTTGTGGATAAATTCTTGTTATTTTTTTTAGCTTTCAAAACAAACCCGTATTTACGTATTTACGTATTTACACAATAAAAAGGTGATAAAATGGCTGATAAACCGAACTATCGAGTAAATGCCGTAACGGGAACTTACCACGATACTCAAACTAACCGGGATAAAAATAGTACAAGCCGAGTAGGCGATGCTTGGGTTCGTAGAAATCAAGATCATACGTTATCCATCGATTTGAATATTGACTCGATACCGTTGCACGCATTAAGTACCGGAAAGCTTAGAATCTACGTTAATCATAATAATGATGAGCCGGTCGAACTTGTAAGCACTCAAAGCCAGTCTGCAGCAAACTCTGGCTATCAGGGGCAACCACCAAATAATAACGGCTATCAGAATCAGCCACCCAACAACAATGGATATTAGAAGAAATAACATATGCGTAGCGGGTGTCAATCAGAATTACTATTGCTTATCGCCGATCATCAGCCTGTATCAAGAAATGATTTGATGGACAGATTTGATGGGGATGGACGTCAATGTAGTAATGCACTCTATCAGTTGCGTAATAGTGATTTAATTAATAAATCGGATTCAGGGTACGAGCTTACTGAGCTTGGCTGTAATGAGACTAAAATTCTATCGGATAAAATAGTACGAGAACAGCCTAAATCAACACAAACACAGGCTCCAGTATTGATTAGGTTGACACCAGAATTAAAGTCAGGCATTGATATTGACAAAAAACTAGAGGTGTTAGATACCTTGCAAGGGATCGTTTGCTCTGATATGTCTATCGTACTTAGAGCAATCAAGGAAGATCTAAGGAAACAAATATGAAATTTAGAGATTCATTTGGCGGTTATATCATTGTACTCAATGGGCCGCCAGGATCAGGGAAAGATTCATTAGGTGAGTACATTAAAAAAACAACAGATGTTGCTCTTTCTACTTTTAAATTTCATCTTGTGGAAATTGCACGCTCAATAGCTAATGTCAGTTTTCACAATTGGGAGTGCTGGTATAATGAAGACAAAGAAGCTCCGCGCTCTGAATTGTGGGGGAATAGCTGCCGCTCATTTTTGATTCTTGTAAGTGAAACCATGATTAAGCCGAATACCAGTAAAAACTACTTTGGAAGGCTTGCAGCAGATAACCTTAGATGCCGTATGGAAAGCTTAAAGATTTCTGGAGTGTGTTTTACAGATAGCGGGTTTATGGATGAATTGAAAGAGGTGATTGATGTGGTAGGTCCAAAGAAAGTGGTAGTTGTACAGTTGCATAGAGAAGGTAAAAATTTTGAAGGCGATAGTCGTCAATATTTGGATCGCCAACAATTCCCGAGTGTAACCTTTATTCAACAGCAAAATGATAGGCCTTTAAATATTGTAGGAGCAGAGTTATTAAATACCTTGTTGTGTGTTGTTGCTGATAAGCGCAAAGAAGATAAAAGTAAAAGTACATATTCGTAAATACGTAAATCAACTATAAATTAGGGAGATATAAATGGAAACCAGGGAACAGCGTTGGAGAAGAGAAGGTCGTCGTGAAGCAGCAATAATTCTTATGCAAAAGCTTAGTGAAGACCAAATAGATGATAATGATTTGACAATTTGGAATGAAGACGGCAGCGAATCTTGCGGTTGGAATGAGGATGCAGTGTTTGAGATGCTAGATGCACAAACAACTGATAGCTATCTTGAACGCAAGATAAAGAGGTATATTAGTAATAACCAGAATGAAGTCATGGATGCTAAACAAATAGAGTATTTACTTGGTAAGGTAATAGAAGAGAATGAGAAGTTGTTAACAGGTACACTGTCAACAGCATTAGATAGGGCTGCCAGATATCTAGGTATAGATGTTAAAAAGTAAGCATATAAAGCCTGGGGAAAATATTATTGATAAAAACATTAATTTATGTACTCAATGTAATTGCAGCTGTTCTCGTAAGTTAGATGAAAAGTTAGAGAAACATCTAGTTGAAATTTATAAGATGATAGATACCTTAGCGGAAATTGGATTGCAAAGAATTGAGTATGATTAAATTTTGATCAATTTAAGAAAAGCTAGATATAGCCTGCCTGTCATAGCGTTATACATAGATTTACTCACAGAAAACGTGGATAAATCTATGAGTGATTAATTTAAAACCATAGTATTCTATAAAAATCAATACATAAATAAAGTTTTAATAAGGCATTCCGGCCGAGGCCGGAATGGGATGGCACTACGGAGAGGTTAGTACCAATTTGCGATTAGCATCATAACACTGTCATTGTACTTGTAAATAATGATAAAATCCTAAAAATTGAACATTTAGGATTTTTCACTATACATCTAAACGTATCCTCGACAATTCTGAATAGACAGAAATAAGTGCAAGCTATTGTCTGGAATAGGAATAAATCCACGGCTTTGATAAAAGACACGCAGTCTGGCATTTTTAGCATCAACAAAAAGACCAATCCCACCAGATAATTCTGAAATCATCACCGTTTTTTGAATGGCTGACATTAGCAACAGTTGACTGATATTTTGTCCTTGAAATTTAACATCAACCCCCATTCTGGCTAACATCACTCCAGGTAATTGTTTTGGGTATTTACTAAATTTACTTGGTACTCTGTCAGTTTCAGCTTCGCATAAAACAATGGTATAAAAACCGATAATTTGCTCTTGATTAGCTTGGTCAACTAAAACAAAAGTGCGAGAAAGCCCCTTTGTATTATGCTGTCTTGCTGTTTGTCGTAGGTAATGATTAATTTCACCTTGACCACAATCGAAGTCATTTCGTTTATGGTTACTTCTTATTTCCTGAAAATTCAACTTCATCAACTATATATTCCTTAAATACTCTAGATGCTTCAAGCATCTTATCATTTGTTTCAGGTGGCTTTTCTATTGCTTGGTATAATGCCTCGGCACCAGCAATCGATAGGTGTATACGAGTCATATCATCTACAACCTGACGAGCCTTCTCTGTTACTGCTTCAATTAAAAATTGTGATATTGTTGACCCAGACAAGACAGCTGCATTTGATACTAAGCTGTGTATTTCATCATCTACGCGAGCTGTAAGTCGTGGGTCATTTTTTGTCTGATTTTTCATAGATCCTCTGCACAAAAATTACCAAAATAACTTGGTAGTTTGGCTATAAATCGTGTGTAAAGTGTCCAATTTAACCAAATATCATTGGTAATTGGCATGCCAGCATACTGCACTGATGGTGCCATTATGGCACACAAATACAACGCAGTCAAGGATGTGGCAAAATGACACACACGAACAAAATATCAAAATTTTTTACTTTTTGTATAGTAATTAGTTAAAAATCTTGTTATTATAAGTTTGTAGGGTAAAAAAGCAAAACAAACTTAAACAAGGAAAGTAATATGAGTAAGCCAATAAATATAAAGGTACTATTAGCAGCAAGAAGTAAAATAGATGAGGCTCTAGTTGAGCTAAGAGCAGCAACAGACGAGGTAGAAGGTTATGATGTGTTATACAGAGAAATTTTTGAACTGACTACAACAATACAGGTGCAGGAGTGCACGCTGCGCAGCTTAATCAACTCTTTAATGAGATAAAGTTTTAAAAACAACCCTGCAAAATGCAGGGTTGTTGATATTAATCGTGAATATTAAAAGGAAGTATTTATGTTAGGCGTTGATTTTAAGAAACACCGAAAGGCTTTAGGATACACTCAAGAAGAGTTAGCTGAGATCTTCGACGTGTCAAAACCGACTATTATTTCGATTGAAAAAAAATCAGAAGTTGCACCGATCCCTTCAGTATATAGCCTTTCAATGAAATATCTAGTGATTAAAAAAACTGCTGGTGATCTTGTTTCAGTAGTAGATAAGTTAGAAAACGCTATCTAAGAGTAAAATATCTTAGATAGGGGTTGTCTTGCTCATGCCCCCTAAATAATGCATAATTTCCTACACTGCACAGAAATGCGCAAGAAATCTCATTAAGCCGGTCAATAGCCGGTTTTTTTTTGTGCCAATAAGATCGCCAAGGCTTTTAAAGATAAAAAAATAGGAGTACACAATGTAGGTAATTAAGACAAACACCCAATTAAATAAGATTCTCCGGTCTTAATTAATTGGGTGTTTGTATATGCCCCCTAAATATCGTATGATTTTCTACACTGCAAAGAGTTGCGCTTGATCGTAAACAGATCGAGGAAAAACAGAATTAAATATGAAACCGGCCAAGAGCCGGTTTTTTTGTGTCTATAATCTTAGAAGTCGGTGTTCCCTTGAGCAATATCCCATTCCAGCTTTATTATGAAGATTGCTTAAAGGCATTTAAGCATGTACCTACAGCCTCAGTAGACTTGATAGCAACCGATCCACCCTATTTTAAAGTAAAGAAAAACGCCTGGGATAATCAGTGGCCGACGGTTGATGAGTTTTTATCATGGCTTGACTCTGTGCTTGCTGAGTGCGAAAGAGTGTTAAAGCCAAATGGTTCAATTTATATTTTTTGTAGCCCTAGCCTTAGCGCTGAGACTGAGTTATTGGTCAAAGAACGTTTTAACGTACTGAACCATATAGTGTGGAGAAAACCTCAGGGGATGCACTTAAGGCAGCACAAAGAAGGACTTCGCAAGTTCTTCCCAGCTTCTGAACGAATAATTTTCGCTGAAAAAACGGGTCAAAAAAGCACAGTTAATGCTGGGTACTCAAAAGCATGTTCAGACTTAAAAAAAGAGCTTTTTAAACCATTAATCAACTATTTTAAAGAGGCAAAAGAAAGCCTAGGAATTAGTAGCAAGCAAATAAACGAGGCTACTGGTACTCAGATGTCTAGCCATTGGTTTAGCGATAGTCAATGGAAATTACCAAGTAAAGAACAATATGAAATCTTGCAGAAATTGTTCAATCAACAGCTACACAGAAACCTAACGGGATTAAGATGTGAATATAAGATCCTTAATAAAAAATATCATGAATTGAAAACGGAATTTTTAAGGTTAAGACGTACATTTACAGTAACAAAGGATGTGCCATACACCGATGTTTGGTCTTTCGATCCAGTTCAACCCTACTCAGGAAAGCATCCTTGCGAAAAACCATCATTGCTTATGGAGCACATCATCTTGTCCAGTAGTCGGGTGGGTGATGTTGTACTTGACTGCTTCATGGGTTCTGGGTCCACAGGAAAGGCGGCTTTAAAGAATAAAAGACGGTTCATAGGAGTTGAATTTGAGAAGCCGACTTTTGATAAAACAGAGGCTGAATTGGCAGCACTATAGATTATGGATAATAAAATGCCAGAAAAGGAAATCACCAATTTTTGGAATCAGGTAGATTTATATATCGCGATGGGAATATTTGCGTCAGTTTTACTAGCTAAACACTTAATGGGTACAGAACCTCTAAACCCAAAGCGTTTGACCGGCGAACTGATCTTATCGAGTATCGGTGCGGCGGTCTTTCATGTTTTAGGTTTGATGAAAGGTTTATCAGGCCACGAATATTGGCTACTGATCTTTCTAGCGGCATTGGGCGGAGTGAGGACAATCGAGTGGATTTTAAAGGCTGCGGTAGCACTGAAGAGGGTATCGCTTTGATAAACTCTACGCTATTTCGATTAACCGTTATACGACCTGTTCTAATTGCTAGCGGAACCTACAGTGAAGACGCTGAAGAAATGCTGCTGGCCATTGTTGCCCATGAGAGTGATATGGGAAGGTACTCAGTCCAGCAAGGTATCTCTCCTGACAAAGCAGCTCAGGGTTTTTTCATGGTTGAAAAACCAACAGAAGATGACATTTGGAGTACATACTTAAATAGAAAGCACTCCTTTGCTAAATTTGCTCATGAGTTATTAAAGCTTTGTCCAAATTCAAAAGAAGCGCTACGAGAAAATCCTTTTTATGCTTGTTTTATGGCTCGAATGAAGCTATGGAGGCAGCCTAAACCACTGCCTGATAAAAATAATATCGAGCTAATGGCACATTATTGGTTTGATTATTATAACGGATCTCCAGAATTAGAGAGGGATAAAAAAGTAGCTGAGTTTATCAGTGACTACAACTTGTTTATTAAATCGGAATGAATATGAATATTTCACTTAAAGTACTTCTGCTATTTTCTATAGCGCTTTCTATGGGTTGTGCTCTGCCAACGTTGGCCTTTGATTTATCAAGTGCAGCAGAACTAATTCCAGACTTTGCATCCTCATCAACTGATACTTTAACTGCATTAATTGCGGCAAAAGTCGCAGGTTTTATACTTGTAAATCCAATTGCAGGTGTAGCACTAACAAGTTTCGCAGCAACAGTACCTGTTTTGGGACTACTAGCAAATTGGACTGAAAACCCAAAGTTTAATACTTGGGCAATTGCTCTAAATAAGGTTGTTCAAACGATAACATTTGGAACGTCAAAAAATCAGCCTGATGTCTTGAGCTGGAAAGAGATGCTTACTAACTCACCAAAGTTATGGCCTGAGTTAATTGACGACAAAATAACGATGTATATGTAAAGAAATTTACGAAAATATAAAGTTTATTAGGTATAAATATCAGCAATAAAACAATCATTTTATTGCTGATATTCCATCATAAAGAAATATATAAATGCAAATAATTTGTATCGATTTTGATAGTTTGATCCTGTTAAATGAGCCTGTTCAAGGCGTCACAACAATAGCCTATGATCCAGCCCCAGGTGTTAGAGAAGCAATAAAAAGTTTTCGAGAAAATAATAAAGTTGTAGTCTTATCGCCAAGCTATGGCACTAATATTATCGATTCGATAGACTATTGGTTAGAGTTACACGACATAGAAGTTGATAGTGTGGTTTATACTATTCCTGATGGTGCAGCTTATATTGATGCATTGACGATAGAGATCGGGTGTGATGACTGGCCACACTTGATTGATCGCGTTATGTATGAAAAGCCATGGCATTATAATTTCAAGTACGCAAATGGGTAAATTCTGCCTTGGGTCCTTCCTAGGCTTTGCGCACTTGCGGGTATGATACTTCCGCGCTTTGACTGTCTATAAAATTTTTTGAAATAGGTTTCCGCTTTCCGGATTTTAGTATGAGCGAGCTTTTTAATCCAGGTTTAAAATTTACTCAGACAAAGATAGCTGATTTACTAGGTCTTAAGTCTGACAGGCAAGTAAGAAACCTCATGAACAAGGGGGTTTTACCTGCTGCCAAAGGTAAAAATGGAATGGACCCACTTCAGTGTGTTCATGGGTATATTACTTATAAGTCACAAACTAATGAACCGGAAGCAGACTCAAATTCTGATGACTCTGAAGCGGAACTGAGCTATGACCGAGAGCGTTCACTAAATATTCGAGAACAGCGTCGAGCGCGAAAAATACAGAATGAACTAGCTCTTAAAACTTTAATACCTACTGACTTCTGTGTTCAAATTTTTGCAAGCGTTGTGTCAGCTGCACGTTCCAAAGTCTTAGCTATTGAAGGAAAGGCTGCAACAGAGTTGCCAGAGTTGAGTATAAAAGATCGTAATGTCCTTAGGGATTTACTACATGAAGCCCTAACAGACCTTTCAAATGAGCCTATTCCACCCAGCCTTGTTGCGTATCTGGAAGAGTCTGAATTCGACCTGGACTCCGCCGCCGAACCAGACGATATCACAATGGGGGGATGAGAATTATGTTTTACCCGATGAACACGGTGGCGGTAAGTGGAAAACAAAGCCTTTCCAGAAAGGTATAGCTGATGCGATGAGTGATCCTGAGGAGGAGCGGATTACGGTGATGAAGTCAATGCGCGTTGGCTATACAAAGCTTGTTGACTTAGCTATTGGCTATTATATGGCAGCAGACCCATGTTCTATTTTAGTTGTACAACCGACTATAGATGATGCAGAAGGGTTTTCAAAAGATGAAATAGCACCAATGCTTCGTGATGTTCCAGTCTTGCAGGGAAAAGTCTTACGTGATGATGACACAATAACGAAAAAGATTTATCCAGGAGGTACACTAACTCTTGTAGGTGCCAATTCAGCAACAGGTTTTCGTCGTCTTACTGTACGAATTGTAGTTTTTGATGAAATGAGCGCATATCCGGCTAATGCGAGCGAAAATGGTGATCCAGTTCGCCAGGGGGAGGGCAGATCCTTTGCAGCATTTAATCGAAAAATCATTGCTGGATCAACGCCAACAATTGCTACGGTTTGTCGTATAGAGAAGGAATTTTTAAGGTCAGATCAAAGGTATTTTCATGTGGCGTGTCCGCATTGTAAGTTTCAACATATTCTGCAATGGTCAAATTTTAGATGGCCAAAAGATAAACCCGAACTTGCTCACTTTGTTTGTCCAGACTGTAAACGAAAAATTCAAGAGTCTAGTAAGAAAACAATGGTTAATGGGGGTGAATGGCGTTCAGTTAAAAAATTCTTATGTTGTGAAAAAGAGCAAGAACCTGAAAAATGGGATACTAAAGGAAGGCCAATTTGCAAGGACTGTGATGAGCCGAAAATATCGAGTCATGCTGGATTCCATATTTGGGCAGCCTACTCTGATTTACCAAATGCAAAATGGTCTAAGCTAGCAGCTTACTGGGATGAAGTGAAAAATGATCCCGATGAAGTAATTGTATATACGAACACAATCCGAGGCGAAACATACAAAGAAACGGAAACAGAGGTTGACTGGAAACCGTTATATGATCGTAGAGAGCCATATGGTACTGGCCATGATGGCAAGGTTCCAGAAGGAGTTAGAATAATACTAGCGTCTGTTGATACTCAAGATACTTGGCTAGAGTTAAAAACTATAGGGTATGGAGCTGGAGAAGAGGCATGGCTATTAAATCGTAAGCAGTTTATGGGTGCTCCTGATGATCCAGACACACTTAAGCAATTACGTCGTGCCTTAGATGAAACATATACTCATGCATGTGGTTTTAAAATGGAAATTACTGCTTGTGCAGTTGATGTTCAGGGGCATTTCTACGATACAATGCTTCAGTTCTGTGCAATTAATTCAGATAAGTGTGTTGCTATTCGTGGTGGTAGTGATTATTCAGCACCAGCAATTAAACCACCTAGTCGCACTAATATATATAAAATTCCATTGTATACTTTGGGCGTTAATAATATTAAGAATAGTTTAGCAAGGCGCCTTCGTTATAAGTACCCAGGGCGATTTTTTATACATTGGCCAAACAGTAACGAGTTTGAGACTGAGTATTTTGAACAATTAACTTCTGAAACAGTAATTACAGAGTATAAGAACGGTATTCCTTATAGAGTATATAAAAACCCAACAAAAGCTAGAAATGAGGCATGGGATTGTCTTGTGTATTGCTACGCTTTACTTTGGATTCTAAACCCTGACTTGAGTGTTGTTATAGGAGAATGGAACGACACGGATGAGGACGAGTATGAATATGAGGATGTGGTTGAAAGTAATTGGATGAACGGTAGGTAATATGAGTGATGCACTTTGGACAAAGGATGATCTTTCAGAAGTTAAGCAAGCAATCAAGGATTTAGCTCTAGGTAAGAGAATTGTCAAAGTAAGTTTTTCAGGAGTGAATGGTGCCTTACATTCAAATGAATATGCTTCTACTGATCTTCCTCAGTTGCGTAGCCTTAAGCTTGAAATTGAGTATGAAATAGCAACCTCTGAAGGTGTTGATAGAGTAAGCTATGTTTGTAGCAGTAAAGGCTTGAATTTATGAGTATTGAGGATAAATACCATACACTAGATTCAGGTTTATTAATCCCAGTTGCTGCAAATGCATATGAAGGGGGCAGTAGTGGTCACCGGTGGGATGATGTCTACGAATACGGACCAGATAGTGCAGTTACTAGCGACGTTGGTATTCTTCGAGCACGTTCACATCATCATGAACGAAATAACCCATGGGCACAAAATGCTGTAGCAACTTGGGCAGCTGCTGCAGTTGGTAATGGTTTAAAACCGCGCTGGAGGGTTAAAGAAAAGGAGACCAAAGAAAAAATCCAGGAGTTATGGTCGGAATTTGTGCTTGAATCTGATTATGATGATTCTCTAAGTTTTTATGGTCAACAGTCGTTAGTGTTTAGGACCGCAGTGAGTTCAGGTGGAGCCTACGTTATTAAGCGAATTAGACCGCTTAATGATGGTCTTGCTGTACCGTTGCAGCTTCAAATATTAGAACCTGATATGTTAGCCTCGGATATTTCAGATGAAACTTTGTCTGATGGGGGGTATATAAAAAGTGGTATCAAGTACAGTAAAGAAGGGAAACGTCGTTCATATTGTTTTTATAAAAACCACCCAGGTGAGACTAGTCTTTTGGGTAATTCAACGGATAAAGTTTGGGTTGATGCTGAAAATGTTTTATATGTTTATCGAATAGATCGGCCAGGCCAAACACAAGGAGCTCCCTGGGTATCTAATTGTTTACTGAGATTAAATGAACTTGATCAATATGAAGATGCTGAGTTAGTAAGAAAGAAAACAGCTGCATTGTTTGCTGCATTTATTGAAGAGACATCCAATTCAGGTACAATTTCAAAAGATGGACTACCAGGTATAGGTAGGGAAACAAAAACAAAGAGTGGTAAACGTTTATCAGGTTTGCATCCTGGAACTTTACAGTACTTAAATCCTGGTCAAAGCGTTAAGTTTTCAAGCCCAGCTGATGTTGGTTCAACGTATGAACCGTGGCTTCGTTATCAACTCTTAGGTATAGCAAAAGGGTACGGAATTACGTATGAAATGCTTACAGGCGATTTACGAGGGGTTAATTATTCAAGTATACGTGCGGGATTAATTGAGTTCCGTCGTTTGTGCCAGCAAGTACAACATCATATGATCATTCATCAATTTTGTAGGCCTGTTGGTCGGTGGTTTATGGATTTGGCGGTTGGTAGTGGTGCCATTGAAATTTCAGACTATATACAACGACGTCGATATTACAATCGTATTAGCTGGATAACGCCCCGTTGGGAAGAGGTTGATCCTGTTAAAAAATATCTTGCTGATTTGGGTGATGTACGCTCTGGTTTTGCTCCATTATCGGATAAGCAAGCAGAGCGAGGTTATGATATGGAAGATATTTTTGAAGAGATTGCACGTACTAATAAACTAATGGATGATCATGAATTGAGTTTTGATTCAGACTCTCGCTCTTATAATAAGATGGGCACAGAGCATAAGTCCTTGATGGCGGGTTCTTTAAACGATGAGTAATAATTTATTACCTCTACTTGCACAGAAAATATTTAACACTCCAATGCTTATGCTTCAATGTGATTTAGAGGCTATAGCAATTGGTATGAGTGATCGTTTTAACATTGATGTATCCTCTGTAAAAGCCTTTGCTCAAGAAAACTCTTATGATACTAGCAGGTCGTACCAAGTAACTAAAGAAGGTTTTGCAGTTGTACCTGTGATCGGTGGTATGGCTCATAGGGGTGGAAAAATAGACGCTGACTGCATGCCGATCACAAGCTATGAATTGATACGTAATGACTTTGATGAAGCAATGGCAAATGATGATGTGAAAATCATTGTGATGGAATTTGATTCAAGCGGTGGTGAAGTCAGCGGTTGTTTTGATCTTTCTCGGCACATTATGGCTAGTAGAGGTACAAAACCAATTATAGGGTTTGTTAATGAGGCTTGTTACTCAGCTGCGTATGCTATCGCTTGCTGTTGTGATGAGATCTATTTAACCAGTACTGCTGGCTTAGGTAGTATCGGTGTGGTTTGTGGTCGATATGATGTGACTGAATTTAATAAAAAAATGGGTCTTAAAATTGAAATGTTTGTCTCTGGTGATTTTAAGGCTGATTTTTCACAAAACAAACCGCTGATGGCAGCTGAGCGAGAACGAATTAATTCAATGATTTCTGGTTTAGGTGCAGAGTTTCATGGGTTAGTATCTGATGCTCGTGGGGTTAGTGAAGATCAAGTAAAAGAAATGAAAGCCGGTTGCTTTACGGGATTACAGGCAGTAAATAATGGACTCGCTGACGGGGTTATGTCTCAAAATGAATTTTATAAATACCTATTAAATATCAAGGAAACAAGTATGTTCTCAAGCAAAAAAAAAGAAACTGAAGCAAGCTATACGCAGGCTCAAATGACTGAAGCGGTTACAAAGGCTCAGAATGAGTTAACTGCTGAGGCTGTAAATGCTACTTCATTAGCTGTTACTGGAGCGGTGAAAAAATATAAAGAATCGACTGAGGCACGTTTAAAAGGTATATTTTCAGCTTGTTCCTCTGTTAACAAGCCAAATCTTGCAGGTGAGTTGATGTTGTCGGATTTGTCTCTTGAGCAAGCTCAGGAGAAAATATTCGCTGGAATGTCAACAGAAACAGATGATATTAATAATCATTTTACTTCACCAGAAGCTAATGTCGAAAGCAAAAACCATTTAATAGAAATGTGTCAAAAAGCCGCTGATGACGCACTAATTCATAACCAGTAGGAGTAATTATGCCTGTTCATGTTGAACCAAATAATCTACGCGATGTTCTCTTGTTTGAATGTCCTAATGGCTATAGCCGAACATCAATGACACTTAATGTGACTGAAATTGGCTCAGTTGTTAATATAAATGGAGATTTGATTGATCCTGCTGGTAGTGCAGCTGAAAAGAAAGCAGTAGGTGTGGTTGTTGGTACAAATATTATTATTGATATTTACGCGATTATACTATCTAAAGGGCTAATATATCGTGAGGGTGTTACTGATTTACAAAAAGCAGCTTCCCTTGTTGATCTACGTTCAATTGGATTGAAATCACGTTAAATAGTAAAACACATTGGTTTTTATATACCTATTTATAAATGGGTAATACTTTAATTAAGGAATATTTAATGGAAACAGCAAATCCTTTTGACCACCCATCCTTTAAAGTTGCATCTTTATCTGCAGCTATTTCACTATTGCCTCATAATTATGGTGATTCTAGAGCTTTGTTTGCTCGTGAAAAAAAGGTTCGTCAGCGTACTATTATGGTTGAAGAACGAAATGGTGTTTTGACACTGATACAATCTCGTTCTCCAGGCTCGACAGAGAATATTGCTGATCACAGTAAAAGAACAATGCGTTCATTTGTAGTACCTCATTTTCCGCTCGAAGATGTGATCTTACCCGCTGAGTATGACGGTATTCGTGGTTTCGGCACAACAGCATTGGCTGCTAAATCTGAATTGATAAAAGATCGGCTAGAGATGATGAAATCTAGTCACGATATCACACACGAGTATCTTCGAATGGGTGCTAAAAAAGGTCTTATATTAGATGCTGATGGCACAGTTATGTTTGACCTATATGCTGAATTTAAAATTACTAAGAAGATTGTATATTTTGATCTTGATAATCCAGATGCTAATGTTCAAGAGTCTTGCCGTAATATTTTAAGAGAGACGGAAGATAACTTGCGTGGAGATATGCTACGAGAAGTCGTGATTGATATATCACAAGAATTTTTCGATAAACTTATTAAACATAAATCTGTCACTGAAGTATTTAGTAATCATTCTGCGGCAGTAGATCGTCTAGGTGGAGATACTAGAAAAGGATTTAAGTTTGGTGGTATTACATTTAATGAAAACCGTTCTCGTCATGTAGATGCTGACGGTAAAGAGACGCGATTTATCGACGAAGGTAAAGGACACTCTTACCCTATTGGAACAAGTAATACATTCTTTACAGCGATAGCGCCGGCAGATTTCAACGAAACTGCCGGTACTTTTGGAAAGCCTTATTACGCTAAAATGGAAGCCAGAAAAATGGGCAGAGGCTATGATTTACACAGCCAGTCAAATGTCCTTCCGATGTGCTGTCGTCCAGGTGTTTTGATTGAAGTGTCTGCTGAAAAGAATCCATCGAGTAAGAAGTGAACGAAAATTATAAAGAGCTTCAGTTACGTGCATTCCGTGATCAAATTGCGGTATGGGGTGTAACTGGGGTTTGGGAGTGTATTGATGGTTCAACTCATGAAGTTGTTGGTATTTTTTCTACTGTAGGTAATACAATCTCAGCCAGTAGTAAGCAACGTAATCAATTTTCACAGATCGATGTTGTTCATTCTTCCACTGTGTTTATAATGGAAACTGACTTAATACCAGGATTAGAAAAAGATAAACTGATAATTGATGGTATTCAATACTTAATTCTTCCGTTTGCGGTTCGTCAAAGTAATCAAGTAACAACTCAAATTAGTTTAAAATTAACCTCTGATAAAAATCATAACTTCATTTGATATGCTTAAACTTGAACTTGATCTAGGTAAAGAATTGGCTTACTTGGAGTCTATGCTGCTAGAGTCTAGGCCAAACATTCAAAAGGCAATCGATAGGTCGTTGCGAAAAACAAGTGCATGGCTTGAGACTCATTCAAAGAGAGAGTTAAAACGGGAGCTTCGAGTTCCACTGCATACTCTGTCTGTAAGGTTTCACCATAAATTTTACCTGAATGATGGTGAACGTGCGATAGTCGTTTGGTTTGGTATAGATCCTATTTCAGCTGGAGCTTTAGGGAATTCTCGACGTAATAAAAAAGGCCTTAAAGTGGGATCACACCAGTTTGATGGAGCATTTTGGGCAACCATGAAAAGCGGTCATGAGGAAGTATTTAGACGGTCTAAAACGAAAAATGTAAAACGAATTCGTCCTGATGGTCAATGGACGACCTTACCTATTAATGGTGTTAAACATCATATCGATGAAAGCAGTACAGAAATATTTAATCGATATTATAAACGTGCCCAGGCTCGCTTTAGTGTGGTGTTACGACAGCAATTAAAGTTCATACTTGGTCAATAATAATTATGAATAGTATTTCACTAACTGATTTTCAGAATGCGATAAAGGATAAAATAAAAGAACATATACCAAAAGTTACTGTTGACAGCTATGATTCATTAACTGCTGATATATCAGAAAATGCACCTGCTTGTCTTTTGGAATTAGAGCAGTTTGATTTTGGTACTGATAAGGGCGATGACCGATATCCCTCAGTTTGTCGTATATCAATCCATTGTATCCTTGGATTTGAAGTTACTGATCGAGCGCTACAGCTTAGGGAATTTGCACTTAAGGTAGCTCAATTAGTGCGTAAAGATGGAATTTGGATTAAAGATAAAGTTATGACTCGGCCAACATCTATTGAAGCTTACCCTGGAAAGTTCTCAGAAGATACAGATAAAAGTTATGACTCATGGGTGGTTACCTGGGAGCAAACGGTTTATTTAGGTGAGTCTCTTTGGACTATTGAGGGAAGTACGCCTCAGGATGTGTATTATGCATTTGCTTCAGATGGCAAAGTACAACCAGAAGCAGAGCATCTTCCCATTGGAGAATAAATCATGTCTGGATACCAGCAGTCTGAATTAGAGCGACTGCTCCACGGCCTGGTGCGTATTGGTACGGTGGAGGAACTGGGCGAGGGTGGGCAAGTTAAAGTCAGCAGTGGTGAGTTGTTGAGTGCTTGGCTGCATCGTTCTGTGATGCGTGCCGGTGACAATCAAGATTGGCAGCCGTTGGATATTGGCGAACAGGTGATTGTGTTGTGTCCCTCGGGTGATTTTGCTCAGGGCATTATTATTGGCAGTCTGTATCAAGAAGCGCATCCGGCCCCATCGGCTAACCTGGATGAAACTAAAAAAGCATTTAAGGATGGCACCACGATCAGCTATGACCGTGAAAAGCATTTATATAATATCGATGTAAAAGGCGATGACGCTACTTTGAATATTACATCCTCTGGTGTTTTAAATATTACGACGGTTGGTGATATCAGTGTGAAAACCGATGCCAATGCCACGGTAACCGCTGGCAAGGATGTGACCGTTAAAGCTTCGGGTAAGGCCAATGTCACGGCCAGCAAGATTGGATTAAATGGCGGGGCACCCTGTGTCACTACCGCTCATATGTGCCACTTCACCGGTAGTCCCCATGGTGATGGATCTAGCACAGTAACAGCAGGAAAATAATATGGCACTCAGTGCATCGGCCATCGAGGGTTTGATTATCAGTAATTTAAAGGCCGCTGGGTTTAACACGACTGGCAAACACAGCCGATCTGCGGTGATGGCCAAGGCTATTGCCGATGCGGTTGTTACTCATATAACGGCGTCGGCTCAGGTATCGGTTCCAGGAGGCTCCAGTGCGGGTAATTACAAGGTGACTTAATGAAAGGACTGAACGTCCAAACCGGCAACACCCTCTCTGGCATCGATCTTCTAAAGCAATCCATTCTTAATATTATAACAACCCCCTTGGGTTCTCGTGTGTACCGTCGCGATTACGGCTCTCGTTTATTTGAGCTCATTGACCGACCGTCCAACGACGCCTGGTCTGTGGAAGTGTACGCGGCTATAGCGGAGGCTTTGGCTAATTGGGAGCCTAGGTTTCGCTTGCACTTTGTGTCAGTAAGACGCCAAGACAGTGGGCAGTTGTTGATTGATTTAGAGGGTGAATACCTGCTGAACGGTGAATCCATTCTATTGGATGGATTACAAATTAATTAAAGAGAAAAACGATTTATGAGTCAGTCTTATACCGCCGTTGATATTTCTCAGCTGCCTTATCCAGGTATTGTAGAAACCCCTGATTTTGAAACTATCTATAACGAGATGCGTGAACAAATGAGCGCATTGCAACCGATGCTGTTTACGGGTGAGGGCCAAGCGCAGCTGCATTCTGCCGAGTTATTTACCGACGATAACGGTGATCAGTATTTTAGAGTGCCCTATGCCGGTGATGATCAATTACTGTATTTGGATGTTGAGTCAGATCCATCGGCTCGACAACTACAGATAGTCGCTTATCGCGAAATGATTATTCGTCAACGAGTGAACGAAGCCTGTAAAGGCGTGATGCTGGCCTATGCCAAGGGAGCCGACCTGGATCAACTAGGGGCTACTTTTGGTGTGGTGCGCTTATTATTGTTTGCTCCAGATGAAGACAACAATATTGAACCGGTCTATGAAGACGATAGCGATTATCGCCGTCGCATTCAGTTATCTAGTGAGGGTTATTCGTCGGCAGGGCCCGAAGGCGCTTATGTGTTTTATAGCCTAAGCGCTGATCCTAATGTTAAGGATGCCACGGCCCAAAGCCCGACCTTTGTTAAACCCTTTATCGATCAGTCTGTGAAAGACCAATTACCAGCCGGTGCCATGGTGTTAGTGGTGAATGACGATGTGGCTTTAACCGATCCTATGCCCGGTGATGTGGTGATTACCGTACTCTCTCGCACGGGTTCAGGGGTTGCCTCAAATGAGTTGCAAAGCAAAGTCAGCGACACGCTCAGCGCTGATGATATGCGGCCCATTACCGACCGAGTACGGGTGCGTAGTGCTGAAGTGATCGAATACGACATCGATGCCACGGTGTATACCTACGCAGGGCCTGATAGTGAATTAGTCATTAAAAATGCTAATGATCAGCTGCAAGTGTACGTCGATAGTAATCATCAGTTAGGCCGAGATATTACCCTCTCGGGTGTGTACGCAGCGCTGCATCAAGCCGGTGTGATGAAGGTGATACTCAATAACTTCGAGCAAGATATTGTCTGTGATCGTGGCCAAGCCGCTTACTGCACCGGCATTACGATTTCCCACGGTGGGGTCGATGAGTAATGGATTCCATATTGCCCCCCAACAGTACCCCCTTAGAGCTGGACTTAGAGACAGTGTGCGCGGGTATCGAAAACATACCCGTACCCATTCGGGATATTTGGAGCGCCGATACGTGCCCAGCGGATCTTCTACCCTGGCTGGCTTGGTCATTATCTATCGATAGTTGGAAGAGCTATTGGCCCGAGCATGTAAAGCGGGGAATCATAAACACGGCCATTACTATTCAACGCAAAAAAGGCACACGCCAAGCGGTGGGTGATGTGGTGCGAAGTTTTGGCGGTGAATTAGAGCTTAAAGAATGGTTTGAGCAAACCCCACACGGTGCTCCTCACTCGTTTAATGTCCTACTTAATGTCAATCAAATGGGTGCGCAAACAGGGCAATTTACCAGCGATATCGTACAGGAAATCCAACGGGTAAAAACAGCTCGAAGTTATTTTGAGGTGCAACAAGGGCTTAGTGTTGCGGGATATATTGCATTTAGTGGTCAAATTAGAATTGCCAAATTTATTAGGTTAGAGGTTAGTAGCGTATGAGCTTAAAAATAAAATTTACAGATATTGGTTTATCAGCTTTGGTTAATCCTGATAATATTGGCACCAGTGCATTAGATATTACACATATAGAAGTGGGTGGTGCGCATTATGATCCTGACGGATCAGAAACTAGTTTAAAAGAAGCAATTAAATCTCTGGCCACCTTTGGCGGAGAAGTAGTCGCAGCAGATACTATTCATGTCACTTTACGTGACGACAGCTCAGATACCTATAACGTTGGCGAGATAGGTCTTCGCACGGGCAACGGATCGCTACTGGGTATCATTAGTTCCAATGATACGGATGTTATTACGCAAAAAGGTCCAAACGACGTATTACTTATTAGTGTTGATGCAGCAGTGACTGGAGTTGATGTATCGAATCTAACCTTTGGGAGTACTGAGTTTATTTATAGTCCTGCCAGTACTGTCAAGAAAGGGATCGTAAAGTTATCCTCGCAATTAACCAGTGATAGTGAAGTTGATGCGGCTACTTCTAAGGCTGTGAAAACTTTAAAAGGATATATTGATTCAATTAATGTTCTGTTGCGTTCCGATAAAACGAGCTTAGATACACTGCAAGAGATAGTCGATTTTATAGAGCTTAACCGCTCTGATTTGGATGGTTTGACCATAACCGCCGTGGCGGGTTTGCAAAGCGCTTTGAATGCCAAGGCTAATACCTCTCATAGCCACACGGTGGGTGATTTACCCTCAGCTACAACCAGTGCTAAGGGCGCGGTACAACTCACTACGAGTACCAGCAGTTCCAGTACCGTATTAGCTCCAACGGCAAGTGCCTTAAAATCGGTTATGGATGTGCTAAACAAGGTAGCGTCAAAGGCTTCCACTACCAGCCTAAGTAACATCACCAACAGCTATAACCGAGAGGTAACGGCGAGCGGTTCTAGTGGTGCTAGCGGTACGAGGTCACAGGTAAATACGAGCTATCAGAGCAGCGCAAGCGGGCAGAATACACAAGTGAATAGTTCTTATTACTGCGAGGCAACATGGTACAACAGCCAAGTCAACGCAAGCAGCTTTTCAAAAGCCTTAGGTAGTAACAGTCAAATTAATTGCTCTACTGGGACTTTGTCGAATACATCAATAGCAGAAGGCCAAAGGTCACAAATTAACGGCTCTGTATTATGCTTTACTGGCAAGGATGCGCACAGTAGTCAGATAAATGGCTCATTAAACTGTAATGTATCAGGCTTTGAAAGTCAGATAAATTCGTCTGGCGATAGCAGTATTAGTGGTTCAAATTCGACGATAAGTTCCAGCTGGTATTGTAATCAAGAAGGCCACAGGTCAACAATTATTGCTTCTCAGGGAGTGAGCGTACCGACTAGTGAACTTTTTAATTTATCCATGGGTTATGGTTCAGGAACGTCTACAGCGAATAGAACAATCTTGCTGGATTCGCGATCAGGTGCAGGGCGTTTTAATGGCAATACCTTTAATTCTGGGGCTGACTATGCGGAGTATTTCGAGAACTATGAAAAGGGAGTAATTCCAGACGGTAGTATTATTACCTTGGTCGATAAAGACACGGTAAGGCTAGCTAAAACAGGCGATAAAATTTTAGGTGTTTTATCAACCAGTCCCTCAGTGACAGGTAATGCGCCTCACTCAGCATGGCCAGAAAGATACCTTAAAAATGATTTTGGTCGCTTGCTT
>PJEL010001483.1_pt1 | contig 23609 bp, 19 predicted proteins | sample 1853271 | NCBI WGS metagenome assembly PJEL01 (sample SAMN08108733, study PRJNA415343) | Invertebrate metagenome, whole genome shotgun sequencing project. | host: Globobulimina | place: Sweden: Gullmar Fjord | collected 2015-08
TCCGGAATTATCAGATCGCAATGCTTGCTGGACTCATCGTAGACGATATTGCTGGTCCACAGATGTTTGATGGTCCTTAAAATCTTTTTGTTTTCAGCAAAATTACCATTGACATAGACCGGATTATAACAATAGGTCATGTAGACATCGGGTACGCCTTGACCTTCCTCGATCATCTTCAGCACTCCCTGGCAACAGCCGTGCGTAGGAAAGGAGGAATACAGAGGATGGCCCTTCTTCGTACTGCCTTTGCCGATATTTAAGCCCTTGGCCTTAGAAGCCTTAGATGATTTGGGTATTTTGGGATACTTGACGCCGGCGCCAACCGCTTTGGTCCTGCCGCCCGGGTTATCGACGTTACCGGTAAGCGAAGCCAGCATAAAGGCAGCCCGCTCGCCCTCGTTGCCGTTATAATGGGCGGCCACGCCTCGGTAAGTGACCAGGCAGGCCGACTTGGCAGTGGCGAATTCAACTGCCAGCGCCTCGATCTTTGAGGCGGGAACGCCGCTTATCTTCGAGGCCCAGGCCGGAGTATAATCGGCGCAATGCTTCTTGAGGTTAGCAATTTTATCCGCTACTGAGGCGTCGTGGTTCTTGGTGGCCTTGACGAACTTCATGAATTTTTCGCCCTTGCCCTTATACAGTCCCTTGTTCAAGACCACATTGCACATGGCCAAAAGAACGGCTGCATCGGTGCCGGGCTTGACCGGCACCCACTCATCTGATTTTGCTGCGGTATTGGAAAGCCTGACGTCAAAGGTTACCACTTTTACGCCGCGATCGACCTTGGCCCTGATCAGCCGTGGCCCACAGGGGATATGGTTGGTGTGGGTCTCCAGAACGTTGCTGCCGAAATTGAGTACGTAATCGGTGTTGTCAAAATCCCAGTTATCGAAATGGCCGCCCCAGACGAGTTCATGGGCCGTCCACTTGCCGCCCTCGCAGATGGAGGTGTGGCCGGGAACGGTTTTGGTGCCATAGGCGCCGTTTAAAAAAAGACTTTTAATCAGCTTGCCGGAGCTTGCCTTCATACGACCGTAATGAAAGCAGAACTTTTCGGGTGTGCCGGCGTCGCGCAGCGGCTTTAATACGCCGACCATTTCATTTATGGCATCGTCCCAGGAAATTCTCTTCCATTTGCCTTCACCACGTTCACCAACCCGTTTCATCGGATAGAGAATCCTGTCTGGAAAATACACATCATTGGGACCTGACTGCCCCTTGGAGCACATCAAACCCTCGGTCCTGATCGATTTGGGATGTGACTCCATTTTGACCAGCCTGCCATCCTCGACAAAACCCATGGCGGCGCATCTGGTCACACATGACCAGCATGCGGTCGGAATAACCTTTCTTTCAACCCCGGTGGCGGGTGAAAAGTCCTGGCCTCCATGTTTTAATTTAATAGTACCAGCAAGGGCCTGAGATTCCGAGAGCCTGCTGGATGCAATCAGGGCGCTGCTGGCTATGCCTAACTTAACAAAGTTACGGCGAGATATCTTTACTGACATGTTTTGTCCTCCTGCATTATTCTATTTTCCGATTCATCAGGGGTAGGTTCTTATTCGAAAGTACCTATGAATTCCTGCTTTTTATTGTCCTTATTGAGTTTGTAACGTGCCAGTATATTATCCGGATCGATATAGAAGACAAAAGGAGCAGTTTTTTCTCCAGGCAGCATAGTTGTTTTCTCTCTATTCGCTGTCAGGTTAAATTCCTTGTCCAGTTTGGCAACAATACTGTCAGGGTCGTTCAGATCACCGAATACTCTTGATCTGCCCTCGCAGGTGTTCACACATGCCGGAACTATTCCCTTGTCAACCCGGTGTGCACAGAAGGTGCATTTGCCGATTCCGAAATCTTTTTCTCTGTTTGACTTGGTCAGCTTGACAAATGGATCGATGCTTCGTGCGCCATAGGGACAGGCATCTATGCATTTATAACAGCCAATACAGAGCGACATATCATTAAGAATCATACCATCCGGACGTTTATAAGTAGCACCTGTTCTATAGCGGACCTTACCTAGTTTCATTCTCTTGCCACTTTTTGCCTCAGGACATTTCTCAACGCAGGGGGGTACATCCTTCCCTTTTTCTCCAGCGCAATTATTACAGAGACGAGGGAGAAAATGCTTTTCGGTGTCCGGAAATTTGCCGAACTCGACGTTCTTGACCACCGTATTAAATCTTCCCAAAGCTACATTGTACTCAGCTTTGCAGGCAATTGTGCAAGCCCTGCAACCAGTGCATTTGCGAAGGTCAATAACCATGACCCACCTTGGTGTCTTACTCTCTGCCGCTTTTGCCTCTTTCGGCAAAAGACCGACAGTGGTTGCCACAACAGCGGCAGCGGCTGCACCCGTCTTCAGAGCATCGCGACGTGATGTTGTTTCCGTTGAACTCATATTAACCTCCTGTTTCTTTTTGATATTTTTCATTGTTTGCTACTTTTTCTCTCTTTATTCCATAGAATTTTCTCCTTTTTGGATTGTTACTGATCATCAGTTATGAACACATCCATTGCGTCTTCGAAATTACCAAAGGCCTCATCAAGCAACATCATAGAGTACTTTTGATTATGAACCCCGCCCCCGAACTCAACGATCTGGAGAAATTTGCTGCCATTTTCAAGCATTGCCTTGGCCTCGGCCACCTTATCAGTTGCCGCTTTCGTGCTTTCGGCTTTCTTAATTGCTGCTTCCGCCTCTTTCTGAACTGCTATGGTTTCATCGTAGTTTCTTTTAAGGTCCTCCATCCATTGCTTGGGCATTCCTTCGTGTTTTTCGGTATGGCAGGCGGCGCAACTCTTGCCGGAACCAGTCATCACTATCTCGCCTTTGACAGTCTTGGCCTCGGAATGACAGCCAAAACAGCTGGTGGTTACATTGTGCATCAAAGCCGGCGTCTTCTGGACACCTTCAGGTCCATCCGCTGTCAACAGAATCCTTTGGTACAAATGATGGTCAGGATGGCATAAAGTGCACTGAATCCTTGCCGTGTCAATATAATCTGCATCTTTATCGTGTTTGATAGGCTCGTGGCAGTTAAAACAGGCGGCAGTTTGTTTGGCTACATGCTCCACATGCATCTGTTTTAAATTTATAGGCTCCTTCATGATCGCTTTTTCGTTATCATGGCAGTTGAGGCATTTTTCCCTGCTAACAATACCCTCCTCTCTTATGAGATGAAGATGACAGCTTTGGCAGGATACCTTGGCATCTTCAATGGTCTTATGGGTAATGGCTTTTTCGCCATCCTTGCCCTCTTCACCGGGCTTTGCCTCCTTTTTTTGACTCTGCAGCGGCTTGGTCGGTATTTCGTGGCACAGGGCGCACTTGGCACGGTCAGTAGTATTGAATTCAGTATTCTTGAAGTGACAGAGGAAACATTTTTCCTTTATTACTTCAAAATGCCGTCCTTCAGATTCGTGCGTATGACAGGTGGTGCAATGCATCTCCTGGCCTTCTATCCTTTTCTTCGGATCAAAGTGTTTGTCATGGGTGAATTTTACAATCCCTTTGGTCTTATCAGCTCTTTCAAATTCGGCATAATCAATCTTCTTTGTCCAGTATTCGCTTTCTTTGGTTGTACCGGTTGATGGATGGCATTTAGTGCTTGTACAGCTAGCGTCATCTAATCTGGGTTTTGTTCTGACAACAGACGCATCCATATTCTGAATTGTTACCAGCTTTGAAAGAACGTTTAGCTCTGTGCGCATGAAATCCCATTCATTTCTTTTACCGGCGTATCTTTCATCCTTGGGGATATTGCTATGTTGAGGAATATCAAATGGTAATCTTTCCGGCGGGTAATGACACTCAACGCAACCGACATCTTTATGTTTTCCAGCCTTCCAGGATTTATGTGCCTTTTTGAAAACTCTCGGATAAGTAAGGGTATGGCAATATCCACAGAAGAATTCGGTCCTGCCGGTTTCCATAGATATCATTGAATCCGTTTCAGCGGTTATTCCGTCAGAAGACATATAAGCTAAAGATAGAAGTACCCCAACAATGCTAAACGTTATAGAGATATCCTTTCGCATGGCATCTGCATCCTTTTCGTTTGTATTGATTTATTCACAATCGTTTTTTCTCTCGCTGTATCTATTGCAGCTCTTTAACAGGTCTTTTTACCTCTGGTCTGATATGGGCTGAAAATGGTTTTGGCATATCATGTTTTTTTGCGCCATCCAGAAATTCAATAAGACCATCCAGCGGAGAATCCTTGTGGTGGTGACAACCGCTGCAGGAATTCATTAATTTATCTGTCCCTCCAGCCTTAAGGCTTTCTTCAGGAGAGACGAACTTGAATGTATGGCTGGGAAGATTATTGGCTACTTTCGGCATATGGCAGGCAATACAACTGCCAAAGGTGTGAATGCGATGGGCCGCTCTTTTCTCCATGCTCTTGTGGCAGTCGATGCAGAGCTTGTCGGCGGCGAGTCTAGTTTGGGCCTTGTTAACGGGATTTGTTGTATCTTTTTCATGAACACTGTGGCAGTCTATGCAAATTATTCCCGCCTTGGCATGCTGACTTTTCTCCCACTCGTTGTATTGCAAATTCACTTGCAACTTTTCTCCTTCGGTGTCTTTGACATAGTAATTGTAGAGGGGCTTAGCCACATCATAACCGTATGGGAAGGCGTAACGGTCAGGGAAACCTTCCTTATGAGGCATTAACTTTCTGGCACTCAGTCCACTTTTGTGACACTGCCCGCAGACCATTGCACTGAGCCTCCATGACAACTTCTTAGGGTTAATTATCGTCTCCTTCTCTTTGTCAAAATAGACACTTGCTGCCTTGACATGATTGCTACCTGGGCCGTGGCAAGCTTCACATCCTATACCAGGCTCAATCATCTTAGTGTCAAAGGACATGGCCGCTGAATCAAAATTTATTTTCAAACCTGTTGTATGACAGCCGGCACAGTTGAACTGCCAGATCCTGCCGGGATCGCTCCAGTACTTACCGTCGCCTGGAACATGTGACGCAATACCGTAAAAATCAGACCATTGCTGTTTTTCGACATCCCATTGAACTGGGAGAACATACAGGGCTCCATTGGGAAATTGAGTCAAATAGCTTTGTTTGTTGTTGATACCAAAGGTATGGCTGACTTCATAATCATGAAACTTCGAATCGGAACCAATGGCGTTAATGATATACTTGCCCTTTTTTTTCAGCATGGTGATGGTAATTTCTTCACCTTCAGGGATATTTTTGGACCCTTTTGTCATTTTCACGATCAGCCTGTTGTTTATCTCAAAATCTCCCATGATTGAAAGCTGGTCAGGCAACTGCATGGTTTTTGAATGGAGAGTATATTTCCAGGCATCATATTCACTCCAGTGGCAGTTTTTGCATGCCAATGAACCGACATATTCCGGTTTCTTTTTATCAAAAACATCGGCTGCCAAGGCTTTTACCTTTGTGCCTTCTTTCACTTCCTCGTGTGAACAGCCAGAGACTGACAGGAGAAGTAACACGACTGAAGCTGCTAATATGCTGTTTCTAAACATTTGACCTTTCATTATTTGCTCCCATTTCTATGGATTACTTATTATTCAATTGTTACTTGTTTATTATCCTGAATAGTCTCCTCCATCGGGAGCACCTTGGTAAGTACCAAGTAGAGAAATATCGCTCCACCTATTATCCCTGCTATCACTGCCATTTCAGGCATTGTTGGGATGTATTCTATTTCGCCTATCCCCGGAAAAAGCGGCGGAACCTGTGCTATTACTACTAAATTTGTACGATATGATATTATTGATAAAATAGTTATAATTGAGGCTATGTACAGTCCCGAGATGCTCCTCCCCTGCTTAAAGAACATCATCACCATGGCGGTAGCCATGCCGAATATGTTGATGAGGAATAAGGGGAGGAATCTGCCGGTCAGGTAATGCCATGTGTGTAATCCTCCTGGGCTACCTGCGTAATTCATTACTACGAAGTCAAAGGCGTCCATAAATAATGTGACGCCTAAAAAGAAAGCCAGAAGTGTGCCCATGTTTGCAAGAGTCTTTTCACTCACAAGTTCTTTCTTGCTTAGTTTTGCAGTAGTTATTGAAACAAATATCATTAAGGCAACGCCTGAGGCCAGCGCTACAACCACAAAATGCGGCGGCAGCAAAGCAGTATTCCATGAATGTCTTGCCTTCAGAACCGCAAACAGGGCCCCATGTGGGGCATGCACCACTATAAGGGCAAAACAAAGGGCTCCAACAGCCGATATCTTTGCCAACTTTTCATCGAAATGACTTCCTTCACCTCCCAGTAGGGTGATCTTCAAGGCAAAATATAATTCCACCAACATCACAGAAGCAAAAAGCGCATACGACATCGAGGTTAAAACGAGCGCTGAAGTCATATTCCTGAGTACAGCTGGAAGCAGCGCCGCTCTTATAGGATTGCCGACGTCTGACATAAGACAGAGTACCGCTACCATCAGTGACATAAGCCCTATGATGATGGCGCGTGTGCCAATGGGATGGTAGTCATGACGCCCAAAACCGTGGATCATTAATCCTATAAGGCTTGCGCCGGCGCTGGTTCCTACAGCGAAAACAAAGACTATTATGTATACTCCCCACGGTACCAGATCGCTTGAGCCGGTGATTCCGACTCCATCGATAAACATGATGCGTATCCAGCTCCAGCCGCCCCATATCACATTAATCAGTAAGAATACAAGAACGCCGTGATAGACGATGCCTGCGTCTTTCAGATTCTTAATTCCATGATTTTTTACGTAGGAGACAATTGCAAGAATGGTATTTTTCATGTCTTTAACCCTCTGATATTCTGCGGAGGAGGCAATGGTTTATACCACCTCATCTTTTTCTTGCCGCCGCGCCTGGTTAAATACCATATATTGCAGCCGGTATTGATTTCATCTTTAAGCCGGAACCATCGTTCTGATGTAATTAATTTTGAGATTTTACTGTCAGGGTCGTTAATATTTCCGAAGATCCTCGCCCTGTTAGGGCATACCTCCGTGCATCGCGTTGTCTTTCCAAGCCTTGTTCGGTGCACACAGAAAGTACACTTCTCTACCACACCTTCTTCGCGCATCTTCACTAACGGATTTCTATCTTCCTCCGGCACTTCTGGGTGCCACCAGTTGAATCTTCTCGCCTGGTACGGACATGCCACCATGCAATACCTGCACCCAATACATTTTTCATAATCTATCACAACAAGGCCGTCAGAAGCCTTGTATGATGCTCCGGTAGGACAAACCTGAACACACGGCGCATCATCGCAGTGATTGCATTGCACCGGCATATACCACTTGTCCTTGCGGCACTTCGTGTACATCATTGTCGTGCCCGCACCGGGCACTTCTGTGGGATGATACATGCCGCTTACCCCTGTTACAGATTCGGTTTCAAAGACAGTTATATATGGGGGGGAGATGGCATCGGGAACATTGTTCTCTCGCTTACAGGCGTACATGCACCGCCTGCATCCGATACACTTGTCGAGATCGATTATCATACCGAATTTAACTCCGGGAATAGGCTCCGGGAGATATTCAGGTTTCAATCCTACCTTTCTCCTTCCGATCATTCTCACTAATTGACTGAACGCTTTACTTTCTTCGGGAACAAGAGCCCCATACCCAATGAGAGCGCCAATTGTAATTATTTGTCTTCGATTTAATTTGTTCACGGTTAGATATTCCCCTTATGGTAACTAGTCGAATATTCAGTGAAATTTCGTTGGATGATGGATGTGTTCAGCTGGTCAATAATCATGGAAGAGCAATTACTTTTCATTCTTCTCATTCAATAACTTTCTTTCTTTCGATAACATGATCCTTATCCGCATGGTTTTCTCTTCAATTTTATTCAGGTCAAGTGTATGCCAAATTTGAGACAACTCTGAAAATTCATCTTTAATTCTTGTGAAAAACTCCGGGTCCTTTTTCAATACATTTTTGTTGAAGATATGAACGCGGGTATAGTAGTTTATGAACATCAGCCTCTCGATTAAATAACTTACGGCTTCTGGAATTTCGGGATTGTTTTCTGTAATTGCGTTGTGGCAGGAAGTACAAATTTTAGCTATGTCATCTGGTCTGGGAATGGATGTATTAATGGAGCCGTGACATGTGACGCAGGTTGGGGTATATCGCGTAGAATGGTCTGTTTCCGTCAATATTCTGTAATGTCTGCTTTTTCTAAAGCTATCAGCATTATCTTGGTGACATTTTCCACATGTCACTGATATCTGATCATATTTGACAGGTGTCAATATCTGTTGGATATCTTTTCCGTGAGCGTTCTTTTTATCTGTTTTACTCGGATCTCCTCCATGACAATCGGTGCAGGTAATATTTTCCAGGGCGTGTGTTGATGATTCCCAATCGCGAAAATACTTATAGAGTTTTTTGTCTGTGACGAGAAAAGAAGGGTTGGAATGACATTGAATACAACTATCTGCCACACTCTCCGCTGAGGGCATGGTTACAGAAAAACAGGTTATAGTGAAGAAGGTTATAGAGGTTATGATAAAAATGTTCCACAGGAATTTCCGCTTGAATTCATATGCCGGTCTCATTTGAGAATTCTGATCCTTTGAATATTTCTTTTGTGGTTTTAATTTTTCCAACATTTTTTCTTATCCTCCTTTTCTCATAAAAAGCCCAGGGTGTATCAGCATCGCCAAGTGAGGCGTTGACCTCCGACAGGCTTAAGAACTTAAAGGCCGAGAAGGGAAGAGAAGCCTCCCTTCTTTTTTCAGTTGCCATTACCCTTGTGGAATACATTTTGCTTTTATGATAACTAGCAATTTCAATGCCATTTGTCAGAAAGTGCTTGTTAACCTGGGTTTTCAGTAAAACTTAGAATACCCTAATTCTCAGTCGCTATATTTCTTTGGAGGAAAACATTATGATATGTTACAGTTTTGCAACAAAATGAATTTATTCATTATTAAAGTTTGTTAAGGAAGGTAATGTGATTTAATTTTAAAGTGTTAGAAGCCATAAGCTAAGAAACAAACGTTACATTTCTGAAACGTTTGCTAGATGTATGAACCGCTGTAACGGTTAAGACAAAAAGGGGAAGATGATCCCATGAAAAGCCCGTTTATCAGTTTCAGGCATGCCTTATTTAAGTTCTACCGTAGTCAGAGATTCTATTCACCAGCAAGGTCTTTGATAGAGCGGATGATCTTCGTCATGTTTATATTTCTCCTCTTGTTTTTTCTCAGTCCGGGCCAAGCAGCTCATAGGCCTTTCAGAATCGGAGTAGTCTCAATGATCACTCCGGTAGACACCGTTGAATACTATCAGTTTATCATCGACTATATTTCCGAAAAGATCGGCCATCCCGTGGAGATGCAGTACCGAAAAACCTATGAAGAAATGGATCGAATGCTGGAGCAAGGCGAGGTCGATGCAGCCTTTATCTGTTCTGCGCCCTATATTGTAGACAAAAAGAAGTTCGGCGCCGAACTGTTGGTTGTTCCGTTGGTGGATGGCATCCCTTTTTACCGGTCATTTATTATTGTTCACCGGGACAGCGACATTAAGAGTTTCGATGAATTTCGAGGCAAGTCCTTTGCGTTTACTGATCCCAACTCGAATTCAGGAAGGCTTTATCCCACCTATCTTCTAGCAAGGAGCGATAGCAAGGTTGAGGACTTTTTTAGAAAATATAGATACAGCTACAGCCATAGTAAATCGGTGGAACTCGTCGCTAAAAAGGAGGTGGACGGGGCGGCGGTTGAAAGTCTCATCTACGAGTACATGCAGAAAAAGAAGTTCCCCTATGTTCAGCAGACCCGGGTTATTGATCAATCTCCCTATTTCGGTAGTCCCCCCCTGGTTGCAACCAAGAGAACCTCAACATTTTTTAAAAGGAAGCTGAAGGGAATTTTGGTGAATATGCACCAGGATCCAAAAGGGAAGAAGATCCTTGATGGCGTACTTATTGAAAGATTCGTCCAGGCAAAGGACAGAAATTACGACTCCGTAGAAGAGATGCTGTCTTTTGTAACAAAATATAACAGCAATACCACAACCGTTTCTCAAACTCCTGAATCTGATCTTATTTTTATTGGCGTTATTCCACAAGACAACCCAAGAATAGCCTATGAAAAGTTTCAGCCTCTTATGGACTATCTCTCTGAAAAAACCCCTTACCGTTTTGAACTGATCTTGAGAAAATCATATGACGAAACCATTATTGCCCTGAGCCAGGGCGATGTTCACATGGCTTTTTTGGGGCCGTTCACCTATCTGCATGCCAAAGCCGAATTTAATGGACTGTCTGTCCTCAGGAGTATCACCGAGAAAGATGAATCATTTTACAGAAGTGTTATTGTAACAAAGAACAACAGTCAAATAAGGAAATTATCTGATCTGAAAGGGAAAAGCTTTGCATTTGCCTCTCCTAAGTCAACTTCAGGGAACCTTATCCCACGGTTACTTCTGGCGGAAAAAGGCATACATCTCAAAAATTTGAAAAATTATAAAAATTATAATTACCATGATACAATTGCTAAAGGGGTCTTAAAAGGGCAATATGATGCCGGCTCCGTCAGGGAGTCTGTGGCGGAGAAATATGTCCCTCTCGGCCTGAAAATTATTGCAAGGTCAGGTCCGATACCCACCGGGCCATTGGTTATCGGACCGCGAACACCCTATACAATTGTTGAAACAATTAAGACAGCCCTCCTCAATATTTCTAAAACTGAACACGGAAAAAATATTTTGAAAAATCTGGCTCCCGAGTTTAGAGGGGGGTTTATAGAGGCCAGCGATCTCGATTACGAGCATATCAGAGTAATGATTAATGATATTCCAAAATCATGCGGCCTGGGTTGTCATCCCAATATACAACTATGAAATCGATCTTTTTTAAAAATATTTCTCTTCAGGAAAGATTTATCATTATTACCTTTCTAACAGTCATTTTTTTTATGGTTATAATAGGTTATCTGGTAATCAGAAGAAACAATATTATCATCTACAGAAATATTGAACAGCAAGGGAGACTCCTGGCAGAGACCCTTGCTATCCCGGTCATGAACGATCTCATTTATGAGCGTCTCGGCCTCGTTGAAGAAGGGGGTCTTATTGACAATTATCTCAGAGAAATTTTTGAGGAGAATGAGATTAATTTAATATATCTAACTGTACTTGATTCAAAAGGCAGAGTCATTTCCCATAATGATTTTAACGAGTACGGCCTTGTTTATAAAGACTCAATCACTGCCAAAGCTCTGGCATCAGACGACACAGTCATTCAGATGTTCTATCATTCAACAACCGGCTCCAATGCCCTTGATTTTGCAACCCCTCTTTCTATAGGTAAAAAACGATGGGGAACGCTCAAGTTTTCGGTGTCTTTAGAGATGCTGGAACAAGAGAAGCGGTCAACAATATTTGGAGTTGTTATCATTACCATTATGATGCTTGTCAGTTGTTTTGCCGTTATTGTTTTGTTGAGCAGGTGGTTTATCAAACCCATAACTGAACTGGCCATGACAATGGAGCAGGCAAAAGGTGACAGGCTGGTTGAACTGAAAGTGACAACCAGGGATAGCAATGATGAAATTGCTCGTTTGGGACAGAGTTTCAACCAGATGATCGAGAGAATACGCAAATCGAATCTGGAACTGAAAATGACTCATAGAAAACTCCTCCAATTTGTCAGGATTATTGAAAAAGCAGGAGGCGACAAGCTTGATGTCAAAGTTGAGATGGAAGGAAGTAAAGAGATTAATCTACTTTGTAAAAGCTTCAACCAGATGATTGATCGAATACGCAAATCGAAAGTGGATCTGCAAAGAACTCATGATAAACTTCTCCAAGCTGAGAAACATGCCTCAATAGGTATTTTGGTTTATGGAGTAGCTCATGAAATTAATAATCCGCTTGGCGGAATGTTTAATTGTGTAAATATGCTTGAGGAGATGGGTGAAAACGAGAATTTTAGACTCCGCTATCTTGAGCTTCTAAAGGAAGGTTTGAATAGTATTGCAAGCACGGTAGGTAAATTATTATGGATGTCAAGAAAGGGTGAAAAAAAGTCACAGCTCCTTGATGTAAAACAATCATTATCTGATGCTTTGAGATTGATTAAATACAAACTGGAGAAAAATAATATTCGTTATAAGGAGAAAATAGAGTCTGGACTTTTTGTCAAACTAGACCCCATAGACTTACAACAGGTTCTGATCAATTTGATGATCAATGCTATCCAGTCAATGACAGAAGGCGGTATTCTTACTGTAAATGGGTTTTACAGGGAGTCAAAAGTCATATTGAAGGTCAGTGATACTGGCGAAGGTATTGAAGATGAGAATATTTTGAAAATATTTGATCCGTTTTACACTACAAAACCGCCAGGTGAGGGGACAGGTCTTGGCCTATGGCTGACTTATGAGGTTGTAAGCAGTTATGATGCTGAAATTATAGTCAAAAGCAGAAAGAATGAAGGTTCAACTTTTTCTTTAATATTTGATAATATTTCTCTGAATGCGAGGAAGCATGAAACATAATCTGCTCATTATCGAAGATGACAAAATAATGCGAATAACACTTTTCGACTATCTCAGAAGCAAAGGTCATGATGTCCATGCCTGTTCTCTTGGAGCTGATGGGATAGCCGGTTTTCAAAAAGAGGAATTTTCCCTGGTCATTACTGATGTCATGCTCCCGGACATGAATGGTCTAGATATCCTAAAAAAAATAATTAAAATAAATAGTGCCGCAGTAGTTTTAATTATTACGGCCTATGGAACAATAGGTGACGCAGTTGAGGCTATGAAAATTGGGGCTTTTGATTATATAACCAAACCATTTTCCTTGGAGGAATTTAATCTGATCATCAACAGGGCCCTTGAAATTAAGGAACTGAGAGATGAGAATATAAGACTGCAAAGAAAACTGGTTGAATGCTACAATTTTCCAAACTTTATTGGTGACAGTTATGAAATAAAAAAAATTTATGAACTTATTATCAAGGTGTCAAAAATTTCTTCCACAATACTCATTCTTGGCGAGAGCGGTACAGGAAAAGAACTAGTCGCCTCCACAATCCATTATCAGAGCGACCGTAGAAGTGGTCCTTTTATCAAGGTAAACTGTGCTGCTTTGCCTGAAAGTCTGGCTGAAAGCGAATTGTTCGGAGTTGAGAAGGGCGCTTATACAGGTGCTAATCGGAGAAAACCCGGTAGATTTGAACGAGCGAATAAAGGGACAATCTTCCTTGATGAAATTGGTGATCTCTCTGCCTCAGTTCAGACGAAATTGTTACGAGTGCTGCAGGATAATACCTTTGAAAGGGTGGGCGGAGTGGAAACGTTAAAGACAGATGTTAGGGTCATTACAGCAACTAATAAGGTGCTTGAAGAAGAAATAAAGAAAGGAAGATTCAGAGAGGATCTCTTTTACAGGCTGAATGTTATACCTATAAATTTACCCCCTCTCAGAGAGCGGAAGGAAGATATTCCATTGCTTATTGATTTATTTCTGGAGACTTATAACTGTAGCTTTGGCAAAAGGGTTACCTTGGACGAAGAGGTAATGAAAACTCTCGTTGATTATGAATTCCCCGGTAATGTCAGGGAATTAAAAAATATTATGGAGAATACAGTGGCTTTAGCCTTAAACGATGTAATTACCCTCGAATCACTCCCAATCCATGTATCAAAGCGACAAGATAAGGTATCTACCTTTTCAACTTTGGCAGAAGTGTCACTGGAGGCAGAAAAAATACATATTGCCAAAATGTTGAAATTTGCCAAGGGTCGAAAAACAAAAACAGCCCAACTGCTTGGCATAAGCAGGAAAACACTCTGGGAAAAAATGAAATCAATTGATATTGAAACGAAAACAGACTAATCCGAAAGAGCTGGTTGGGTGATCCAATATAGGCGCAAATACAATAGGATAACAAAGAGGTGTTTGACAAGCTTTTAGAAGCCATACGTGGATTTATCTGTTACTAATTCCTAACGCGGGCTCTGCCCGCAACTCAACTGTTATTAAGTGGATGAGTCACTCCTTTTGTACTATGGAAGTTGACAAAGACATTCCAGAAATACAACAGGGGGTGGCTCATGAAAAAATTTATAGAAAGATTTTCAGGTTTGGTAAAGGGAACAATTAGTGTTTTTGACCATATTGTCTTCAAAGGTGTTCCTACTCTACTGATTGCTGGGAAGCGGGACGTTGTTTAATTGTTGAATAGAGTTTTAAAACGTGTTATTTTAATAGCATGCCTCGTCAAGCACGACACGACATACCTGGTCTGTTGCAGCATGTTATTGTTCGCGGTATAGAGCGGCGTAACATTTTTCGTGACAATACGGATCGTAAATCCTTTGTAGAGCGCTTTTCAAGTTTGCTTGAGGAAACCGATACCGATTGCTTTACATGGGCTCTTATCTCTAATCATTTCCATATATTACTTCGTCCCAACCGCGTAAAGTTGAAACAATTTATGCGCCGGTTATTAACCGGATACGCCATTAATTTCAACAAGCGGCATCATCGAGCCGGTCATGTTTTTCAGAACCGTTACAAATCTATTGTCTGTGAGGAAGAAACCTATCTCTTAGAATTGATACGATATATTCATCTCAATCCGTTACGGGCAAAGATTGTCTCAGATGTCGAATCTCTGAATCGATATAAATGGTGCGGTCATTCAGTTCTGATGGGCAAAAGAACACTGAAAGGACAGATGGTGGATGAGGTTCTTGTTCGTTTTGGCAAAGAGCAGAATACTGCTCGGCCAATATACCTTCAATTTATAATAGATGGAGTGTCTCAGGGTAGACGAGCAGAACTTGTCGGTGGTGGTTTAAAAAATAGTTTGAAAGGTTTTGCGCCCGGAGACAGTAAACCGGAACTATACGATGATCGTGTTCTCGGCAGTGGTGCATTTATTAATGAGCTTCGTCAGGAACAGGATTTGCGGGACAGCCTGATTTCTGGGATGATGCTTGAGGAGTTGATGATGAGGGTAGAGAATTATTATGATCTACCAGCAGGCCAGTTTAAGGAACGGAGTAGAAATGAGTGTGTTGTCAAAGCACGGGACGTATTTTGCTATGCAGCTGTACGGTATCTTACGTACTCTGGGACAGTGGCGGGAAGACTCATTAACATTGGTCGTTCTGCAGTAAGTCATTCTGTGCGGCGGGGTAGTAAAGTGATTGCAGAAAACCAGTCTCTGCTTGCGGAATTGTTTCGTTAGATTTATTCAACAATTAAACAACGTCCCCTTTCCCTGGGGCTAGAGTTGAGTGGATTCATGTCTAAGTTATCAGGCTGGTAAAATAGTTTGACATTACTGGCCTTCGTCAGGGGGGCTGACATAGGAAATGCGCTAGAGGATGGCCTAGAGACGATGGTCTGTGTTGTAGGTCATGAAGTGACAAATGCAATCTGGGAAATTATTTTTTCATTCAAAAAAGGATTGAATGAAAAAGAAAAACCAGAAAAGGAGATCACCTTATAATAGCAGCGTTTAAAGAACTCCGAGCCAAAAGGTCTACGTTTTGCAAATGTGAAATATGGCCCCAGGCCGATAGGGTATAGCTGGAAACAGCTTCACCTCCCGAAATTGGAGAGGAGAAAAATATGCAAAATCAAGTTCCTGCAGTATCTCTCAGGCCTTTAAATCCAAACAGCGTATCAAAAAGTCTGATAGATAATCATAATCGTCCCATAACCTATCTTCGGCTTTCCGTAACAGACCGATGTAACCTTCGATGTCGCTATTGCAGACCGGAAAAAGGTTTGCCTTTCATCCCTCATGAAGAGATTTTAAGTTTTGAAGAGCTGGAAAGACTTGTTTGCATTTTTGTCGATTTGGGGATTAGCAAGGTGCGGATTACCGGGGGGGAGCCATTTGCAAGGAGTGGATGTCTGCCATTTATTAAACGATTAAAGCAAATACAAGGGGTGCAACAACTATGTGTCACCACAAATGGTGTTAAAACATTCCAGCATCTTGATGAACTTTCCCTTTTAGGTCTTGACAGAATGAATCTCAGTCTTGATACTCTTGATCAGCGAAGATTTTGGAGCATCACCAGGCGTGATTATCTTGATGCTGTTTTAGATACTTTGCACGGAGCCCTTTCTCGGCACATTCCCATTAAAATTAATAGTGTGGTTCTTGATGACACAAGTGATAATGAAATAATACAACTCACAAAATTAGCCCGGGATTTCCCTATAACCATACGGTTTATAGAGATAATGCCATTTTCCGGTGCAAGTCGATCAGGAAAACTTGAAAAGTCCAATTTACCTCTCCGTCTGAAAAAAATTCTTCCGGCAATGAAAGAATGCCCAGCAGCACTCCCAACAACTTCTCAAACGTTTACCTTGCCCGGCTACAAAGGAAAAATAGGAATAATTCAAGGATATGAAAGATTGTTTTGTAAAAGCTGCAATAAAGTAAGGGTCACGCCAACAGGTATACTGAAGACCTGCCTTTATGATAATGGTGTACTGGATTTGAAAATGCTGCTGCGAAGTGGTGCTGAAGATTTTGAAATTAAAGAAACTATTGCTGCCTGCCTTCAAAATCGATTTATCAATGGACATGAAGCAGAACGGTTTTCAAGTCGAACAGTAGAGCCTTCAATGACCATGATTGGAGGATGATCTTATGGACGATATAAGTATTTCTCTTGCACTTCTTGGAGTTATTTTTACTGTGGTAGCATTTTTCTATTCCTCTGTCGGTCTTGGCGGGGGGTCATCATATACTGCTTTGTTGGCAATTTTTGGAGCGGGAACTACAACAATACCGATGGTGTCTCTTGCTCTCAACTTATTTGTAACTTCAATTGGCAGTTTAGTTTTTTTATCACAGCGACATGTCAGATTGCGGTTAATTGCACCGTTTTTGATTTCTTCAATTCCAATGTCATACTTGGGGGGGATGCTGCATTTACCAAAGATATTATTTTATCTGGTGTTGTTGGTTTCTCTCTCTCTTGCCGCATTTCGTATCTATTTTTTTAAAGAAACAGATTCACTGGATCTTGATGAGCGGTCCAAGTTTCTGTTGGCGGTGGGGAGTGGAGGGGTGCTAGGTCTTATTGCCGGTATTTGTGGGATTGGCGGCGGAGTTTACCTGGTGCCGCTTATTCTGCTTCTTGGACTAGGCACAGCAAAAGAGGCTGCAGCCTGCGGCGCTTTTTTTATTTGGATCAATTCCCTGGCAGGATTGTTGGCCCGCCTTCAGTTCAACAGTATTGATTTTGTTCCTTATATGCCTTTGATCATCGGAGTAGTGGCTGGTGGGCTGATCGGTTCGTTCTTGGGAGCTGGCTATTTTGTGCCCCGCACTATGCAGAAAATTCTTGGTTCGGTGCTGCTCGTGGCAATAGTATTTCTTGGGCAAAAAATCATTTTGACCCTGACATAGCAAAATTAGGTACCCCTATAGGTACAGATTGCTTTCATGCTTTACAACAGATCGCTGATGAGAAATCCTGGTTAGAGCTATTGACCGGGTAGATACATATTCATCTATTGATCAAAGGAAAACGGCATGGAATGAAAAAAAGCAGGAGCGAACAAATAAAATGATATCTATTGATGAAGCTTTGCGGATAACAAAAGAAAATGTTCCTGATCTTCAAATATGTAATTATGGAGTTGAAGAGGCTTTAGGGAAAAATATTGCCCAAAATATCTACGCACCGGAACCTTCTCCGCGATATACAAATTCAGCAATGGATGGGTATGCGGTGCTCTGGGAAAACGTTCATACTGCTAGTTCCAAATCTCCTGTAATGCTCAAGGTTGTAGGGCAAAGTCGTGCTGGATCACCTTTTTCAGGTACGGTCAACACGGGAGAAGCTATTCAGATAAGCACTGGTGCCATGCTGGTTGATGGATGTGATACCGTCGTGCGAGTTGAAAACACGGAGGAACAGGGAGACCATGTAAGTGTTTTTTCTGTATCACAACGGGGACAGGATATAAGGCATCAAGGTGAAGAGTTTGAGAAAGGAGCGTTGCTGCTAGACAAAGGCACTAGGATTTCAGCGCCACAAGCAGCGCTTCTTACATCAGTTGGTATTACGAAGGTCAAAGCCTATAAGCCATGCACAGTTGATATTCTTATAACAGGTTCAGAACTTGTAGCAGCCGGTGAATCAATTGCTGATCATCAGATTAGAGATTCAAACATGATCATGCTAAAGACCGCTATTCAGGAAGTTGGAGGGGAAATACTAGGTTGTCAACGAATATCGGACAATAAAAATGCCACAATAAAAGCCATTGGACAGTCAAAAGCCAACGTTGTCCTTTGTACTGGTGGTGTATCCGTTGGCAGACATGACCATGTTAAAGATGCTGCGGAGATCAATGGTTTCAAACAACTTTTTTGGAGAATACGACAAAAACCGGGAAAACCTCTCTATCTTGCCAGAAAAGATAAAACACTTCTGTTTGGCTTGCCCGGTAATCCGGTATCTGCCTTTATGTGTTTTACACATTATATAAGACCGATTCTTACCTCGTTAAACGGCACACCACTTGGCTGGCCTACGGTTTCAGGTGAATCAAAAAGAAAAATTGTTAATCATGGGAAAAGACCAAATATGATTCGTGTTCAACTTTCCTGGCGGCCTAATGGAGGTTATTGGATTACCAATGCAGAAAAACAAGGATCTCACATGTTGACTTCACTTTCAGGGGCTGACGGTTATATAATTATGGATCCGGGACAGATTATATCGGAAGGAGAGCGTGTTGATGTCTACAGTTTTGATTTTCAAAGAAAACCGGTGTAGGAGGAGAATACTATGACTTATGTTGATGCTGTCTGTACAAGTAAGAAAAAAGGTATCGTCAAGAAAGAACAGTCTGAAGTCACTCTCAAGATTGATTGGGGAATAATCAATGACGCACATGCAGGAGATTGGCACCGACAGGTATCTCTGCTGGCTGGTGAAAGTATTGATCTGGTAAAAGAGACTTTGCCGACCTTGAAAAAGGGATCTTTTGCCGAAAATATTATTACCAGGGGATTGGATTTGACAAGTCTGGAAATTGGTGATCGCCTTCAACTCGGGGGAGATGTCATTCTGGAAATAACACAGATTGGGAAAGAGTGTCATAATAGTGGATGTGCCATTAAAAAACTCACTGGGGATTGCATTATGCCTCGTGAAGGACTTTTCAGCAAGGTCATCAATGGAGGAACTATTAAGGCCAATGATTCAATATTGCAAATGCAATCAGTCAAATCCAGCATGTGTCAGTAACATGCTGGGTTAAAGCTATAAGGTGGCGGGGTGGCGGGTCAGGTTTGACAAATAGCCCTTGGCTTGATACCGCCCTGGCTGGTGTCGGTTGTCTGTATATAAAATCAAAAAGTGCTTATTTTAAGTCCTAAAATAAGCACTTTTTTTAGAGCTTTAATCTTGTAGGTCAGTCTGTTAGCTTGGTTAGGTTAGAGTTTGATAGTATTTGAAGGAGAAATTTGGGAATCCATTTTATTACAAGCTATCAAAAAAGCCCCGACAGGAGAGAAGAGAGAGCCTGTCGGAGCCAGGAGGAGAGATAAATCTTTTAAAAATTACTTGTTTGTTATTGTGATTCAGCTGTTGTGTTGCTTGGCATTTATTTGCCGTGTGGTCCGTCGCATAATTCAGAAGCGTTACTTCCAAATCGTCCACCCATCATTCCACGACCCATCATGCCACCACCATTCATATGGTGACCATTTCCCATATATCCAGTAGTAGTTAATCCTGATTCGTCAGCCTTTTTTTTCAATTGCTCTTTAACGTCAAACAATTCACCTGCAAGGCGACCAGCCTCTTTAGCATCTGGGGTTGTACTGTTCATGAGTACGCTTAGCTCAGTACGTGTGACAATCATTTTTTTGCGTAAATCTGTTGTTTCATCACGAAACTTTTTTCGCAGCTCAATAGTTTTCTCATCAAGTACTATTTCAGCGGTTCCCTTTCCAGAACAACGTTGATGCATATTATTTGGGTTGGCTATTGCCGAGGTAAACCCTGCAAGCATTATGGAGCCTGAGAGGAGAGTTATTAAGGTAAGTTTTTTTGTATTCATTCTTTTTTTCATTTTGAGCTCCCTTGATATAATGTTTAATAATTTATCTTTTTAGTTGCCATTATCGTGCCAGTTGCACTTTGGACGTGTTAATGCGTTGAAATTATAGGAAAAAGTTGCCAGGGGAGAGGGCGCTAGGTTGCCGTGGGATATATTTAGTGGTTAAAGATGGGTAAAAATTACTCACTCAAATATTCAAACTGAATATTTTTTACCCAAGTATAGACTCTGAAAGGCATAGCTCAGGGGTAGTTTACTGCAGTCTAAAGACCAATATCCTTCCTGTTCTTTCTGATTTCGGATTTTCATGGTCTACAATCACAAGAAAGGGTTTTTTTGAGCCTTGTACCCATGTTGCCATGTCGAAGATTGATGGCAACAGCCAGATGTCTTTGAATTTTTTTTGAAGTTGTATAATGGGTTGTGAGGGATGTTCAGCATCGAAAATTTCGAGAAAAAATGTTCCCTTATGCGACTTTTCCTTTTGGAGCCATTTTGTGCGGCCAAAGAATGGAATAATACTCGGTATTCCAAAAGTTGTTTTTTCTGAAGTTATTTTTGCTGATGAAAGGGTGGCGATGAATTCATTGCCTTTTTTTTGGATTGGGGCAACATAATTATGCCCATCAGGGTTACCCCCATAATTAATTTCAGAATGTTCTGTATGACTGCGAACAGGGAAATCTTCGAAAATTATATCAAGCTTTAGAAAAGCATCTAACTCTATCAGAGTTAAAACCCTGGAATGCAAATTAAGCACATAAACTTTTTGAGAATGCTCCTGTTTTGCTTCTCTTTGAATGAGAGCTTTGAGGATATCTTTCCTGGTTGACAGGACATAGATTTCATCGGGTCTATTAGCGACAGTATAGGCGTGGCAACCACTATAGCAATAAAGATTGATGTCTTTTGAAAGAAATTCGATTACACGGTCTTTTCCTGACGAGATTGTCCACCAAGATGTTTCAGTATATGCATGGCAAACGTTTGCTGCCAATAATATAGACATAATGATGATCTTTTTTAAAATAGTTCTTTCCATTTTCTGTTTATTTATTGGCATGTCTTCAGTAAAATGACCTTTGTTTACATTACCGCTAAACTTACTCATGTCAGTTAATTGATGAATGTATGTATATACAGATTATGTCAGATCTGATCGCTATTGTTTAGTGGTATCGTTTTTTTTTGCTTTTCATGGTTGTTTTAATTAACTTTCCAAAGTCCTTATCCTTCTTCTTTTTCTCCGAATAGGACATTTCGTTAAATGCTGATTCCTTTTTCATTTTCATGTAATTCTTGTAACGTAGTTTCTTCAGTTCACCATTTTTAACAGCTATCAATATAGCACAGCCTTTTTCGTTGATGTGGGAGCAGTTACCGAATTTGCATTGCTGAGACAGTTTTGATATCTCGGAAAATGTTTCGTCAATACCGGCATCGACAGAAATATTGCCAAGTTCTCTCATTCCTGGGGTATCTATAAGTAATGCCCCGTTTTCTAGAAGTATCAGCTCCCGGCTGGTTGTAGTGTGCTTTCCCTTGCTGTCTTTTTTGCTTACAGATTGGGTTTCAAACTGATCGGTGCCCAGGATACTGTTTAGAAGGGTTGTCTTGCCTACACCTGATGAACCAAGCAGGCAGTACGTTTGTTTTTGAAGCAAAGAACTTCTTATAGTATCAATATTCTCACCGCTCAAGTTACTAAATGGTATTATGCTGGTTTCAGGAGAGATACTTGAAATATCTTCCTGGATCTTTTTGACTTGATTTTGGGAAATGAGATCGCATTTACTCAGTAGAATAACAGGGGTAATTTTGCTTTCGTTTACCATAACCAGATAGCGCTCCAATCTTCTAAGATTGAGATTGTAATCTACAGACTGAACGATAAAAGCAACGTCGATATTAGCTGCAATAAGCTGAAAATCTACCAGTTTTCCAGCCTTTTTCCGTTTTAATATGGTTTTCCTGGGTATTACACCATGGATTATTGCATGAGATTTATCGTCATAAAAATCAGCATAGACCCAGTCACCGGTTGTCGGCATATCAGAAGGGGAGTTAACCGTATAGAGTAAGTTTCCAGAACATTCAGCAAAAGACTCAATAGATCCGTCTGTTACAACATAGCTGTCTTTGTGCACTGCAATTACGCGCGCTACTTTATGCACTGCTATTTTATTAACGTCAACCTGGTCGAGAAACCAGTCGTCATATCCGATACTTTTGAGCGTATCCATAATTATAAAGTTCAAAAAAGGGGTCGAATGGGGCCGGGAAGGGGTTAAGGAAGGGGGCAAGTCCGCTTTTGATTTTCACAAAAGCTTCTTCCCAATGGTCTCTATTTCCTTTTGGACGTTTTTGTTTCTGACTTTCCTTAATTTTACCCGCTCGATCACACTGCTCACGGTGCTGTAATTTTCAATCCCGAAATAGCGCCCAACGGAAGGAAGTGTTTCACGGCAGTGCTGGCGAACCAAATAAATTGCCATGTCCCTAGGTACATTCGTTGTTCCACGTTTCGAGGCCAAAAGTTCACTTTCGGAAACCTTATAGTACTTACACACCGCCAAAATCACATCTTTTGGGGACGTTGAAAAAATCTTTGACTCTGGAATCTCCTTTTGAAATCCCATATGAGCAAATTTCTCTTTTAGAAATTCCTTAAATGAATCACTGCCAAGTATCGATGGCAGTTTTTTTTGCGAATAAAATTTCTCAATCTCTTCAGGTTCATCCAGGGAAACAAAATCAATATATGCAGCTTTTTGTCGACTCTTTTTTTCTGACAGCATGGTCAATAAATAATCTTTATGCAGCCACGCATATTTCTTTGCCATAGACAGATATCCACGATGACTGCTCCATGGATAATCTTGAAAAGACTTGACCGTGTCTACTTTCAACGGATTACGATGAATATATCTCAGTACTTCGAGAAGATGGCTGTCGTCCTCTACAAGGACTGCCTTGTATCTGCCACAGAACAGCTGTCCTTCTTCTTCATGGGAGCGATTGAAACGCTGGGTGTATACACCGTTGATATGCCGCATACAGCGTGCCAGATTTCCGTTAGGGGTCTGCACGAGCAAGTGATAATGGTTCGGCATTAAACAATAAGCAGATATTTTTAGATTCCAACCTACAACTGTTTCCTGAAGTAACTTGATAAACGCTGTACGGTCGTTGTTTGTCAGAAATATATTTTCTGTTTTTCTACCACGGTTCATCACATGGTACCAGGCTTCTGGATATTCTATTCGTAATGGTCTAGACATAATACATACTCTATATCACACCTGTCAGTAATAGTCAAAAGCGGACTTGACCCTTATGTTGCGAGTTTAGTTAAATAGTTGAAATAATAAGCAAAACCGAGAATTGCTGTGGCCCAAAAACATCCTGTGAAATCAATCAGATACGGGCATGTTACACTTATGTGATAAAACTGGTAACATAATAATATGGCCTGGAAACACTGATTTATCTTGATGAACTAAGGAATTATAGAATTTGAA
>PJEL010001484.1_pt1 | contig 23607 bp, 20 predicted proteins | sample 1853271 | NCBI WGS metagenome assembly PJEL01 (sample SAMN08108733, study PRJNA415343) | Invertebrate metagenome, whole genome shotgun sequencing project. | host: Globobulimina | place: Sweden: Gullmar Fjord | collected 2015-08
ACTCGTGAATCGGGTGCGCTTATGCATCTTTCGGTTCCAATCATTTTGACTCAAATAGCGACCCAAGCGATGGGATTTGTCGATACGACAATGGCTGGCCAAGTAAGCCCTGCCGATCTCGCCGCTATTGCACTTGGCACCAGCCTTTGGATCCCAGTGTTACTGCTACTGCGTGGCGTGATTATGGCGCTAACGCCCGTTGTCGCTTACCACCGCGGTGCACGTGACTTTCAAAGTATCTCTGTTGAATTCTTCCAGATGGTTTGGTTGGCATTAATTGCTAGCGTATTACTCATCGCTTATCTAGTGAGTGCGAAACCGATCTTAGAATGGATTGGTGTTGCCGCTGAGATTATCCCTATCGGCAGTGACTATGCGTTTGCCCTAGCCTTTGGTGTGCCGGGTATCGCCCTGTTCTATACCTTGAATGGCTTTTGTGAGGGCATGAACAACACCAAAGTGCCGATGATCATTTCGGTGGTTGGTTTGTTGGTGAATATTCCGGTCAACTACGTGCTTATCTACGGTAAGTTCGGCTTCCCTGAAATGGGCGCTGTAGGTTGTGGTTGGGCGACAAGCTTGGTGTATTGGTTAATGTCGGGAATGCTGTATTCCTACATCAAAGGCCATCATCACTACAAAACCATTATCAGCTTTGCAGACGCGAAGCCAAAAGCAAAAGAGATGCTTCACCTTCTAAGATTAGGTTTACCTATCGGGATGAATATCGCGGTGTGTGGCAGTATCTTTGCGGTTATCGCTCTTATGATCGGCCGTATTGGTGCAGAAAACGTGGCAGCCGCACAAATTGCACTTAATATCTCGAGCCTGACTTATGTGATTCCAATGAGTATTTCGTTTGGCATTACGATTCGTGTCGGACATGCATTAGGTGAGAAAGACGAACTAGGCGCAATTGAACGCAGCAAAGTCGGTATCTTGGTTGCAGCGTTGATCTCATTGCTTTCGGTTGCGATGTTCCTGCTGTTCCCGGAGTGGATCATTAGGCTTTACACCACCGACCCTGCAATTAGCGCAACAGCAGCAGTATTGTTGACCTTTACGGCGATGTACCAATTCAGCGATGCATTGCAAACGTCTGCTAACGGCGCACTGCGTGGTTATAAAGATACCAAGATCCCGATGATCTTAGCTATCGCTTCATACTGGGGCTTAGCACTACCACTGGGCATGGTGTTGGGCATAACAGACCACATTGTTCCTGCAATGGGTGAAGAAGGCTTTTGGATTGGTATTCTAACGGGCTTGAGCGTTTCAGCGACGCTGATGTTAATTCGCTTACGACACGTGATTAAGAAACGTGACTTGCCACCAGCAAGTGCTCCATTAGCAAACTAAGATAGACCAATAAGCTAATACAAAAAAGCGCGTTACTACCAACTGGTAATAACGCGCTTTTTTATTGAATTTCTATAAATCAGTTGATGTGCTTGGTTTAACACTCATCGTTCATAACACGAACTGTACACTCACAACCATCTACTGGACATGTGTCTCCACTTGTTCTACCACCAAAAGAATCATAGAGAACATAACAACCAGATGGAAGATCGTCTATTATCGCGCCGCCAAGATCTCCAGTGGTAAACGGGTATTCATAGCCAACCACTGTATACCTATTGGCAAAGTCAGACGTTAAGCTGTCATCATCTGACAATGTGAGGAAATCGAGCATTTTTAATTTGTCTCCGGACTCCCCTCGGCTTTCAGGGCAAAGTGTTCCCCAATCGACTTCAACGCTACCGAAACCAAAATCGATCACATAGTTGCTCTGATCACCTGGGTTTGTTGCGTCCGGGTTAAGCCCAACAATAATGGCTTTAGAAGTCACCTGCGTGATCACGCCTTCCATCGCACCAGCAACCCCCTCTAGTACCGCTTCTCTTGCTGACTCTTGAATATTGAGGAACCTTGGGGCTGCTGTAACGGCCAATACTCCGAGTATCACGATCACAATGATTAATTCCATTAAAGTAAATCCGTTTTTCTTCATAACACCCACATCAACTGACAACTGACAACTGACAACTGACAACTACAGATACAATTACTGAATTAATTATCAATAACTATACATCGTGATGAGATGCGGAACACCTTATGTGTCGCGTCAGAGTTGTTGTTTAGTCGATTTTTAGACCTTGCGCATGGGAGGATGAAAATCAGCGCCTTGTTGTCGCTGTCTTATTTGATCGCGTTGTTCTAAATAGGCCAAATTATCTCGACATTACACTGCAGATACATTCTTCATTTCTGTTGCGCTCTATCGGAGTATCTGCGTCTGCATGTCGCAAAAAAATAGCGCTCATGTATGACATAAGCGCTATTCAATAACTGGAGACTCACACCTCTCTTAAAGAGGTATGTTGGGAATTCTAGATTTTAAATGAACCGACATAACGATCGAGAACTTGTGATAACTCTGCCAGGTGCTGGCTTGATTGCTCTAATTTCTCACTTGCGCTCAAACCGTTTTTGACTGAGCTATTAACCGTATCCATATTCATATTAATTTCATTCGCTACCGCTGACTGCTGCTCCGTTGCTGTTGCGACTTGCGTATTAATATCGAGAATAGCCAAAACTTGCGTTGAAATTTTTTCCAAAGCTTGGCGAGCCATTTCAGTTTCAGTCGTACCCTCTTCAATTAGGTTCTTACTATTACTCATCGAGCTAACAGCATTCTTAGCTTCGGTTTGAAGTTGGTTGATCATAGTGTCAATTTCATCGGTAGACTGCGCGGTTTTTGTCGCAAGGTTACGAACTTCGTCAGCAACAACCGCAAAGCCTCGGCCAGCCTCACCAGCACGCGCAGCTTCAATTGCAGCATTAAGTGCCAGCAAGTTCGTTTGCTCAGAGATACCTCGAATAACATCAAGAATAGTACCGATCGACTGGGTATTATCAGCAAGGCTAACAATGATGTCAGAAGCACTATTCATTTCGGCTTCAAGGTTCGAAATTGAAGTCGTGGTCTTCTCAATCGTCTTATGACCTTCTTGAGTTTCACTCGCTGCCATGTTTGCCGCACTTGCAGCACCAGCTGCGCTAGATGCAATTTCATTAACCGTGGCAATCATTTCATTCATAGACGTCACGACCAACATGGTTTGTTCGTTCTGTTCTTGCCCTCTTTGCAATGCTTGCTGCGACTGTTCACGAAGCCCAATAGCGGTCTTATTTAATTCAACACCCGTATTCACTGTTTGCGTAATTATCTCGTGCACCTTGCCGACGAACACATTGAAAGCCGATGAAATTTGAGCAACTTCGTCATTCCCTTTGATTGGCAAACGTACTGATAGATCACCATCGCCTTCAGAAATATCATGCAATGTATTTTTCAATACCAAGAGAGGTTGCATCAGTTTACTAAGAAGAAGTGATAGAACAACGAGACAAACCACAAAAATGAAAACCATTGAAGCGAGCTGGTAGCTAATAATGCCATTCGTTGCTTGGCTAACCTCTGTGATAGGGATACCGATATCAAAAGTACCGTACAGCTCACCGTTGACGTAGATAGGTGCCATGATGTCAAACACCCACACTTGTTGAACATCAGCGTACCATTTTGAATACTGTTGTACGCCTTGGGTCGCGCCTTTAACGGTATAGCTATCTTCATAAACTTTATTCAGTTTATTTTTGTCGCTGTGAGCAATAGCACTTACGTTACTATCAATAACAATGGCATAAGTGACATCAGATCGCTGTTTCAGCTCGCCCACCAGCTTTTGTAAATCTTGAACTGGATTGTCCGAGCTCTCTAAGATATACCCAGCATTCCCAGCCAAGAATTCAGCTTGAACTTGAGATTTATTCAATATTATCTCATCAATTTTTTCGCTTGAAATGAAATAAGTTGACGCCATACTCGCAGCGACGGCAATGCCAAACATAATAAAAACGGCAAATAGGATTGTTTTCTTCATTTAGGTTGTCTCGACGCAAGTTTGTTAAAAGTTCTCTAAAGGTTTCAAAAAGCGAAACCAAAGCTCGCACGTTTTATCTCGTGTTAGAGCTCCCCACTAGTCCTTTATCTGTAAAAATCTCGATAACTTTAGCTAAATCATACGAAAAACATATGTTAATCACACTTACCTAACATATGAGTACATTCAACGCGAAACGAGCACTTGGAAATCTGATTAACAAATAACAGCCCTGCTTAAGAGGTATAGGTGAATAGCGAGTAGAAAATAGAGGATAGAAAATAAAGAGTAGGTTTCGCGTATTGACCCGCAGAACCAGTACCTTGAGAAATGTTGGAGGCTTGATGCAACCGTTCACTTGTGAGTACTTAATATTCTCGCCTCTAGTTGATGCGACAACAAAAAAGCGAACCTTTGGGTTCGCTTTTTTAGTTAAATTAAGTCGTGTTTATCTGTTTATCGCGAGATAAGATCCAGCTGCAATCATTATCCCACCAGCACTTTGGTTTAATCTTCTATGTGCGCGTGGTGTTTTAAGTAACGCAGACATTCTGCCCGCACCCAAAGCAATCAGCATTAAACCAGACATCAACGCAACAGACGCTAAAACGGACACCAAGACGATATCTTGGGAACGTAAAACCGTCAGATCAACGAAAGTCGGTAAGAACGAAACATAAAACAGAATCACTTTAGGGTTTGATGCAGAGATCAAAAAGCCTTGTGCGAAACTCGCAAGTGCCGATTTCTGACTTTGTTTGGCGGCGAGCTCCGCTGAACCTTGCACTTCAGGCAGACTCTTAAACATCTTGTAGCCCAAGTAAATCAAATAAGCCGCACCAACGTAGCGAATCACCTCAAACGCAAAAGACCAGTTCTCAGCAATCGTCGCTAGACCAAAACAGGCTAAAACAAGATAAATAAGGTCACTGCATATCATTCCTAACGAAAGAGTGATGCATTTACGCCATCCGTGAACCATACCGCGAGCCAAAATAGCGAATACGCCAGGCCCCGGAGTAATACCAAATATAAACATGGCAATAAAGAATGTAACAGCCCCTTCTAGTGACATCCGCCTACCCTCAAATATCATTCAACATTATTAGTTTCGAACGTATCATGGAGCCTTGATTCGAGTAAAGAACGCTTTTTAACAGGAGCGATTCAAACGATTCATGTTTTGAACAAGTGTCACACGTAATTTCCCCGCTAAGCATGACCCGCAAAGCTAAAAGCTAAACCCAACGTGTTTTTCGTTAAGACACAAAAAAGGCGAACCTAGTGGCTCGCCGTTGCAAAATATTGACTACAAATCAACGTAACAAGATTAGTTCGCTATTGGTGACAACAACTCTGGGTTTACGACTATATTTCTCACACCGTGTGCATGGTCTTCGTTAAAATCGTTTCCTTCACACCAGTTACCAACCGTCGCGATATTCACTTTTGCCACTTGTGGACGCACGCTCCAAGTCACTTGGAATGGCGAACCTTGTTCATTGTAACCTGGGCCCGTTGTAGAACCTGCGTATTGAATCGCTGAGCCCGTATCTTGTGGGATATTTGGTGCTTGGTGCAAACCGTTGACTTTAGAGTGCTTAGCCAGTGCTTCAAAGTCGAGTGCTTTGTCGTCATTTACCAATACGTAAACTTGGGTTTCTACACGCAATTGCGGGTTGGTAATCGCATCGTTGAAGCAAGCGCCAAGCGTTTCACCCGGTTCGACTTGTGCGGTTGAATACACGTAATGCACCTCGATGGTGTCGCCCGAATGCAAAGACCCATGATCGCTCGGACAAACCTTGCCCTCAAATGGTTTCAGCTCAGCAGAACTTAGCTTGCCTGTGTATTTAAAGCCACTCTGGAAACCTTTTCCATCACCGTTACCAGCGTATTGAGTAAACTCGCCACCCTTATGCTCTGCGTTCTTATGGAAGTGAATATTACATAAGTTCATGGCAGTTGAATCTGGCGCATCCGAAAACAGGCGAGCATTAGTACCCTCAAGTGAACCCAAGTCACGAGGAGCTTGTGGGCCAAAACCTTTTCCTTGAGTATTTTCAGATAGATTCGCTCTTTGCTCAGCGATAACACTGTCTGCTACAGACTCATGGCTCCCCTCAGATGCGTTCGCTTGAGCAGCTAACATAACCATCGCGACGCTTAAAAATGCATTCTTATTCTTCATATCTCTTCCCTAGAATATTGATAACAAAACCTAAATAACGGACTTAACCGCAAACATACTACTATGCTCACAAGTGAATATCAGACATTGTCTTTGTAAGATTAGATTTCACGGCTTACTTTGGGGAGAGTATTAAAACCCTTGATGCATATAACAAGTCAACTACGGTAAATACGGCGTGTCCATTCCAGAATAAACAAATACCTACTTTGTTGACTGTCTCTTGATTCAAGCCGACAGACAAACAAACGACACGCTATAACCGGAGCTACGACCAGAGCTAACAGTAAGTTTCTGATATAAAAAAGGCGAACCGTTTGGCCCGCCTTATTGACTGATTCGATGTTCTTCGTTCTGAGCTCTTCGTTCAACCATGGCCAGTGGCAAAGATTCCAAAGGTCAGGATGTTCAATGTATCTGTCACACCCTCTAACGATTTAATGACTTTCTTAGTCGGCTCATTGTTAAGTAATAGGTAACTTCCAAGCCCTTTCTCATTGTCGGTCTCGACTTTATCTTGAGTCACTTGTTTAGCTGCTACTTTAGAAACATTTACTTCAGAAGCGTGAGTTTGAGATGCACTTCCTTGAGTAACATTAGCTTGAGAAGCTTCAACTGATTCTGCTTGTGTCTTGTCGTTTATATTGGAGTCTTTAACTAAATCAGCATTTGTCTCATCAGTAGACTCAGCAATGACGTTTAGATTCGTCTCTTCTTCGATAGCGTTAGACAGAGTGTCTTCGTTGCTCAATGTCTTTTCATCGATTTGTTCATTACTCGTTGTGGAGCAAGCGGTTAAGAAAAACAGACTAAAGATGAATGTGACTAGCTTTCGCACCATGACGATAAGGCTCGAATTAATAAAACATTGTTCAATTGTAATTTATTTGTCTTGCTACATCTAGCTCAAGCGGCTTTGAGTGCGAAGTTATCTACTCGTAAACAAACCAAAAATGAAGTTTGACTCTGAAACCTAGTAATTCGAAATCTCAATCAGATTGCCATCAGGGTCTCGAACATAAACGGAGACAATTTTCCCCGTCGCACCTGTTCGTTGTACTGGCCCTTCTTCTATAGTGACTCCTTGAGCTTCAATATGTTCTATCACCTTTGCCATTGTTGTATTGGTGATAAAACAAAGGTCAGCACTACCCGCTTGCACGTGCTGCGCTTTTGGTTCGAACTCATTACCTTGTTGATGAAGGTTTATCTTTTGGCTACCAAATGATAACGCTAAGCGGCCCTCTCCAAATTGGATGGGGTTCATGCCTAACACGCGCTGATAGAAATCCACCGTCACGGTTAAGTCTTTAACGGTTAACACCAAGTGATCTAAATGACTGATTTCCAATTTAATCATCCTTGTTTCGTCGTTACTAGATATTGCATGCTGAGTGTTGAATAAGGCTAACGCTAAGCCACATACTCTAATGTTGGACGTGCTAACACAAGATCAGCATACATCTTCACTTCTCACTTTGAACGAATAAAGGGAGCACAAACTGTGCTCCCTTCTCATCGGTTTTAGCTCACTTAAATCACTTTAAGTCGTTTTAACTAGTAACAAGCACCTTCAAATACCCAGTACCAATAGTTATTGAACGGGTCTGCTCCCCAGTTATCCGCAGACGCTGAGAATCTGTTGCCATAGTATTGAACTGCCGTACCTGCTGGATAATAGTAGTTTGGGTTCCACTCTTGAAGGTTATCGCACAAGCCTTGTGGCTCAGGTTTAGGCGCTTCTAAGTCAGCACTAACCGCAACATACGCATCCATCGAGCCTTTAGAGCCAGAAGCCATCACATATATATCAGCACCCTGTACGCCATTTAGACCACAATATTCACGATTACCTTGATTGGTAGATGCGCAATCGTAATCATTTACTGATGCTGGTCGACCGACTGCAACGTACATGTCTACATCACCGTATCCATTGTAAGTTTGAACCCAAACTTCATCGGCCGGTGCGTTCTTAAGCACAAACTGTTGCTGATCATCACCTTCTGCCTGAATAGGTGTCGGCATGTTTATCTCTAGATCCACGACGCCAGGTGTTGGAGTTGGAGTTGGAGGATTAGGGTTCGGGTTTGGCTGACCAGAACCACAGTTTTGTACATCAATACCCACTTCGCTAAACGCAGATTTCACTGCAGAGGTCTCATAACCTAGTTTTTCAGCTGCTTTGCATACACCATCAGCACCTTGCTGGAAATTTGAGTTTGGTGTCCAGTAAAGTTGGTTCGCGGTTGCGTAAGCCTTGAAGGCTTTTTTGATATCCCAACTGTTGCTTGTTGCTAGGTGGTAGAACGCTTTATTAAAGATCCCTGAACTATGGTGAACATCAATGCCATTGTAATACTGGTTGATGTGACCGATAGACATACCATCTTGGCTCGGTTTGATGAAATAACGCATTGCATCGCTATGCTTCATTACATGTTCACCCATCTTCCAATTGAAACTACCGTGCACATATTCACTTAACGCTGCTGCTGCCACGTCCGAGAAAGATTCGTTCATTCCGCCCGACATGCCACGATATTCAAGACCCGAGTTTTGCTCAGTAAAGCCGTGACTCACCTCATGAGCAATCACGTCCCACGTCGCTAATGGATACATCGATTGGTTGCCATCACCAAACGTCATTTGGCGACCATCCCAAAATGCGTTTCCATAGTTCGAGCCATAGTGAACACGCATCTTTAGCTTTTGTTGAATGGGACGAGTGTTCAACCAATCTTGGTACATGTCGAACACACGTTGACCAAAGTAATGTGCATCGTTCATTGGCGCATACGCACCGTTGACGGCACGATAATTATTAACGTTGCTCCCACCATTATCGTTACAACTAAATTGATGTACCTGACCTGAGCTCTGCTGGTTGTTCATGTTAAGCGTTATTACGTCTTGGCTGTCCATCTGACAGAACGAGTTAACTTGGAACGCGCCAAACTGTGTATTGGAGCCAAAATAGTAACGGCCACTTTTCTGGTTTCCGCCAGGCCCTTCTGCCTCAATGAATGCAATCCCTTCCCACTGGTCGAGCAACTCGCCAGATTTCGCGTCAACGAGTGTAATCGGTCGTGACGGCGCCATACCTTTCGTTTGTAGGAAATCAATCTTATAAATAAGGCGTGCTTGTTGCTGTTCATCAAGCCAAATTCCAAGTTCAGTATTTGGACTGTGAATGGTCGCTGCCGCTACACCTTGATATTGTGATTTAGCAATAGCGAGTGCTTGCTGAGCGTTAATCATTGGCAATGTTGAGCCGATATCAGCTTCGATATCCGTTAACACTTGTCCATCTACTGCTTTAGTAATGCCCTTCTGGGAAAGATCAACCACTACCGATTGACCGTAAACCGGAATCCCATAGTGGAGTTGTTTCTTACGGAGGAGTGTTGTTGTACCAGTATCCACACGACTTGCATCTTGGTAAGCAAGTGGTTGGCTTACAGCGGTAAAACCCTGTGTTGTTTGATTGAGAACTGTAGATAAATCGACTTGCGAGTAGTCGACAACATTGGCAGCTTGAGAAGTAAACGCTATCGGAAATAGCATTAGTAAATGTGCACCACGCATACGTCACCTTTATAATTATGTTTTTATAAATTCACCCACTGGATGAACGCGCATCTTAACGATAGAAACTCCATATATGTAAATACACCCAATTGCATATGTGATACCGATTCAGAACATAGTCCCTAGTACAATTAAAAATGAGAATGGTAGCCAAAAATCAACAATTTCTTATACTTACCAACAACTCAACAAATAGACCTAAAATATGGAGGGGTATCTGATTTTCGATGAATGCACAAATTTCATACTTCAAATCGTTACGAGATTCAGTATCGAGATCGATTGTTAAATAACAGCACCAACTCACCCTCACAAGATTCAACTCCCGCAGTCACAAAAGGTGGTATCGAGTAAAATAATGATGAGGATGTGTTGGCGGCAGTTGGGACTTAGTGTTTGGTTTTGTTGAGCGTGTAAGTGACTAAGCTATCGTCCGTTATCTTAAACGTCCAAGTATTATCGTTGTCGGTAAAGAGATACTCACCCTTTGACGGGGTTTGTGTCAGCTTAGCGATGAACTCGGATAACTGAGGCTCGTATATACGAAAACGCCCTTCAGAGGTGTTGATGTCTAAGTCGTTATTCACTTCAATCTGCGACGTTGAGCTAGGCAATATGTCGGGCAACCAACCTCTATCAAACAAACGATCTTGTTGAGCCAATTGGTAAGTTGCGTACTCGTCATTGACCACGTCAGAACAGCCCGAGGCTAGAAGTAAGATTGGGAGTAATAATTTGGTTTTCATTTAATTCCATCATTTGAAGAAAAGGCCTCGTTCACTCGCCCAGCCATAAAAGCATTAAAAAATCAGCAAGCGAGTAACAAGTGCCGTTACAAAAGCGATGTTATAAATTAATCATTATTCCCATTCAACGTAATTGACTTTATTTACATATAACCCACACCCAAATTATTGATAACTTGAATATTAGGCACCAGCATTTGTGTGCTATAAATAGCCTTGCAATCAGAGTATATTCAGCCCAAACACGCCCTTTACATCAAATAATACATTTGCTGTTCTTTCTCTCGATACTTGCGTGCCTTTGCGTAAGATATCAATCAGCTGAGCCTTGTCGTCTAACAGTTCAGTTCGGCGCTTTCTAATCGGTCGAATCATATCCTGTAGGCACTCTTCCAACACCTTCTTAGTTTGACCATCACCTAACCCGCCTCTGCGGTAGTGATCTTTTAGTTCATTGACATAGTCAGCGTCAGTGTGAAAAGCATCAAGATAAGTAAACACGATGTTCCCTTCTACTTGGCCCGGATCTTCGATTCGTAGATGATTTGGGTCGGTATACATGGATTTGACTGCTGCACGAATCTCTTTCTCTGTCGCACCAAGATTAATAGCGTTGCCCATTGATTTAGACATCTTACTTTTGCCGTCAGTACTCGGAAGGCGTGAAGCATTGCTAAGCAGCGGTTTACACTCATTTAAGATGGGCTTGCCCGCGAGTGAGTTTACTTTTCTCACGATCTCGTTGGTCTGTTCTAGCATTGGCAATTGATCATCGCCAACAGGAATCAAGGTTGCGTTAAACGCTGTGATATCAGCCGCTTGTGAGATGGGGTAAGTCAGAAAGCCAGCAGGGATTGAGCGGCCAAATTCCTTATTCTGAATTTCGCTTTTAACGGTTGGATTGCGTTCCAAGCGAGCAATAGAAACAAGGTTGCTGTAGAACATAGTGAGCTCAGCCAATGCAGGCAGCTGTGATTGGAGACAAATGGTTGTCTTTGTCGGATCGATACCTACCGCAAGATAGTCAGCGACGACATTAAGAATGTTGGACGAAACCTTTGCTGGGTTATGAGCATTGTCGGTGAGCCCCTGCATGTCAGCGACCAGTATTGTTTGGTCGTGATGGTTCTGAAGAGACACGCGTTGCTGTAATGACCCGACATAATGACCAAGATGCAGTGGCCCTGTCGCGCGGTCACCCGTTAAAATAATTTCAGGTTTGTTGGTATCTAGAGTGGTTTTCATAGGTATCTCCAAGTAAAAAAGGCTACTGGAGATAAAAAGAGACGACATTCTTGGTGACATTCTTAACTACCTTCCAGCAGCTAAAGAATGTGAGTATTCCGTGCTGCTCTAGATAGAGCACCACCAAAAGAAAATTGAAGTTGAAGCGGAAGTAAATTTCATCCTAAAAACGTATCAATAATGGCCGTGAGTCACAACCATTATTTACACATTGTCTTACTACAGCCAAAAAATACGTTATTTACACAAAGTCGTAATTCTAGCGAACATGGCTTGATTGACTGAAAAGTGCGTATTCAAAAACGCCAATTGCGCGAGTGCCGATTCAGCCGTTCTGTCATAGCCTTGTGTGAACGTTGGCAATAACTTAGCAAATTGAGGGAAACGCGCCTCTAGCCTTCTGTCCGACATAAATTCATCGACGAATTCTGGCTCAGACGTTTCAGTTTGATCGATAAGATCGATCAGACGATCAAGCGCGTAAGATTGAACAAAGCGAGAGCCAGAAAGCTTCTCACCGCGATTATATCGGCTCATGCCCACATAAAGATTGGTTAACGCCTCGCCGATGATCCACTCTTGAGAATTCGTTTCAGCCGCACCTTTTGCTGGTGGAACACAACACTGAGTATCAAAGTCGGTTTCCTGCCAAACAATTCGACCTTCAGCAAACGGAATATGCGCTAATTCGTGTGGTTCGAATACCGCAAACTCACAAAATATGCCATCAGCGTACAAGACTTTGTAGCCATCGACGGTGTTTCTTACGGCATAGTCGATTGGAAGAATGTCAGATAACCAATGCAAGCTGTCTAAGAAGTATTGTTTGTGTCCTTCTTGGACTATCGCAAAGAAATCCACATCTGAGAACTGGTCCAATCGCTCCGTTTCAATGCCAACAGAACCGAGCCCCAATAAGGCATGTGCCTTACCAGAAGCTTTCAAAGATTCCCCAATGGCATCTAGGCGCTGTAAGAGTTTTTCTGGTGTATTTGGCTGTTGTGCTTGCATCTCTCTATCCCTATCAAGTTGAATGCCACTCAACCTAACTGATAGTTAGAACATCTATGAAGCCTAATTTATAAAATATGTGTTTGGGATAACGATCTGCGCAACTTATTGCTTCGTTTAAACTCATAAATCATCAACCAACGTCCGACTTTCTATCCGATTTACACCGAAGACTTTGCTAAATACGCAGCCATTTCTTGCTCTGGCACCATGCCGCCGCCTGTCGCCCACACAAGATGCGTCGCGTTGGCTAACGTAGAGTCATCAATACCTAACCTCGTCAAATACTCACAGTTGTGTTCAACATGCACAGCTCCCGGCATACCCGCCAGTGCGGAAGGCTCCAATTGAATTCCCTCCGCTCGATTCAGTTCACTTAGCAATAGATACATGCGTTTGTCGGTTAACGTGTAATAGCCGTCGAGTAAACGCTCCATTGCTCTTCCAACAAAACCTGAAGCTCGGCCTACTGCAAGTCCGTCTGCGGCAGTTAGGTTATCAATACCCAGATCTTGCACTGAGATTTCGTCATGCAAACCGGTATGGACTCCCAACAACATACAAGGCGAATGTGTGGGCTCTGCAAAGATACAGTGTACATGGTCACCAAAAGCCATCTTTAGGCCAAATGCCACACCACCGGGGCCACCACCTACACCACAAGGCAAATAAACGAACAGCGGATGGTCTTCATCGACCAGAATCTGCTGCTGTTCAAACTGTTGTTTTAGTCTTTGCCCCGCCACAGAATATCCAAGGAACAGGGTTTGTGAGTTTTCATCATCAATGAAGAAACAACGCGGGTCTTGTTCCGCTTCTTTACGGCCTTGCTCTACCGCAACACCATAATCTTGCTCGTACTCAACCACATTGACGCCATGCCCACGCAGTTTGTTTTTCTTCCACTCTCTCGCATCAGCAGACATGTGAACCGACACTGTAAAGCCTAACTTGGCGCTCATGATGCCAATCGACATGCCTAGATTGCCTGTAGAACCAACGGCAATGCTGTATTGTTTGAAGAAGTCACGAAACTCAGGTTTTAGCAGTCTGCTGTAATCATCGCTCTCACAGAGTAACCCAGCTTTAAACGCTAATTTCTCGGCGTGAGTTAACACTTCGTAGATACCACCACGTGCTTTAATTGAACCCGAGATTGGCAAGTGACTGTCTTTTTTCATCATCAAGCGACCTTTTATCGACGACTGATAATGATCTTCTAATACTGATTTCATCGCTGGGATATCAATAAGCTCAGACTCAATAATACCATTGGTCACTTGTGTTTCAGGGAATGCCTGCGCCAGATAAGGGGCAAACCTTTGTAATCGCAGGCTTGCATCTTGAATGTCTTCTTCACTTAACCCCACATAAGGTAAACCCTGTTCTAACGTCGTGATGTTTGGGTTAAACCAACTCACCTCTTGCAAAGCGATCAGTTGATCCAACAAAGGAAATTTATTGGTTAGTTCAGCGATATTCAATTCAGTCATGGTTATCTTCTTTGATAAAGGAGCGATCGATGCTTAAAAAAGTAGTCAGTTGAACAAAAGACCAATCGGCTCAAATCTAATCACAAGGTTTCGTTGCTATTTAAACGCTATCTGAGTGTTTGTTCAAACGACAAAAACTCACATTCACATGATGTAAATTCACCTATTATTCCGATTCTTCACTATTTACGTAAAAATAAGCCACTATGAGTAACTATTATTCACGCATAGTTTTATAATGTTGTGGTCTGTTCATTCCAACAATGGTGTTTCTAATATGTATAGCCAAGACAATGTGTACTCCAAAAACCAGCGATTAAACAGTCAACAGCTATCAAAACTGCACACGTTCGAAGTAGCAGCTAGGAATGGTTCATTTTCGTTAGCGGCGCAGGAACTATCTATGACACCCAGCGCCATATCTCACCGTATCAACAAGCTTGAGCAAGAGATGGATGTTAAGTTGTTTGAACGTGCACACCGCAAGATCTTACTCACCGCCGAAGGCAAGCGTATCTACGCCGCGTTGAGTAAAACCTTGAACGACTTAAATCAAGAAATTTTGGATGTTAAGAATGAAGAGGTTTCTGGCACGCTTACGATTTATTCACGCCCGACCTTCGCTCAGAGTTGGTTGGTTCCTCGTATTGCTGAATTTAAACAGCGTTATCCAGCGATCACACTTAAACTACTCACCGGCAACGAAAACATTAGCTTTCAAGGCCACGGGATTGATATCGCCATCTACTACGATGACCAATTGCCCGATAAGCTTTGCTGCCAAACATTTATGCAAGAAAGTATTACTCCCGTTTGCTCTCAAGAGTATGCCGATAATCATGGGCTTCATAACAACCCTGATAGCTTAATTAACGCGACCTTGTTGCACGATAACCAAGCGTGGAATTATGACTCAAGCCACAGCGAGTGGGCGGTATGGGCGAATGCCAACCAATTTGGTGAGGTGAGTTCAGAATCCAATATCGAATTCGATCGATCCGATCTGGCTGTATTGGCTGCGATAAATCATGCGGGCGTAGCCATGGGCCGGCATAGCGTGGTTTCTCAATACATTGAGGCTGGCACTCTTATTACGCCTTTTAACGCACAACCCATTGTGTGCAAACAACAATATTATTTCGCAACACCGACAGAGCAGCACTCGCCCAAGGTCGCGCTATTTATTGATTGGGTCTTAAAACAAGTGACGTAAATCATCATAAAGTCAGTAAATGTCGAGGAATAGCGGCATCATTACCGTTTAGATGATTAATTAACCTCTTTTTAACAACGGTAATTGTGCAGCAACTCAATGCCCTGTAGGCTAGCCTCTCTTCTCATAAGCAAACAGTAGAACACCCTATGAGCGCCTCACTTCGTAATAGCATTTTCGTCATGTTAGGGATTCTATTCCTTTCACTTAACCTGCGTGGGCCTTTTACTAGCTTGGCTCCCGTACTTTCTCAGGTTATGGAAGGGCTCAACCTTAACTCTTCTGCTGCTGGATTCTTAACGGCTTTACCGCTGCTCACGTTCGCCTTGTTTTCGCCGTTAGTCACCAAAATATCCCAACGAATCGGCCTTGAGCCAAGCCTGTTGTTAGCATTAGTTTTGATCACTACAGGTATCACGCTGCGCTCTTTTGGAATTATTCCAACCTTATACATCGGTACGGTGATGATCGGGATGGGCATCGCGATTGGTAATGTTCTTCTACCTGTTGTGGTCAAAATCAGTTTTCCGACACGGATTGCTACGGTTACGTCTCTGTATATCTTTACGATGGGTATTGGTTCGACGTTAGGCTCAAGTTTAATGGTGCCATTTTCAGATCTAACCTTATTTACGCTTACGGGTTGGCAATTGGCGCTGTTAATGAATCTCGTGTTTCCAATACTGGCCTTGATGATCTGGCTACCTAAAATCAGAAAACGTTCCTCTTCTGCCACCAATAAGAAGCAAGAAGATAAACCTCTACCAATGAAAAAGATGATTAAGAGTGGTGTTGCGTGGCAAGTGACGCTAGCTCTTGGGCTTAACTCATTTACCTTCTACTCTTTGGCAGGCTGGTTACCACAAATCTTGAACGATCTTGGTTATAGCGAGATCGATGCGGGTTACATCTACGGTTTCCTACAGTTTTCAACCATGGTTCCGGGCCTACTTTTACTGCCATTCTTAGGTAAAAACGATAATCAACAACGGCTCATTACCCTTTGTACTTCGAGCGTGTTTATTGGGTTGATTGGCCTACTATATTTGCCTGAGTTTGCAATATTCTGGGTGGGATTATTTGGACTGGCAAACTGTTCGACCTTTATTATTGCGCTTTCTTTTGTGGGTCTGAGAACATCGAATAGCAGCCAAGCGGCTTCACTGTCTGGTATGGCTCAAGGCATAGGTTACGCCTTAGCGGCAACTGGACCAACTTTGGTCGGTAAGCTTCATGCTTTGACTGATTCTTGGAGTGTGCCCATTCTATTGATCGCTGCGGTCGCGTTTGCTTGTACGATTTTCGCGGCACTGGCCGCAAGAGACAAGAAGATCAATGTATAACAAGACCTCCCAAGCTCATTAATTAGCCGTCACTGTTTTAATGTAATCACTCGGCGTTAGACCGAACTTACCTTTAAAGCGTTGACTAAAACGCCCTTCGGATTGGTATCCACATGACTGAGCCAACATTGCGACATTCTGTTGGCCATGTTGCATCAAATATAAAGCATGGCTTAAACGTACCTCAGCCAGCACTTCTCGATACTGCTTCCCTTCGTGTTTGAGTTTTCGAATCAGCGTCGCGCGGCTCATTGCAAAATGTTCTGCAACCGCTTCAAGTGGGTGTTTTTCATCTGGCGAACGTGACAAATAATGACTCAATTTCTGGCTAAAAGAGGCATTGGCGCTCACAAACAACTGGTGCAATGCGCCTTTCTCAGCCAACTGTTGATACAAGCCCAATAGCCAAAACTGTTGCGTCTCTTTGCTCATGCTCTGCACATCAAATGAAAACAGCGCATTCAGTGATTCTTGCAATGCTCGGTCAGCGTCTACAGTCGGTAGTGATTCACTGCTTGCCCTTTCCTCGCTCAGTTCAAGCATGGCTTGAGTTGGCTGATAGTGGAAACTGAATACACGAGATAGAAAACGGCCTTTATGGGGTAAGTTTTCGAAACTCAGCGACGCAGACGCCTCACACAATAAGAGCTGAGAGTGAGAAAGATCAAATGGCGACTCTTTCCAAAACAATCGCTTACTACCAGTAATGATCTGAATAATACTCGGGGAAAGAATCCTCACATTACGCAACTTTTGTAGCTGCTCAGCACGAAATGTCGTGACTTGATATTGGTGATTCATCTTTCCCCCTTTCTATACTAAAAAGCTGTGATTATCGTTAGCGAGTATAAGTCGCGGTTAGTTTTGCTTTGTCTAGCGCCATGCTATTCAATGTAAAGCCAACCACGGCAGACGGTGTATTTTCATCAAGATTCAGTTTGTCTGCTGGCAATGCCCAGACAGTAAATTGGTAACGATGCATACCGTCGTTTTCTGGAGGGCACGCACCACCAAAACCAACCGTGCCGTAATCGATGCGCCCTTCTTTACCACCCAACTTAGAGATATCGACGCCACGAGGCAATTCATTTACCGATGCTGGAATATCAAACGCAACCCAGTGCCAAAAGCCACTCTCAGTCGGTGCATCCGGGTCGTAAGCCGTAATCGCAAAGCTCTTGGTGCCTGCTGGCGCATCTTTCCACATCAACTGTGGAGATAGGTTACCCCCATCACAGCCCCAGCTTGAGTATTCAAATGTTTTAGCCATTGGATGGCCTTCTTGAATATCCTTACTGGTGAGCTCAAACGCTTGTGTGGAGCCTGCAGCTAAAAGACTAAGTACCAATACTGATTTAGTGAATGCTTTCATGATTGTGTTCCTCTGATTAGGTATGAGTTAAGTATATTGACTCACACAGGAACACGCCCAACATTAAGTATCATATTAACTCAAACATAAGCAACTAATGATACTTTTTGCTTTTATCGTAATTTAGTCAGGGCTCTATAACGAACAGAACCAACGAAACAAAAAGAAAACAAAAGCAAAACAACCGGAAGTACTAAAACGTTCCGGTTGATCCTTAAGTGCGATTTTTCAGCGACTTAGTAATACGAAACAACTTCACCTTCAATTTTCACTATCTCTCCATCTTTGATAATGGTTGATAGGTATGTTTTTGGTTGAGCCACGATGTTTATATCATCCAATGGGTTAGCCGAATACAGAAGTATGTCAGCCATTGCTCCTTCTTCAATCACGCCCACTTTGCCATAAGGGTTACGTTTGCCGGTCAATTGTAGAATTTCGCTGTTAGTACCCGTCGCTTGAATCAAGATCTCTGCTGGTGTGAACCACTTTTCACGTAAAGCTAAGTCCTGTAGTTGTTGTTCTCGGTTATCTAAACCTTCCAACAAATCGGTTCCCCAACCCGTCTTAACATTGTATTTCTTAATATGGTCAAAGATATTGTCTAGATTATCCCAACCTTGCTTAGCCTTAGGGTAACGCGGGTCGCTTTTATCTATCGTGTCGAGTAGCTGTTTGAACACCAACACTTGGATGGAAGTATAAAGCCCTCTGTTGGCAATCATTGCGAATGTCTCTTCATCGGCCATTGCCGCATGCTCGATGGTTTTTACACCCGCTTTGATGGCTCTTTGAATGCCTTCCGAAGAGTGAGCATGAACCATCACATAAGTACCGTAGTCAGAGGCAACTTTCACTGCCGCTTCTATCTCTTCCAACGTGTATTCGTTCACGTATAGCGGATCGGTGGTAGAGCTAACACCACCCGTTACGGCCATTTTGATTTGTGTGGCGCCTTGGTAAAGGTTGTTACGTGCAGCTGCCAATACTTCATCGGTGCCGTTCGCTAAAATACCAATGCCCATCTGTTCGATTGGGTCTACTGGACCACCCCACTCTTTAGGCAAGAAGTTCGGGTTTCTGAAATCAATATGCCCTGAGTATTGGCCAATCAGAGCCTGTGATGGATAGATTCTAGGCCCCGGTATGAACTTATTGTCGATGGCCATTTTTAACCCAGCGGAATTCCCTGCCGCGTCTCGAATCGTCGTGACACCACGAAGTAACATATCTCCAAGTTCATCTACCGCAATCGCATCAACGTATTGGTTTGGTGCTCGTAAAAGTTGGCCTAAAGGGAGTCCGAGCGTTGAGTGCCAATGGTTGTCGATGAGTCCGGGAGTCATGGTTTTCCCTTCGCCATTAATAATCGTCATGTTTGGCAGTGCAGTTAAATCTTCGCCAATTTGTTTGATGATATTGTCTTCAATGATCACATCCATGTTCTTCTGTAGTTGCTTTGATGTGCCGTCAAAGATGTCTACATCCTGAATAAGAATGTCCGAAGCGAAGCTAGGAGTTTGGACTGCAAGTAAGATGGCGCATGCCAATAATTTTTTCATGAGTAACCTTTACGTCAATTAAAATGAGTCACTGCTCCCCTCTAATATTTGCCAACATATATAGTGGGTGCGTTTTGATGAGGTCACTTTAACGACCAATAAGATCACTAACATCACAATCGAATAAAAACGTCATTACAATTAAATAAAACTATACAAATCAATCACTTAAATAAAAATCTCAGAGGTGTTTTGTGGGTGTTTTATATGTTTTTTATGTGGGTTTGATATCGTAATTTCTTTATCTATCTTTTCGTTGCGTATGGTTCGTCGCTAGGTTCAATTTGATGGTGCCGATTTCAGAACTTACCAAGTTCACTCTGATTGATTGGTATGCTAATCACAGTTTTAAACAAAAGTGCACTTGTTGACATTCAGGTTACAAAACTTAACCAAAACAATTTAGACTCACCCCAACAACTTTTAACGAGAATGACTGGATGCGCAGGCTGACATTAGCCCTTTGTTTGACCCTTTGGCTCCCTACGCTAGCCAATGCCCAAAGTTTGCAAGACAAGTGGCAAACTCTGTATCAATTGAGCTGGCAATCGTCTCCTATCTCAATTTCTCAGAAAGAGTTAACCCAATACCCGAAAGCACTTCTTCAGGAAAGCAGCCGCTACCCGGACTTCAACAAATTCAGTTGGGAAGACATCGCCGCACTAGCCTCGATACAAGTTCACTGTCAAGCGATTGAAAGCTCCAACCCTTCTTTGAATGATGCCATCGAATTCGAACTCGCTGTGTGTCAACAACAACCCTTGGATTCAATCTGGTTCGCGGCACACTCAAAACGACACCCTGCTGGTGGTAGCTTCGCTGATCGTTACGTAGCTCGTTACCCAGAAAACAATGAACAGATTCATCCGTTTTTGAGTATCAGTAATCCTTTGCATCCGTTATTTTCCAAGCTAGAAAACTTAACCACCCAAGGCAGAGAAGCACTGCTCAATGGATACCGCGGTTGGCAACAAGGTGATGTGCTTTGGTTGAGTGGCGAACAAGGTTGGAAAGCGATTCCATCGGAAGTTTGGAAGCCGATTGCCGAGCAACAAGAAGTGACCTTGTCAGGCGAAAGCTGTTCTTTTCGTTACAGTAACCTGTGCCTGAGCGAGTCGAGCAACGATAACCTGATCATGAAAACTTTGATCTTTATATTGCTGTTTACATTGTTATCCGGACTCGGCAGAGTCTTGTACCTAAGAACAAAACAACGAAAAGAGAGGCAGTTCGTTTTACAGCTTCTTACTCATGAACTGCGCACGCCAATTACTAGCCTAGGTCTAACCGTCGAGATGTTCAGGAATCGTTACGACGATTTTCCCGATGAGACCCAAGGGGCAGTTTGGCGTTTAATCTCAGACTATCAAAGGCTTTCTCAGCTCACCGAAAACAGCAAAGTGTATCTAAGTTCGGATCAGTCTGAACCTTTGTTGAAGCAAAACGCATCATTGGAAGAGTGGCTCGACCATGTCTGCGAAAAGCACAATATTACTTATCAATGTGAAGCAAGAGATGTTGAGCTTAACCTGCCTTATTACTGGCTAACCATCTGTCTGGATAACTTGATAAAGAATGCCAAACAACACGGACAAGGTAAGGTTTTAGTTAAAGTCATCCTCGCAGATAAACTGAGAATAGAGGTACAAGATGAGGGTCACTTCCCCTCTTTGATACAACGACTTATTTCAAGAACAACACCATGCGGCAATCACAAACAAGATAATATGGGCATAGGCCTGACTATTGTCGAACACTTGATGAAGCAAGCGAATGGCCGTCTCATCATTCTCCGTAATCCAACCCGATGTATTTTGGAAATCGCTTATGAACACCCTACTGCTGATTGAAGACGACCCACTGCTTGGGCAAGGCCTCGTCAGCTTCTTTGAGTCCAATGGTTATCAATGCCTTTGGGTGCAAGATGCTCATAGTGCCAATAAGCTGTGGTTACGTGCCGACCTCGTGGTTCTTGATCGACAACTTGAAGACGGCGACAGCTTGCGACACTTACCTAATTGGTTACAGCTCAAAGCGCTACCTGTGATTGTATTGACCGCCAAAGTTGAAGTTCAACAACGTGTTGAAGGTTTAATGGCAGGCGCCAAAGATTACGTGACTAAGCCATTTTCGAACGATGAATTGCTTGCCAGAGTCATTACGCAGCTTCGTCCGTTAGGTGTTAGCCACTTAAATTACGCAAATATCCAAATCAACTTGTCGGAACGGATCGCTTATCTGGATGAAAGTCCAATCACGTTGAAACCTAAAGAGTTTCAGCTATTGGTACTGTTTATTCAGAACCAAAGTCGTGTGTTTCACCGAGATGAGTTGCTCAATAAAATTTGGGGTTATCAAGCCTTCCCAAGCACAAGAACCGTTGATAACCACATACTGCGTTTACGTCAAAAGCTACCAACGCTAAATCTAGAGACGCATCGTGGCGTTGGTTATCGTTTGGCTGGGGAATCACAATGAAAGTAAGCTCTCTAACAGCACTGTTCTGCACATTGCCCTTTGCGTGCAATGCGGCTTGGTTTACAGACACGCCATTGCAACACACCTATCAATCACTGCTCGATGATCAACCGCAAGTGGCATGGCAAGAACTGCAAATCGCGCTTGATCAGGCAGAGCTTAATAGTCAACTTTGGCTACCCGTTAAACAAGAAATCCTGAGTCGGACTCAATGTGGGAGCACTCTTGAACAAAGTGCTACACCCAACAACCACATTCAAGTCAGCTTTATCAAGCGCCACGGTCTTTCATCACAAGGCTATCAAATCAAAGTGTCTGCGGAGCAACTCAACGAAGTGTTAGAAGATCAAACACAACGTATTTCTCTGGTCTCGCCTGATGGGAAAGTGGTTATCGACGGACGACTCAATTCTGATGTCGAATATCAAGAGATCGAAACCAGTGAGATGTTCATCAAACCGGAATCGGGTGTTTATCAGTTAACGATAGGTTCGAACAACTACCCTATTATTGTTGCTTTAGACGACAACAAACGATGGCTAACACTCGAAAGCAAACTCAACGACCCTCACATTGTGGTAACGCCACCCAAGGTGATCGACAACTGCCCGGACACCAATGTGAGCTGGCAATGGTTTGATGAAAACTACGATATGTTGGGTTTCAAGGTACCAATCAAGTCACTTGAAACAACAGTTCCGACAGAAAGCCCTTCGGCAACTAAAGCCAAACATTTGAGTGCATCGGTTGAAATGTTTGAATACCAAGGTGCGATTGAAATCCAATATGTACAACGTGTCGCGGTACCTTTCTAAGTTAATCTCGCATAAGAAAGCATTAAACACCCAAGGAAAAGAATAGAGACATATAGGTGACAAAGCACTAACACGACTTAGGTGTAATGACCGTACTTACTCTTTACGGAACCTAGATATGCTCAGTGTACGTCACCACCTTAACTTTACGTCTTTCGCCATCGTGGCTCTCTTCAGCACTTGTGCGTTCTCAACAAACGCACAAAACAACCAGATAACGCTAACGAATACCAACAACAGCGACACAGTATCGATTTCAACAAAAACATTAGCGATAGATTGGAATGGCTTAAGCGTTAATAGCACTGCTTTGACCGTTGATCGTCAACCTCAAAAAGTTACTCACCTAGTCACAAACTCAAAAGCCAAGGCTTCTTGGACGCTTCTTCCAAGCGGAATCAATGTTGAAGCTGAGTTGAAGAAAGATAATCTTCTTGTCCAATTCACCTTACCTTCAAACACACAGGTAAAGCGAAACCAACCCATTGAACTCGTTTGGTTTAACCTAGCAGAACAACAAACTCAGACTCTATTCCTGCCCTTTAGTGAGGGGATGCGCGTACCGACCAACAACAAGCAATGGGCCAATTA
>PJEL010001485.1_pt1 | contig 23578 bp, 18 predicted proteins | sample 1853271 | NCBI WGS metagenome assembly PJEL01 (sample SAMN08108733, study PRJNA415343) | Invertebrate metagenome, whole genome shotgun sequencing project. | host: Globobulimina | place: Sweden: Gullmar Fjord | collected 2015-08
GGGCTGGGTTAGATCGATTTGGTAACTCACTTCGGCTTGAGAGGCCACAGAAAATAATCCGCTAAAAGTTAAAATCAATGGGACAACAGGTTTCACTCTTGCTTCCTTCTGTTATTATTGTTTTTTATTTTAAGAATATTCGACTTGCGAGTATAACATTCGAATTTCTGTTATCAGGCAGTTCGGCACAAGTTGCAACAAAACAATATTAGCCATTAAATACCCAAGCTACTTCAAAATGTTGAATCCTTCATTTCGAGGTCGTTTTGGTATATGTAGCTATAACACCCCAAGTCCCTATTAAGAGGGCGAGGTATCGATATTCTATGCGCACCATTCTTATTGCAATCACTCTCTTTTTATTCAGTACTTTAGCCTACGCTCAAGATCATAAAGCCATTGAAATAAAGTTCAGAGAGGCGCCGACCCAGCTCTTTGAAGAGGTGCTCGCATCAGTATCTTTACCTATCCTGGCCAAGACCAGTGCCGAATTTAGCAAAATTTCGAGTGAGCAAGGCTATACCGTTGAAGAGTTAAAACAGAAGATGCAGTTACTGGCGCGCCTGTATCTGGACACCAGCATCAAAGAAAAGCATAAATACACAAAAGCAGAATCCCTGATCAAACTACTCGAAGTCATAGGCACTACAACCTATGACGAAGCTTACCTTCAGATGTTAACGGGGCGCTACATAGCCAGAAGCACTCGCGATTACAAAAAAGCAATACCACATTACGAGCAATCAATTAACACCATATTACCCGAACAAGAGATCGAGTCTCAGCTGCTGAAACTACTCGCCTATGACAATCTGGGAAATATAAACAGAATCATACGACAGGATAAACCAGCACTGGTTTATCTGACCAAATATCGGGAGATGGCCTATCAACTCAGGGACGATTATTTTATTGCCCAAGCCGAAGCATCTCTTGGAAGCTATTACAATAAACTTAACCAGCTTACCGAAGCAGTACAGCATTACAGCGAGGCCTTGAGGCTCTCGAATAGGCAAGATAGGCCTTTTTTAAAAGCCGATCTTCAACTTCAACTCGCCCGGGTTTATCGTGAATTAGAATTTTGGGATGATGCCCTTCAATATGCTCATGAAGCCGCACAGGCTTTTGAGAAGCTAGAAAAAAACGGCTACCGCTCTAATTGTATGACGGTTATCGCCATGATACATGCGAACCAAGGGCACTGGAATCAAGCCATTGACTATTACCTGAATGCTCAGCAACTCGACTTAAAAAACCAAAATGTTACGGCTCAAGCGTTAAACTTTCATAATCTGGGTGAAGCCTACTTTAACAGTGGTAATAGCGTCACTGCGTTGGATTTCTTACTTAAATCGAACGCGCTTTTCGTTGAAAGGAAAAGTAAACACTATCAAGTCTATAGTGATCTGTTAATCGCTCAAGTTACTGTGGCAGATAAAAAGTGGGAGCTGGCAAGTAAGCACGCGACATCTGCACTGTCCATAGCCGAAGCCCTCTCTCTCAGACAGGAACAGATTGAAGCGCTCGAGTATTCCGTTAAGGCCTTAAGGGAGCTGAAGCAGTATGACGAGGCATTTAACCTCACAGATAAACTGATAGCCCTGAGTCAAATGGAACAGGAAAAGGTGGCAACCAAGCAAAGTTATACACCTTCGATCCTTGCCGAGCAGAAATTAAAGCTTAAGCTAAATCAAATCAAGAGAGAACAAAGTGAACTCAATAAGCAGTTGGAACGCTCACGAATAATCCTTATCACTGTGATGATTGCTGCGATATTAATCTCCCTGTTCTCTTTTAATCAATGGCGAATGAGGGAAATATTATCAACTGACCTGGCACTTGCTAATGAAACCAATAGACAGGAGCCTGTCAGCGCACTCCCAGGCTACAGAGGCTTCATCGAGGAGCTTGATGCTCATCGAACAGATAAGCCTAAAGCCATCGCATTGATATCCTTGACAAGCCAGATGAATAACGACATACATCAAGGGCTTGAGGATAATTCAAATATCAATAAGATTCAGATGGAAGCCATATCCAGCTGTTTTTCAGGTAAGGTTTTTCTGGTAAGACCCGGATTGTTTGTCATATCGGTCAAAGAGCCTATTCAAGCGGGACTACTACTTGAAAAATGCAGGGTAGCAATCGACAACGTTTATGGCAGCACCAGCATTCATATGGGCTACCTTCCGATGCCTTTGTTGACAGACCCTCAAATAAAACTCACTCCAGAAGTTCACTTTAGCGCCGCACAGATGACGTTAGCGGCAGCGTTCAGCTTAGGGACAGATAAAGACTATTTTGTTACTCTAAAGGCTCTTAATTTTGCCCCATCGGCCATCTTCTCAACCCCTTTATATCTGCACCTGGAAAAAGGCATTGTTAGAGGGCTACTCAAGGTCGAGACCAATGGCGATAAAAAGCAGATCTTGTGGCCAAAATGGGAAAGTGATCTGAAATTTCAGCATTCTGAAATAAATTGATTAAAATGGTTAGTATATCTCTCGATTTCACAAATGAGATTTGCACTCCAAAGGGATTGCTATACCATGAATGTTACTTATTTGAGTTAAAATCTAAGTATCGCTCACTTTTTGTCTGGACCAAGTAGGACGTGATTATCAATGAAGGATTCGATGGCGAGCACATCTCAACTTAGCTTATTAAAGCAAAAGCTCCATTCTGCAAAAGTTGCTCTCGATGACATGACAGAAGAGAACAATGAAAAGTTGCACACACTTCTGCAATTTATCGGTCACTTGAGCCTTGCCTGTAAAGGACAAAGCCTTGAGTTAGATAATAAACTGGCCAAATTGAGACACCAGCTCTGCAATGCTGACAATATCGAAGAATCCCTCCCTGAGCTTGTTGAAGTAGAGCAACTACTTAAGCAACAGTACAACCATGTCATGGTACAACTCGAAGATAGCCGTGCTAGCCTGTCTCGCGTCATCAGACAGATCCAAAGGGTTGAGTCGGTACCGGATAAAGTAAAGAAAGAGATCAACTACTATAAGAAAGATCTCGCCAAGCCTTTTCATACATTTTGGGACTATATCCCGAAAGTAGAACAACTGGTTGGCTTTTATGAAAGCATATTACAAGAGCAGCTAGCTCAAGGTGATAAGCTCGTTGTTCTGCCTAAGCATAGACAGCTGGCCCATGAGCTGGCACATATGATCTCCGAGGTAGAATTTAGAAAAGATCAGCGTGATCAAGTACTCGTTATCAAAGAAACCCTCTCTAATGAGATCGAAGTCGATAGCTTAATCGACTCTTATCAAGTCATTCTGTCTCTACTCCTTGATAATATTGCACGTGAAAAATCGGCTTCTCAAGAGTTTTTATTCGCCCTCAATGATGCCTTGTCTGCGGTCAGGGAAGTCGTCACCGACTCATACAACAATACCCAACGCAGTTTTCAGTTAAAGAAACAGCTAAACCGTGAGATAAACTCAAGAGTTGATGATGTCGGTGAAGCCATTATTGATATCGATGACATTCATAGTCTTAAATCTCAGGTCACGGAGCAGCTAGCCTCTATTCGCACCGCCTTGGGGCGCAAGGAAGCACTGGAAGAACGCGAACAGACACTGCTTCGAAAGTCGATGGAGACGATGCGTAAAGAGCTTAATGACCTAAGTAAAGAAGCCAATACCTACAAGGAGCGTCTGTTCGAGCAACAGAAGCTCAACCTGCTCGATTCATTAACTCAGCTACCTAACCGTGCGGCACTCGAAGAGAGAATGGATCAAGAGTTTCGTAATTTTCAGCGCCAAAAACTCCCTCTGTGGGTTGCTGTCGCCGACATCGATCACTTCAAAACCATCAATGACAGCTTTGGTCACAGTACCGGTGATAAAACCCTGCAAGTCATTGCAATGGCACTAAAAAACTCACTCAGAGATACAGAGTTTGTAGCACGTTACGGTGGTGAAGAGTTCGTACTTATCATCCCGGATGTCAATGCCGAAGATATTGATCACCTTTTAAACCGAGTAAGGGAAAAAGTAAAAAGTATTCCTTTTAAGTTTAAAAATCAGAGAATTACAGTTACAGTATCTATAGGTGCTGCACAAATTTTAGAAAATGAGCTTATCAATGAAACGTTTGAAAGAGCCGATGCAGCACTCTACCGAGCTAAACATGAAAGCAGAGACAGAGTTATCATCGACGTGTAAGCCAATTTTATCTAACACGCTTTCTATATAGAAAATCAGGCTTGTCACCTCTCGTTAAAGGTGCCCTTACAACACATCCTTGAACTCCGGTCACTGCCAAGGAGTTGCTATGATAGTAAAAGTAAGCCCAAGAGGAAGCATGGATCAGCTTTCTCAACTCGAAGTCGATCGTGTCAAACAAAGTGCCAAAAGCGAGCTCTACCAACTTTTTCGCAACTGTTCCCTCGCAGTACTCGCCTCGGGTATTCAGGGCGATAATGCCGAAGACCTCTTCAAACAGTTCAGTAGCTTTAATATTAATGTCTTACGCCGTGAACGCGGCATTAAAATCGAACTGGTAAATCCGCCGGAAGAAGCCTTCGTCGATGGCAAGATCATAGCAGGCATTCAGGAGCACCTTTTTGCCGTACTGAGAGACATTGTCTATCTCAGTGATAAGTATGAAAACCTCAGACACATTAATTTAACGAACTCCAGCCACGTCACTAATGTTGTCTTCGACATATTACGTAATGGACAGGTTATCCCCTTCGAAGATCCAAACGTTGTGGTCTGTTGGGGTGGACACAGCATCAATGCCAACGAATTTCAATACACCCGAGAAGTAGGGTATGAGCTTGGTCTGAGAGAGATGAATATATGCACGGGTTGCGGACCCGGAGCCATGGAAGGGCCTATGAAAGGCGCGACCATTGGTCATGCGAAGCAACGCATCAGCCAGGCACGCTATATCGGACTCACGGAGCCAAGCATTATTGCGGCTGAGCCGCCAAATCAGATCGTCAATGAGCTTGTCATACTGCCCGATATTGAGAAACGTTTAGAAGCCTTCGTCCGACTCGGACATGGCATAGTGATCTTTCCCGGTGGCGCCGGGACGGCCGAAGAGCTGTTGTATCTGTTAGGCATACTGCTTAACAAAGAAAATGAGGAGATGCCTTTCCCGTTAGTATTAACAGGGCCTAAAGAGAGTGCCGAATACTTCATGAGAATCGATGAGTTTATTGCCGCAACTTTAGGTGATGAGGCCCAGAGCAAATATGAGATCGTCATCGATGACCCGGTTCGGGTAGCAAGGCTCATGAGCCATGGCATGGATGTGATAAAAGATCATCGTAAAATCTCCGGAGACTCCTATCAATACAACTGGTCACTCAAGATTGAGCCGGAATTTCAACTCCCCTTTATCCCGACTCACGAGATGATGGGGAACCTGAACCTACACTATCAATCCAATAAGGCTGAACTGGCGGCGAATCTCCGCAGGGCCTTTTCCGGTATTGTCGCCGGTAATGTTAAAATGGAAACCATCAGGAGTGTGGTGAAAGAGGGTCCCTTTGAAATAAAAGGCGATCCCAACCTGATGGCATTATTGGATAAGCTATTGAGTGAATTCGTTAAACAGCAAAGAATGAAGTTACCGGGAACCGAATACGTCCCCTGTTACAAGATCAATACTTAGCCAATGTAGGCTATCGGCAGTGAGCAGGCCGATAGCCTGATTAATAAAATGACAGTAACCTAGCTCAACAGCTACAGCATCTGATTTAAATCACTTGAAAAATAGGCGCGATGAACACATTTTTAATAATTGATGGCATGAACCTGGTTCGCCGAATGCATGCGGCACAACCCAATGAAAACGACGTAAATGGACTCGATATTCGGGTAGGCTCGGCTTGCAAGAAGCTGGTTAAATACCACCAGCCAACCCATGTTGCAGTCGTATGGGATGGCAATGATATTTCATGGCGAAAACACCTCTTTGAGGACTATAAAAAAGGCCGAAAGCCTATGCCGGAAGCCTTGTCAAACACCTTGCCAGCCCTTAAGTCATACCTTGCGGAGCAAGGTTTTAATTCAATAGACGCCGCATCAGAAGCCGATGATGTTATCGCGACCTTGGCAAGTAAATTGGTCGCCAATGGTGGAAAGGCCATCATAGTATCCACCGATAAGGGATTTACTCAACTCAGTGATCCCTATATTCAAAGGTGGGATCATTTCAATCAGCATTACATGACAATTGAAGAGAGAGAGGAGAAATTAGGCGTCGAGCACTCGCAGTTTATCGACTATCTTGCCTTAGCCGGTGATAGCGGAAACAAGATACCCGGGGTGCCAGGAATTGGGCCCAAGTCAGCCATCGAGCTACTAAGAACATTTCGATCACTGGCCAATATCTATGCGTCGCTGGATAAAATTGGAGCCAAGCAAGCTAAAAAACTTGAAGCGGGTAAACAGATGGCAAGGTTGAGTTATAAATTAGTTCAACTGCAGACCGATATTCCGCTGAATATAAACCTGAGCCAATTCAGGCTGCCTAATCCGAATGCATAACCTCTCCCGACAATTGTAAACATTAAGTTACTTATTTGTAGTTCACCAACTACAACTGAGAGGGTATCTTATTACATCTGACTGATTTATGATTTACTATGATTTATATTAGTAAGAGTTAGTGAGTGTTAGTCTGAAATCGAAATTGTTTGCGTTAATACCAAGGATCAGTCGTACCAATGAAATCTAAACTCCCCGTTATAGTCGGTTCTATTTTTGCTGCTTACCTCGCCTTTGTTGCCGTAGTGGTACTCGTCTATGAGCCCACTGTAGATGAGATGGACTGGGAAGACAGACAGGCTTACATCAATGCAAAATTGACAGAAATATCGATAGGCCAATCAATCACACAGATAAAATCACTTATGGGGAAGGCGGATTTCTCCGAAGCAAAAATGGCTAACGAGTCGACATTACAGGTACTCTTCTATCGAACTCACCATACCAAGTCGGATGGTGAAACAACCAGAGATGAGTGCACGCCTCTACTGTTCAGAGATCAAAAACTGATCGCCTGGGGAGATGCTTCCTACCAAGAGTATCTGACCCCAAATAATACTAGTATCACTAACAGTAGCAATAACGACATCTGATAGCTTGATAGCCTTCGAATGAAGGCTGATTACATTTTCTGATTTAGCTTCTGGCTGAGTTGGTATTGGATAGTTTGTTTGAAGGTCGTACCTTCATTGTTATCTAACGCCTGCGGTGAGCTGAATGTGCAGATACTTCTGCGAGTCGCCGTGAACACTTCCATGTGGGCTCTACCAAAACGTCCATGTTTTGGAAGCTCGCAGACGCATCTACACTGGGTTGTTCACAAGAAGGTTTTCTCTCCGGTTTGGCTATGTTGCTAAAGCTTTTAAACTCACTTTTGCCCCAAAGTGAGTTGACTCGTGATTTCGTCAACTCTGGTTTCATAGCATTTTGACATGCAAAAGCTTGAGCCAAAGGTTGGATCATATGTTATTTCTGTTTTCGAAAATGACACAGGGTTATATACACAGCTAAATTTTACTCTGACCCGGTTAACTGTCGCTGAGCGATCACCTGTTTATACCGATTGGTATGAGGCCACTTTCTTCAGGAAAAAGAAAGTGACCTTTTTTATAGATTAAATCTATTGGTATTCACCTGACTCTAATGATTGAACAGCTGATGGCTTTTAACAGCTGATGGCTCCAAACTACTGATCACTCTTCATTGCTGGCGATGAGATTATTAATTGCTTTTGATACCAGGTCTTTTTTCATCTTAGTGCGTGCAACAGGTTGGTTAAACCAGAAGCTCATCGGCTGATCAAAGCCAATACCGTGCATATAGTTGTAGATCGCCTTACGCAGCCCCTCGCCAAGCATTTCATGATCCGTACCGGTTGGATCGGTGAAGTCCACATCGTTTTCAGCGAATAAGATCTCAGGGCGCTCAGCAAGCGTGATACCAAATTTTTCAGGATTTATGCCAATAGGGCTGTGAATCGTGGCCACAAAACGGTGCCAGTAGGCGGATTGGAAACAACCTTGCTTCATCATCTGACGCACCATCTCCAGCGAATCAACGGTTTCTTGCTCGGTTTGTGTTGGAAAGCCATACATCAAATAGGCGTGAACCAATATACCTGCATCACTGAAGGATCTGGTTACTTGTGCGACCCGCTCAACACTCACGCCCTTTTTCATCAGTTTCAATAGACGATCTGATGCCACCTCAAGACCACCGCTAACAGCGATACAACCGGAGTCTGCCAGCAACTGGCAACGCGCTTGGCTAAATGTCCTCTCAAAACGGATATTGCCCCACCAGCTGATCACCACATTGCGTTCAATGAGCCGCTTTGCCATCGCAAACAAAAGCTTTGGCGGTAGGGCTTCATCTACGAAATGGAAACCTGTCTCTCCGGTTTCTTCGATGAGTTGCTCGATTCTATCCACCAGAACGTCGGCGCCAGCCGCATCAAAACGGTCGATATAGTCCAGACTAACATCGCAAAAACTGCATTTACGCCAGTAACAGCCATGAGCTATGGTCAGTTTATTCCAACGTCCATCGCTCCAAATGCGGTGCATCGGATTGAGCATTTCACACAAAGAGAGGTATTCCCCCAGTGGCAGGCCATCATATATCGGTGCACCGACATCAGTTTGTGGGATATCCTGGAGCTCTGTATTTTCATTGAAGTGTACGTAGGCCTCCCCATTCTCATCCTCTGCGAGGAGATAGGTTCGCATCAGTGAGTCTATCTCACGCTGTCCTTCAAAGTACTCCAGCAGCGTGATAAAAGGACGTTCGCCGTCGTCCAGACAGATAAAGTCGACAAACTCAAATACTCTAGGGTCCTTCAGCGCGCGCAGCTCGGTATTGATAAAACCACCACCCATTACGATGGGAATACCGGGATTGATGGCTTTACAGGTTTGCGCAATACGCAGGGCGCCTAGCATATTGCCGGGGAAAGGCACGGTTAACGCGACTACGCTAGGCTGAGTTTCTTCCAGATACTGCTCGACCAATTGTTCCAAAATTTCCGAGCTGAAACTAGGTTCGCCCATCAAGGTATCGTAGAGGTTGTCAAAGCTTGGGTTGGCCGCCGCTAATTGCTCACCATAACGGCTCACTTCAAAGTAGGGATCAACCCCCTGAGTAATGACGGTTGAGAGATCATTAATAAACAGCGTCGCTAGATATTTAGCTTTATCTTGTACACCTAAATTGCCAAAGGCCGCTTGCAACACATCGCCGGATACCTCTTCCATCTGAGCTATCGCGTCAAACGCTGGGCCTTCGGGTAAAAAGCGGCGAGAGTTAATACGCAGTGCAAGGCTTGGGTCTTTGCCCTGCAAAAAGCGAATAGCACTCTCAACTGTCTGGTGGTAACGGTCAAATTCAGCCAGAAAATTAAAGATAACATCTGGTAGCTCATCATCTTCAAGGTGCTCGAAGTTTTCTTCCACATGCTGACGAATGATCTCCAGCGCAGGCGCTGTCATCATCTCTAGGAAAAGCTCAATAGCAGGATCTCGCTGAACCGCCTCATAGCCTCGAGAGCGTAAAAAACCCGTTAAATACGCTGTTGCCGGATAAGGCGTATTCAGCTGGGTCATAGGAGGAGTCATTAGAAGAACGGTCATAGCCTGCCTTTAAATAGTAAAACTTGAATGCTCAGTGCGAAACAGTCAGTACGAACAGAGTGTGGCAGCAAATACAGTTGCCATAAAATAGGAGTGGATTCTAACAAATGAACGATACCCATTCTACTTCAAAGTGCAGGTTTCAGAGCTTCCTCAGCGAATCCAATTCAAGGCGCATTGTTGAAATCATGTTTGTCAATAAAACTAAGTTCGAAGAGGGAAACACTAAGGTGTAGATGCGGCAGGGGGGCGTTGGCGGCATGGCGAGGTTTCACATAGTGAAACTCTCCGAGCGAGAGATAGGGATATCGAACTGGCATTTAAACATGGAGGTTGTTTGTCACGGCCGAAGCTATAGGGACCTTTCCGTCAATAGAGATGGCGCTGTGTCAGAGCCCTTTGTCACAGTACTCGGGGTTTATCTTTGATGTCAGTCGATGATCCTGCCACTGCCCGGCAATCTTCAGATAGGATTTCGCCACTCCCTCCTCTTCAAACCCCAGTGATGAGAGTAACTGGCCGCTTCGTGTATTAATCGGAATATAGTTAGCCATAATGCGATGCAGGTTAAGCTCGGTGAAGATGTAGTCAACCCCAGCCGTTAAGATCTCTTTCATTAAGCCTTTGCCTTGATGATCCCCGGCGATGGAGTAGCCTAAGTTGCAGGCTTGAAAAGATCCTTTGATAACATTAGTAAAATTACAGACACCAATGATCTCACTGCGGTTCTCGTCGCTACCGGAACAGGCTTGCTCATCTAATGCAAATGCAACGAAGTGCACCGCTCCGCCAACCGCAAACAGCTCATTACTCTCAAGTAGCCTCCGCTTTACCTTCGTGGGATTGAAATAATCAGGCTCCCTTTCTGGTTCCCATGGGGCTAAATGGGCGCTGTTTTTCTGGTAATAATCGATTAATAGTTGATATTCATAATACTGCAAAATAGTCAGCATGGTTCGCTTTGTCTTAATTCTTGGAATCGTAAACATAGATTAAAACCACCTGCGAACCTGTTGCTGGTAACGAATATACTCATCACCGAATTTACGGGTTAAATAGGTCTCTTCCGGCCTGATGGCCACATAATAGATACCGATACACGATGGGATCACGCTGGTGATCAACCAAACATGACTGAAATAGAGACCGAGACCAACGGGGATGGTACACAAGGCCAGATAGATGGGGTTTCTTGAATATTTATAAAGCCCGGTCTTAATAATCGATGAAGTTGGCTGCCAAGGCTCTATAGCGGTCTTTACACGCTTAAACTGGAGCAGCAAGGAGAGCAGTAAAATAAGGCCCGCCATAACCAAGCCCAGTCCAATATAGGTTATCACTGGCGCAAAGGTTATCCCGATGGGAAATAACAGTTCATTTGCATGAGCCAATAACATAAACAGGATAAAAATAACCGGCGGGGGAATTTTAACTCCGGCCCCTTTCAGATCCTTCTCCATAAATCTCTCCATATGCTTCTCCATGACTTAAGTTTGATAGGCGATGAGCCGGCGTTGCCCGATAGCAAACGCGCCTTTGATCCTCTTTATCATCATCAGGGTTCCGATGACAGTTAAAGGTTACGCTTCATCGTAGGTATTACCCGATAGCAAATGCGCCCTTTATGCCCTCTATGGCCATCTGGGTTCCTATGACGGCCAAGATCAGTCCCATCATCCGGGTAATGGCGCCAAGCGCCGCACTCCCCAGGTAATTGACCAGCTTACCGCCAAAAATAAAGAACAGATACGTCACTATGCATAGGGCGCCGAAGGTGCCTATGGTGATCAGCATCTCGGCTACGCCCCCTACAGCAGAGAAACTCATCGCCGTCGCTATGGTGCCGGGACCGGCGAGTATGGGCAGCGCCAGCGGGGAAACCGCAATACTCAATGCTGCGTCCCTCTGCGTATCGCCGCTCTTAGCTTTACTCTCCTCAACCTGAGCACTATCAGGATGATGCACACTGGAATTATTGCCCTGTAGCATATGAAAGCCAATTAAAAAAACCAGAAATCCCCCTGTGATACGAAAGGCAGACAGGGATATACCAAACAGGGTGAAGATAAACTGCCCCATCAGAGCAAAAACAGTGATGATAATAAATGCCAGCAGGAGTGCTCTGAAGGCGATCGCTTTCGTCGTCGGTTCATCCTCCTCAGAGGTTAACCCCAGAAATATCGGTACATTGGCAATGGGGTTCATTATGGCAAAGAACCCCATAAAAACGGTCCCAAGATGCAACCAGAGTCCATCCATGTTTTACCTCTTCCGTTTAAAAGTGATCCCAAAGGTCCCAATATTTACCATAAAACAATCCTTGTCCATAAAAAAACCGAGTAATAAACTCGGTTTTTATTTTATTATCTTGGCAAAAAATCTCAGCCTAATTAGTCGGCCTTCTTATATTCGGTGTACGCCTCACCCTGAGTTAACCAGGCAGGTGCAGGTTTGCCTTTCAGATAGTGGTCGAAATACTCCATCATGCGGATGCTGTAATCGAGCTTATTCGGATACTTCTTCAAGTGATGTGGTTCATCTTGATATTGCAAAAAGACCACATCTTTACCCGCACGGCGCATGGCGAGATAAAGCTCTATTCCCTGCTCCCAAGGCACCGCATCGTCTTTATCGCCAAACATGATCATCATAGGCGTCTTGATACGCTCAGCATAGAAAACAGGCGAATTTTCAATATACTTCTGCGGCGCTCGAAACAGACTCTCACCAATTCGGCTTTGTCCGGTTTCATACTGGAACTGACGAGCCAAACCACTACCATGACGGATCCCGCTATAGGCGCTGGTCATGTTAGAGACCGGAGCCCCGGTTACCGCAGCCTTAAAGATATGAGTCTGAGTGACGGCAAAGGCTGTTTGATAACCGCCCCAGGAGTGTCCCTGGATCCCGACAGCATCGGGATCTGCGATACCCATTTCGATCAACTTCTGCACACCGGACGTCAATGCCTGAACAGAAGTTGCACCAGGATAACCCACCTCGAAACGAATATCCGGCAGGAAGATGGCATAACCGTTATCGGCGTACCAGGCAAAGTTAGGTCTATGGTTGAGTTTCATCTGAGGAAAGGCATGCAAGCGGTCACTCATAAAACGGTAGAAATAGACCAGTACCGGATAGCGCTTGCCCTCTTCATAGTTTGTAGGCTTAATCAACACACCATCTAACGGCTGTCCATCGCCATTGGTCCAGTGAACCAGCTCAGACTGACTCCAATTAAATTTACGCTTCTGAGCATCCAAGTCGGTTTGACGGGTCGCAGCCTGTGGCGCTGAGTACTCAGCGGTATAGAGATCCGGAAACAGATCATAGCGCTCTTTCGAGAACACTAGGGTGTTGGAATCTTTGCTGCGTGCGAGAGGTTTTATCTTATAATCCCCCTCCATCAAGGTTGTCACACCGGAGACACCAATTTTTGCCTGATAATAACCGTCACCTTTGGTCTTCTCGTTATAACCATGAAGCAGCACCTGCTGATCGATAGCAAAGACATCGGGGGTATTCTCATCCTCGACGAGTCCGGTGACTCGATATTGGATCCCCTGCTTACGTCCTTTACCCGCCGTTAGCTTGAACGCCTCCAGAGATTCGGTATTCATCTGCCAGATATCATATTTATCATAAACCAATAGACCGGCATCGTTCTCGAGCCAGGGGCCGAAGCCATATCCCGGGGCATTAGAGGGATAATCATGGTCCTCATCGGCAAAAGAGACCTTCAAATCTTTGGTTAGATTATGTCTGCGATCTTGGGAGATCTGATAAAGATATACCTGCCCTTGTTGGTAGTAAGAGACAAATCGCTCCTTAGGAGAGAGGTTTGGCGCTTCATTTGTGGGCTGCTGAGTCAAAAATGGAATTTTGCGACCCGTATTAAGATCGACCAAATAATAGTCCCGATAAAAACCGGCCCAGGTGATCATCTTACGATAGGGAATATCTGAACTGGCGATAACAAATCGTGACTGCTCCTGCAGCTCAATGTCCGGCACCGCTTCATCGGCTAACTGCACAAGGTTATTTCCCTGCAGATGTAAAACGGCCAAATAGGTCCGTTCCTGCTCCTTCTTGTACTGTTTTACCTCATTGGGCTTAATACGTGCGTCATCACCGTGCCAGATACGCAGTTCACGCTGACCAGTGACTATCTTTTCGTTAAAGAGGTCGGCTTGATTCTCAATCTTTTTGATCTCAAGCTGTTGGCTCACATGGGGAACCCGTCCAAAAAAGAGTCGGTTACTGTCTTGTGAGAATCTCAATGTGGTATAACGATTAAGCTTCCACTCATCATTAACGGGTGCAGGTTTAACGACTCCCGTTGCTATCTCAAGCAGAGACAACTTATATTCACGCCCATAGGGTGCATTTGCTGCCACGCCATGGGTGAAGGCGATGTATCGGCCGTCTTCACTCAGCGATACCTCACCAACCTGTTGGTCATTATACTGACGTACAATCTCTTTTTCGTTGCTATTAAGTTTAATTGATACCAGTTGATGCTTTTTCGATTTCACATCATTGCTTGCCAGCACCAGATGCTTGCCTACTTTATCAAAATAGAAGCGGGTAACATTTTTAACACCTTGCTTATAGCCATTCTTGAGCGAAATAAGCTGAAACTCGGTTCCCTTGTCGAACTTATCAACCTTTTCCTGCTTACTTTTCTGCTCTTTTTTCTTACTGTCGGCATTTTTATCGGTTTTTTTACTATCACCCTCTTTCTCTTCGGCTTCAAACCAAACGGCCAAGTGTGTTCCGGTTTCATTAAACTCAAAAGTCTTAACTCTTTCAAAACGAGTCTCTTTTCCGGATGTAGTGTCGAGTAACACCATGCCGGATTTGAGCTTTTTCTTCTCTTTGGCTGATGCCATCTCAGAATCGAGTAACGAATTTTTAACAACAAAAGCAACAAAACGACCGTCTCGGCTCACTTTAGGCTTAGAGCCGCCATCTACAGTAAACTTTTTGGACGATGTCAGGCTTTTAACCAGTCCATGACTATCACCCCGATCGGGCGCCACCTCGACGGCCAACATAGTGCCCGAATCTGAAACCACAGGTTTCTTCAATGATTCAAAATGCATAATGTCATCAGGCACAATTGAATGAGAGCTGGAGGGGGATGAAGCGTAGGCTCCAGCGGTGAGTAGGCTCGCCGATGCAAGAATAAAAGATGCTATGGGTAGTGACTTCAAGGTCTTCCTCATTTTTCTTATTTTGTTAACGCCGCCCCGAGCCTTATTAGACTAAAGTCGACTTTTTTAACCTTTAACGATCAATCATCGTCATAAGCCTTGTTTATTGCAAGTTCCACTATATAAAAAAATGTGAGATTGCTCACTATTTTCTGTAAAAATTGTTTAAAAGTGTTTAAAATAAAGCTGTGAACAATAAAAACAAATTCCAAGTCATACTACCGTGTCTTTAGACATGGCCAGACATAGCAGTAACGACAAACCGTGGAAGGACTCTCCATGTCAAAAAGAACTATAACCGTGATCCCAGGTGATGGGATTGGACCAAGCATTATCGATGCAGCCATAAAAATTCTTGATAAAGCTGGTTGCGATTTTGAATATGAATTTGCCGATGCAGGTTTAGCCGCGCTTGAAAAGCAAGGTGAGCTAGTACCCCAGCGTACCCTCGATATGATCGAGAAGAACCGTATCACTCTGAAAGGTCCATTGACTACGCCAGTTGGTGAGGGCTTTACCTCTATCAACGTATCATTGCGTAAGAAGTTCAGCCTATACGCAAATGTTCGCCCGGTTCTCTCTTTCAAAGGAACTCAGGCACGATACGATAATATCGATATCATTACTGTCCGTGAAAACACCGAAGGTATGTATTCAGGCCTGGGCCAGACTGTCTCGGAAGATGGCGCAACGGCTGAAGCGACAAGTATTATTACTCGCCAGGGTGCCGAACAGATCACGACTTTCGCTTATGAACTCGCTCGTAAAGAGAATCGTAAGAAAGTCACTATCGTTCATAAAGCTAACATCATGAAGTCGACATCAGGACTCTTCCTGAAAGTCGCCCGTGAAGTCAGCCAACGTTACCCTGACATCATCACCGAAGAGATGATCGTCGATGCGACGTGTATGAAACTGGTTATGAATCCTGAAAATTTTGACGTTATGGTAACGACAAACCTTTTCGGTGACATTCTTTCCGATCTCTGTGCTGGTTTAGTCGGTGGCTTAGGTATGGCTCCTGGTGCCAACATAGGTAAAGATGCGGCAATTTTTGAAGCGGTTCACGGTAGTGCTCCAGATATTGCCGGCAAAAACCTAGCAAACCCAACATCGGTAATTCTAGCCTCGATCCAGATGCTTGAGTATCTGGGCATGGCAGATAAAGCTGAGAAGATCCGCGCTGCTGTTACCGCCGTGATTGCCGAAGGCGACCGTACTACACGCGACTTGGGTGGTACCCATGGTACGACCGATTTCACACAAGCTGTGATTGAACGATTATAAAAGCAGGTTCTAGGTTCTAGGTTCTAGGTTCTAGGTTCTAGGTTCTAGGTTCTAGCAGCCTATACAAATAAAGGCCCTATGTTTTCACATAGGGCCTTTTTTATTGAATCTATAAAAACTTAATTAGCTAACCTGAGTCGGATTTAAACTCAGGTAAACCGTCACCTCATCACGATCATGATAGAGGTGCTTACATTTTATCGAGAAATTCTTTATCTCGTTCTCTTTAAGCACAGTCGCCATGGTCTCCAATAAAGTCGTCACGTCTTGATAGCGACTCTTCATCGGTAATTTAAGGTTAAACATCGCCTCTTTAAACCAACCATTGATCGCCCACGCTTCAATCAGCTCGGCAACCCGAGCAGGCTTCTCGATCATGTCGCAGACCAACCAATAGATATTCTTACGTGGCGGCTCGAAACGAAAACCATCGGCCTGGTAATGCTTAACCTGCCCCGTCTCCATTAGGCCTTCATCCATCGCTCCATTATCGACTGCGGCGACAAACATACCACGACGAACAAGCTGATATGTCCAACCACCTGGGCAGGCACCAAGATCGACCGAATGCATGCCGCTGCTTAATCTCAGCTCTTTTTCCTCTTCTGGAATAAAGTGGATAAATGCTTCATCAAGTTTAAGTGTTGAACGGCTAGGCGCATCGCTGGCCATTTTCAGTCTTGGGATCCCCATTGGATAGGGAGAGCTATTATTGCTAAAAGAAAAACCAACATAAGCCGTTCCCGAAGCCACAAAACAGACATGAATAATTGGGCGACTGCGACTCTCTTTTTTAAGTAAGTTTCCAGAGTTCTTCAACTTCTGTCTTAATGGGACAGTAAATTTACGACAAAAAGTCGTTCGCTCTTTTGCTGCATTGGTATCCGGTGTCTCGACTCGTAGCTCGCCGGCATTTCTAACGTCGGATAACGCTTCCATGATTGGCGTGATCCGGTCATCTTCCGGCAGGTTTTTCAGCAATGCTTTGGCTGCAAACATCTGTCTGGCGAAGATCAGAGAATCCAATTTGATCTTTTGCGCTAAGACAGTCGCATCACCAGCCTGAAAGCACTGAAAAATCACATAAGCATCGTTTTTATTGGTTTTTACAAAACCACCGATATCAAGTTCAGCCGCGTGATGCTGTATCTCAGCGGCACACTCTTTCTCATAGCCTGCACGGCAAAACAAAAATAGGTTAATCATTGAAATTCCTGGAACCAGCCAATAAAAATGGCGACAATCGATATAATGGCCGCCATTCTACACTGTATATGCAGTTTTCTAAACAAGTCTGTTTCTATGGTTTAAACCACAGGTATGTTCAACCCTTTAACTCTATCTATCTGTTACCGTCCAAACGGCCAATGCAAAGCGGATAACTAAAAGCGGCTAAGTTTACAAATAAACTAAGTTTAATCGTTTAACTCTACTACCCGGTTTCGCCACACAGCCAAGGCGATCAATAACCAACCGAGTAGGAAACAGCCTCCTCCCAGAGGGGTGATGGGGCCGGTCCATTTAACCCCTAACAAGGCATAGAGATAAAGAGACCCCGAAAATAGTCCTATCCCGGCAATAAACAGATAACCGGCCCAATCGATCAATCTGGAGCTTAGCCAATGACCGGAGAAGGCCACGGCTATCAGAGCAAAGGTATGATAAAACTGATACTCAACACCTAAGTTAAAGATGGCAATCATCTCCGGGGTCGTGACGTTTTTTAACCCATGTGCACCGAATGCACCTAAAGCAACCGCCATAAAACCACTCAGCGCCGCTAGCAATAGAAAACCTTTACGCATCTAACCCCCGAATAAAATCAGTACAATGTGTGATCGCAGTGGCTAGATTAGCTTCTTGCGTCGTACCTGACGACTTCCTTGGTGCAAAACTATGATCGCCATCCGTTAACCAATGCAGGCTCACCTTATTCATCACAGGCCAGGTATCGACTAACCCTCTGCCGCCAAATTTATCTCTCTCACCTTGAATGACACAAATAGGTGCCTGGCTGTTCTCTATGGGATCCAGCCTTGGCTCCCCTCCCTTCAATGGAATAAAGGGGTACCCGAGACAGATAACACCATCGACATCGGTATCCCCGGCAACAATGGCTGCCATGCGTCCGCCCATCGATTTTCCCATCAGAATAATTCGCTTGGGGGAGTACTCAGCTTTAATCGCCTCGATATGCAGATTGAAGTCTTTAATCAGTTTAGGTGCACGATCGGGTGGTCGACGTTTACCATCGATGGCATTGGCACGCATATAGGGAAAATTAAAACGTACCACCCCAAAGCCTGCATTCGATAACCCCTTTGTCATCTCAACCATAAAGTCAGATTGCATATTTGCCCCGGCTCCATGAGTAAATATGACGATAGTCCCATTCACGTCACCCTCGATTACACACTCACTCTGGAGCAATTCTTGCGCTTCCAGAGACGCTTTAACCAGGAAGTAGCTCACTGCGAGACTCCTCTTCAAACATGTCTAGCATCCACTCTCTAAACGCCGCAACTTTGCCTATATCTGAATGATTTTGTTGACAAACCAAGTAGTAAGCGTTCTTACTCACCAATACTTCAGGGAAGGGGCAAACCAGTCTGCCCGCTTTAATATCGGGCCTGGCAAGTACGCTATAACCCAGCGCAACACCTTGTCCATGAGCCGCCGCTTGCAGAACTAATGAAGAATGACTAAATATGGGCCCCTGATTCACATTAATATCATTAATCCCACATTGCCTAAACCATGCCAGCCAATCATGGCGACTCATATCATGTAAAAGCGTATGATTTTTAAGGTCACTGGGTTTCTCCAGTGGCTTGGGACCATTGAGTAACATGGGCGAACAAACGGGAATTAACACCTCATTTTTTAACTTATCGGCTCTTAATCCGGCCCAACTCCCCTGTCCGTAATAGATGGCAACATCGACATCATCAGTCAAAGAGCTATCTTCATTATCGACGGCCTTAATTCGAACATCAATATCGGGGTTATTCTCACTGAATTTGGCCAACCGAGGCACTAACCATTGAATTGCAAAACTGGGTGAAGTGCTTACTGTCAGTGAACCTATGGCACTTCTGGCAAGAAGTCGGTCTGTTGCATCGGCCAACTGAACAAAGATGTCTTTGATATCTAAAAAGTACCCCTGCCCCTCTTCAGTTAATAGCAGAGAGCGGTTCTTTCGACGGAATAATTTCAGGCCTAAATACTCTTCTAAAGCCTTTATTTGATGACTCACTGCAGCCTGAGTTACGAAGAGCTCTTCGGCTGCCCGGGTAAAGCTTAGATGCCTCGCAGCTGCTTCGAATGCTTTCACTGCATTTAATGGCGGTAAACGTCTAGACATAGTGATCCGGATCCCATCTTTTGATTAGTTTTTCTAATCCGTATTGTTACATTTTATCGTTTGTTAAGGGAAGTGATTTTGATTAAATTATGCGCCAACGAAATGAATAAAGTTAGGCAGCCTCTACGACGAAATCGGGGAGTGTCTGACAACCCGAAATGTCCGCCCGGAGGCGACCCATATGCTAAACCTTAAAACTGTTTTTGTTCTCGCTCTTCTCTCTACTGCGACGACCGTTAGCGCCGATGAAGTGGTTATCGATACGGCTGACCTACACGCAACGATTAGTGCTCAGCTGGCTGAAGGCATGGAGATGATGCAAAACAACCTGACTGAAGACATGAATACTATTTTAATCGCAGAAGAGACTACAGATAAAACGACTGTGGTAGTTACTCGCGCAGAGTAAATCAACTCTCTTCGTTAAAAGCCGCGTCGCTACTCATACTAGCATCGCGGTTTTTTTGTGTCTGTAATAAAGGGGAAAGCGGTAAGTTTTAAGGTCATGACAGAGCACTGAGAGTTGCGAGCTACGAGTTAAGATATTCTTTATGTAGGAGCGGCTTTAGCCGCGAATGTTACTGCAGACATAAAAAAGCCGCAGCTATTACGATAGTTGCGGCTATTGATAGTGTTACCTGTATTGCCTATAGAGCTTGTGAGCCTCTAAGGAGCGATTTAAGGACGATACACCTTCACGTTCTCATAACCCTGCTCTTGCAAGTATAGGGCCTGTAATTTACTCATCACGCCGCGATCGCAATATAGCAGATAAGTTTTAGCTTTATCGAGATCCGCAAATTGAGTCGCAAGTTTAAAAAACGGAATAGTTTTAATCTCAATACCTTCAAGCTTCAGAGGATCTTTCTCCTCCTCCTCCGGTGCTCTGACATCAATAATAACTTCATTAGAGTTGACGTCACCAACCGTTTCAGTTTGCGTTATCTTAGTATCCATACTGGTTGCTATCTCTCTGATATCGATGATTTCGGTAGCTTCCAGGACACGTTCGATAAGATCGTCAGAGAACTTTTGCTCTTCGGCTTCGATTTTTGAAAGTACCGCTTTAACCGTTGGCTTTTGCGAGATAACCCCACAATATTCCGGAATCGATTTAGAAAAATCTTCGGTACCAATTTTACGACTCAAGTTGATAATATCTTGCTTATCCATCGCAATCAGCGGACGTAATATCAACTGCTCGGTACAACGATCGATAACATTCAAATTCGTTAATGTTTGGCTGGACACTTGCCCCATGGCTTCACCGGTTACCAGCGCCTGGATCCCCATTTTGTCAGCCAACCTTGCCGCCGTACGCATCATCATACGCTTGAGGATAACTCCCATTTGACCATTATCAATCTTCTCCAGGATCTCGGTAACGACCGGATCGAAAGGCACAGAGATAAACTTAACCTTATGAGACTCACCGTATTTCTGCCACAGATGATACGCTACCTGCTTAACGCCAATCTCATGTTGATCGCCACCTAAGTTAAAGAAACAGTAGTGAGTTCTGGAGCCACGTTTAATAAACTGGTAACTGGAAACACCCGAGTCAAAGCCACCCGAGATAAGAGACAATACATCTTCCTGAGTCGCCATCGGGTAACCACCCAGGCCTTGAATACGATTAACAACCAGATACAGGTTTTCTCTGTCTATCTCTAAGTTGATGGTCATATCGGGATTTTTTAGTTTAACACCGGTAGCCTCAGTGAATTGATTTAAACCACCACCAACATAGCGTTCAACTTCAATCGACTTAAAGTCATGGTTACCCACACGCTTTACACGCACACAGAACGTCTTCCCAACGAGTTGATCTTTATACAGAGCTAAGGTTTGCTGATAGATGTCATCAACAGATTCAAAGGTGCTTTCGTTGACTTGAAGTACGTGTGCAATACCCGGAATACAAGATAAACGGTCGGCAAAAGCCTCAACCAAGTCGGGCCTATCGCTAGGAACCAACACCATGATCTTATCCCACTCACGCTTAACCTTGGCAGACTCATCCACTTTTTTAAGCACATTTCGGATATTAGTTTCAAGCATCTTGGTAAAACGCATTCTTACCGGCTTGCTCTTCATCATGATTTCAGGAAATAGTTTTACGATAAATTTCATCAGGGTATTCCGAACGGGGGGTGGGGTTTAAACAATATTGCGCGCATTATACCAAGATCATTGAATGTTTGACCATCGGGAAATGATAGAAACAGTGGGAGGGACTCAAGATTGAAGATAAATCAAGGATAATTAGGCTGGAATAGCTATCTCTTCCAGCCTCACCATTTTTAGTCTCAGCTTACGGGCTTGTATTAACGTATAAATTCAAACACCCGCTATTGCCCCACTAAGATCTCATCAGAAACTTTGGGTTTACCCTGCTCGATAGCAATCTCTACCCGGCGATTACGTGCACGATTGCCCGGTGAATCATTGGCAACCAAAGGATCTGAGTTAGCCATGCCAACGACCTTCATCCTACGTTGATCGAATCCTTTGACGCGAATAAGCTCATGGGCAACGGCTACGGCTCGTTTACTGGAAAGATCCCAATTGGAACTGTACAGCTCATTACTGATCCGCATGTCATCGGTATGACCCGATACGGTGACAATCCCCGGCACATCTTTGAGCAACTCACCCACACGGCGTATAACGGGTTTAAATCTGGGTTGAAGGAAACCTGATCCCGATGAAAAAGCGCCCTTCTCCCGGATCCTGATAATGATCTGCTGACCCAGAGATTCAATTTCGATAGCACCATCGACAATCTCCTTATTGAGCTCCTGAGCCATCTTCTTAACTTCGTCGTTAATTTGATCTTGTGCCGCGGCTTGAGCCTTTGACTCCTCTTCGGCTTTTGCTTTCGCCTCTGCTTCAGATTTGGACTCAGACTTTGACTCAGCCTCTTCCTGCGCAGTCGCCGAGGCTTCTCCTCCACGCTGCTCACCCCTTTGTTGCTGCACACCACCCGAGCTATCATCGTCTCCGGCCTGATACTCAAGTACAGGCTCTGTCATCTCGTTCGTTTGTTGGTTGATAATTTCGATGGGAGTCGGCTCCGGGCGGCCGGGTCTGAACTCGAGTGCTATGACTGAGGTTCCCTTAGGAATATCTTTTACTTCGACTTTATTCTGTACACCAAATGCGTACTTCATCGAACCTGCGATCTGCTTAAACTTCATCACATCCATTTCGGAGAAAGCCAACAGCAGAACGAAGAAGCACATCAAGAGTGACATCAAATCGGCGAAGGTCGCCAACCAGAGCGGCGCTCCGGGTGGTGGACAGTCACATTTTAGCTTCTTAGCCATGGGGTTATTCCCCGTCCGTTGTGTCTATTTCTCGCTGCTTCTCTGAAATATAGTTCTTTAGGAAGCCTTCGATGACCCTTGGGTTCTGACCATCCTGAATCGCCAACACCGCATCCATGATGAGGTTTCGATTCATCATCTCCTCTTTCATTCGTAGCTCAAGTTTACCTGCGATAGGGATCGCAACCATATTTGCCACGACCGCACCATAAAGTGTCGTCAACAAGGCCACGGCCATCGCTGGTCCGATAGATTTAGGATCGTCCATATTCGACAACATGGCCACCAAACCAATCAGGGTACCAATCATTCCCATCGCCGGGGCGACGTCTCCCAGGGCCTGGAAAATACTGACCCCCAGTTTATGCCGCTCTTCAGTGAGTGCGATATCTTTCTCGAGTGCGTCGCGTACCACATCGCCATCATGACCGTCGACAAGCATATCGACCGCTTTTTGCATAAAGCTATTGCCGATTTCGGCTTCTTCTAACGCTAAGAAGCCCCCTTTACGTGCGGCATCGGCCATAGTGATCGATTGCTCAATTAAGGCATCGGGCTTATCAATCTTAAAAATGAAGGCTTTAGCGGCAATTTTTATTGAACCAAGAAACTGTTTAAGGTTGTACTTCATCATGACGACAAAAAGAGAACCACATATTACAATCAGCACCGAAGGAACATCGATAAAAATGGCAATACCACCACTGCTGACCATCGCCATGATGACAAAACC
>PJEL010001486.1_pt1 | contig 23538 bp, 20 predicted proteins | sample 1853271 | NCBI WGS metagenome assembly PJEL01 (sample SAMN08108733, study PRJNA415343) | Invertebrate metagenome, whole genome shotgun sequencing project. | host: Globobulimina | place: Sweden: Gullmar Fjord | collected 2015-08
TTTGTTTTTAATCGATTCATGATGCCTTTGCCGGCATATTTTTTCCATAGTAGCATTTTAATGTTCTTTGGTTCAGATAGATAATACACAGGTTACAATTTATACAGCGGCAATTATCTGTTGAACCGTTTTTAATTTTCTCAGGCCACTTTGGGTCAGCTATCAGGGATCGGCAAAGTGAAATATAATCTGCATCGCCGTTGTCCAATACTTTTTCCATGAGTGGCTTATTGGTAAGCCCACCAACTAAAAAAACAGGGAGGTTGACTTTTTCTTTGATATATCTGGCGTTCTCAAGATTAAATGCAGGTTCAAATGGGACTGATTTTATAAACCATTTACTTGTTTTTCTTAATATTAATCTAAAAACCGGATTTAGTTTTTTATACATCTCCCAATCATCAAGCATTGCATGAAAGGGTAATTCTCCTCTCATAGTAGACAAACCATCTTCCGCGATGCCGCAACTGATTTCAATGCCATCAAATCCCATTGAGTCTATCATTTGAGCCATGACCAGACTTTCGTCAATCTTCAGGCCGTTTTTCATATTATCAGCAGCATTTATTTTTATAAGAATAGGGTAATCTTCTCCGACTAGTTTACGACTTCTTTCGTATATTTCCGAAATGATTCGCATTCTGTTTTCAATTGATCCGCCCCATCTGTCTTTTCGTCTGTTTGTATGTGGACAAAGAAACTGGTTTAGGAGATAGCCATGCGCAGCATGGAGTTGAACCGCGTCAAATCCGCTTTCCCTGACTCTTCTGACGGCATTGACAAAAGCCTGAATAATACGCTCAATATCATCTTCACTCATTTCCCTTGGTTTGGATAACGAGCTTAAATCTATTACCGGAGACGGTGCAATAGGATCTGTTCCGATGGCAGTTTTAGTTGTCTGACGTCCACAATGAGCAACCTGCATACAAATTTTGGAACCATGCCCATGAACGAAATCAACCAACTCCTTATACTTTGGAACATGTTGATCACTGTCGATGCCCTGCATACCACCAAAATAATTTTTACCATCCTGTGAAACAAAAGAGAGTCCAGTGATTATTAGACCGACACCTCCCTTTGCCAATTTTTCATAACATTTAAATAATTTTGGTGTCGGGAATCCATTCTCATCTGACATCCCTTCATGGGTTGCTGAGCGAACAATCCTGTTTTTTAATACCATTTGTTTGATACTACTCTCTTCAAAAAGCAAAACGCTCTCCTTTTTCTATGTTTGATATCAAATAACTAAAAACCTGATGAAACAAACCTTACTTTTTGCTAACTAATTGAAAACAAATTAACGGGGCAAATCTTTAAATACGGATGTGTTACAAATCTAAATCAATAAACTTTTTTAGGTGTTCAATTTCATTCACTCTTGCCGGTCGCCACTTAACACTTACCCGCTGAGAACAAGCTGATGGACAACATGATTTTATGGGGCTTACTGTCACAACATCTAAGGTTGGTTTTTTCACAGAGTCAGTATTGGGGTAATATTCAAACCATACCATTTCTTCCAGCCCGATATTATGTGTTGCACAAACGAGCGGTATTAAAACCTCTGCACCTGTTGTAATTGAAGAGTTGGGGTCTGCTCCATGGTCGGTGGCCACGATATAATATTTTTTTAAAAAGGAGAGGCCTCCTTCGCCGCCTAATTTTATAATTTGTATCCTGCAGGAGTTATCCCAATCATCGGGGTTCATTGCTTCATGTACTGTCCCCAACCAATTAAAAACATCATCATATATAATCATCTTAATTACCCCTTATAAACTGGTTGGATCTTGACTCCTGAAATTCCTTGTTTGGGAATGTAACCGCTTTTCCACCTTTCCACAATCATCTATGTGGATATTTCCGAATTAATCATATGTCCGGTGCCAAAAGAAGTGCCGCCAGTTACAGTACAGGCGACACTTTGCAGTTTTATTTAACTTTTTCTGATAAAAATGCCTTAAAAGCATCTGCTCCCGGTTTTCCATCAGCGGTTTTAACGCCTTTTAACCAGCCCTTATAAGTTTTAGGGTTGTTTTTCACCCATTTTAGAGCAATCATTTTCGAAGATTCAGATTTGTTTGTATGAATTTCTGTCATGATCATATTGATCATGGATACCGGAAAAATCATATTTTTCAACAGAAGAGCAACATTTGGATTATCATTTTCAAACCCTTTTCGGGTGTTTGTCCATACAGTTGCTGTTCCGTTATTGCCTCCAAATGTTTCATCTGTACTGCCGTCAAGATAAGTCATGTCGATCCGTTCATTCATACTGTGAGGGGACCATCCAAGAAATACAATAGGCTTTTTTTGAATTGAAAATGATTTGACCTGAGCCAGCATGGCAACTTCGCTTGATTGTACTATTTTGAATTTTTTCAAACCGAACATGTCTTTTTTAATCATATCCTGAATGATCAGGTTTCCGTCATTTCCAGGTTCGATACCATAAATTTTCCACTCAAGCGCATCACCGAATTTAACGATATCTTTAAAATGTTTAAGGCCCGCTTTTACACAATAGGTCGGTACTGCAAGGGTGTATTTGGCATTCTGCATATTGGGAGAATACTTAATAACACTGCCGTTTTTAAAATGTTTTCCCGCAATATTTGCCATTGAGGGCATCCAGTTACCAAAAAATATATCTGCATCACCTTTGGAAAGTGCCAGGTAGGTGATCGGAACAGACATTGTTGAATTAGTTGTTTTGTAACCAAGGCTCATTAAGACTGATTTTGCAAGCTCTGTCTTGATTGTAACTCCTGTCCAACCGACACTTGCAAGTTTAATCTCTACGGTTTTTGCTGCAGTGACAGGGGAGGTTATTAATATCAGGGTAACTGATATTACGATTAACAGATGACTCATTTTGTTTAACATTTCGGCTCCTTTTGATTCAATTAAGATGGCGTCGTAAAAAGTCCCATCTACTTCGCTTTAATGATTTGCCAGACTTTCGACGTACAATAGGTACTACTTCAAGCCTGGCAAATCACTAAATGTACCCCAAGGGCACTTGCTTCGCGGCGTATATGGGACCTTTTCCTTAGCCATCTACAGTAGGTGGTGTTAACTAATCGGTTTTTTTATTTGAGTGACGGTAAAAGTCAGTCTCTATCGGTGCTAAAGTTGTATTGCCTAAAATGAGATCGGCTGCTTTTTCAGCAATCATCATTACCGGCGAATAAATATTGCCGTTTGTTACATAGGGCATTACAGAGGCATCGACCACATAGAGATTCTCCATGCCGTGAACAGCCATTGTCTCAGGGTTTACAACAGACTCTTCGTCAAATCCCATTTTACAGGTACAGGACGGGTGAAGTGCTGTTTCACCGTCTTTGGCAACCCAGTCGAGAATTTCCTGATCTGTTTCAACTTCAGGGCCGGGAGAAATTTCGCCTTTGTTAAACTCATCAAAAGCAGGCTGGTTCATAATTTTACGTGCACAACGAACTGCTTCGACCCATTCTCTTTTATCTTCTTCACTCGAAAGATAGTTGAACTTAAGTTCCGGATGTTCAAAAGGATCTGTCGACTTCAGTTTAACGTGTCCTTTTGAATTTGAGTACATAGGGCCGACATGAACCTGATAGCCGTGCTCGTCACTCGGTGATGAACCATCATACCTTATGGCAAGTGGTAGAAAGTGAAACTGAACATTCGGGTATTCGACATCATCATTACTGCGGATAAAGCCGCCACCTTCAAAATGGTTAGTAGAAGCTGCTCCTTTTCTGTGAAAGAGCCACTGGTAACCGATAAAGGGTTTTCTATACCATTTTAGGGACGGAGCCATTGAGACAGGTTTTTTTGATGCATACTGAACATAGACTTCAAGATGGTCCTGCATATTTTCGCCAACGCCGGGCAGATCGTGTACAACCGGGATGTCTAATTTCTCAAGGTCCTTTGCATTACCTACACCGGATAGCTGGAGCAGCTGGGGTGAATTGATTGCGCCACCACAGCAGATTATTTTACCGCCGAAGGCTGTCTCTGTTTTGTTTTTCCCCTTTGCAAAGGTAACGCCCGTTGCCCGTTTGCCGTCAAAATGAATCTTTGTCGCATGGGCCCTTGTTATAAGTTCCAGATTTGGGCGACTTTTTACGGGATGGTAATAAGCCCTTGCTGCACTCCATCTTCGGCCGTTTTTCACATTACGGTCAAAGGGGCCGAAGCCTTCCTGTTGAAATCCGTTTACATCATCTGTATGCGGGTAACCTGCTTCTTTGGCAGAATCAAAAAAAGCTTGAAATAAAGGGTTTTCGCAAGGTCCAATTTCAAGGTGCAGCGGGCCTTTATCATCGCGAAAAGTATTCGGTGGAGCCATTCGGCTTTCAGCTTTTTTGAAATAGGGCAGGCAATTGGCATAATCCCAGTTCTCCATGCCTTTGTCTTTGGACCATTTTTCATAATCCATGGGGTTACCACGAATATAGATCATGCCGTTAATACTACTGGAGCCACCGAGGACTTTACCTCTTCCATGAAAAATTCGTCGGTTGTTCATATTGGGTTCAGGTTCTGATTCGTAGCACCAGTCATAAAGCTTGTTACCAAGCGGGGTTGTTAAACCGGCAGGCATATGAATAAAAATATCCCATAAATAATCGGGGCGGCCTGCATCAATCATCAAAACTGAATTTTTGGGGTCAGCACTTAACCTGTTTGCCATTACGCAACCGGCTGATCCGCCACCAATAATAATGTAATCATATTGTTTTTTCTTCACGGTCTTTCTCCCTGTCTAAAAATATATCTGTTTTTTATAAAATGTCGTTACGATTCAGGCATTGCTGCTTATTAATGCCTGTCCGGGTTAATGTTTCAGTTGTTGGAAGCCCCTCAGGTGTCCAGCCTCGTGCATGATAATACTCTGAAAGAAGCTGTTTCATATCTTCACTGCTGATTCGCTGCCCTTTGTGGATACCGTCTTTTAAAGGTTCTTCAACGATTCTTTTCGGCAGTCTGTCATCTTTAAAAGTAAAACCGGCTTTGAGATTAAAGCAGCGCACAAGGTTCCAGATACGCTCTCCAACCCGGCTGAAAATTTCTGCGTTTGCCTTGATTCCCGTTGCAGTCTCAAAAAGCTCTGCATAACACTCAGGGCTGATGCCGAAGGCTGCAAAGTCACACTTTACTAGAGTATCAGTACCTGACAGGTAGTCCTGCTCATTTTTCAGGATCTGTGCTTTTCCGGTCAGGCCATAGGGTGAGACTGGTTTCCCCTCATATGATTCACCGCCTGCTTCATAAGAGACCATAAAGCCTCTCTGATGACAGGCACCGCGATCTGCGGTCATATATGCCAACCCCATTCCGGGTGTTCCACGGGGTGCCCAGCCTGGGATCTCCATCCCTTTTACGTGTAGTGCAAAATCCTCTGAATTATTTCTAAGTTTTTCAGCCGCTTTTTTCACACCGCCGCTGAGAAGTTTTCCCAATGCGTCCTTTTGTAAACAAACGGCCTCTATAAGGTATTCAGCACCTTTGATACTCCCGAATTTAAGCTCTAAATCCTGTGGACTTTTAATTAATCCTTTTTCGGCTGCTTCAAATGCAAACCCTATAACATTTCCCATACTGATTGTGTCGACACCGTAAACATCACACCTTTTTGTAAGATGGGCTACAGCCCTGATATCGTGAATCGCCAGATTTGAACCGAGCATAGCTGCTGATTCATACTCGACTGTATCGGTAATAAAATGGGCATATTTCCCGGTTCGGACTGCCCCCATTTGTGAGCATCGTATCGGGCAGCCAAAGCAGGCGGCTTTTCCCAGAAAGAGGTGTTTGCCTTGTCCTGTCTCACCAATATTATCTGCTTTTTCATCTTCCTGCGATGTGAAATTCTTATAGGGCAGGGTGCCGACATCGGAAGACCATTTGACAGCATAGCTTGTGCCGGAGGCTGTTAGTGCCTGGCAGTCTTCGCTTGCTGCAATCTGGGTGTTTGCTTTTGCAACGGCTGTCTGGAATTTTTCAGGGTTATTTATTTTAACGAGGCGGGTTCCCTTTATGGCCAGACCCTTCAAATTTTTCGATCCCATAACGGCACCGGCACCACCTCTGCCTGCCTGACGATTGTATTCACAGGTGATTAATGCAAATCGGACACCATTTTCTCCTGCCTGACCGATGGTTGCAACGCGGGAAGATTCATCATTGATCTCTTTTTTGATAAGTTCATTGGCGGTCAGAGCATCCGTACCCCAAATATTTCCTGCCTCACAAAATGTGATATCATCGTCTTTTATAGAAAGGTAAACGGGCTTTGATGCTTTGCCGTGGATGATAATACCGTCATAACCTGCATACTTTATTTCAGGGCCTAAAAATCCCCCGAAAAATGAATCAAGGTAGCCACCGGTTAAAGGTGATTTGCAAACAACGCAGGCCCTCATGCTTGGTGCCGCCGTTGATGTCAATGGTCCTGTCATAAACATCAAAAGATTTTCAGGGCCTAACGGCTCAGTATTTTCGTCCAACAGGTCGTGGAGCAGTTTTGCTCCAAATCCTTTTCCGCCAATATAGTCTTCTTTCAGCCATTGTGGAACGGGTGCCGATTTTGCGACTTCAGTTGTCAGGTTGATAACAAGAAACCGGTTCATATAGGGTTCATTCATTGTCAGACTCCTTTGGACTGTCAGTGAATGCAATTTCAAGTGCACCCGTTGGACAGGTTTTGACGCATTCGGGGTTCCCATTGCAGAGATTGCATTTTACGGATTTTTTAATTTCAGGATCAATGGTTATCATTCCGGTCGGGCAGTATTGTGCACACAGCCCACAACCGATACATTTATCGTGATCAACGATCATTGCACCGGTTTCCGGGTGCCGGTCAATCGCCTTTACCGGACATATATTTGCACAATATGGGTTTTGACATTGACTGCAGACGATGGGGAAATGATACAGATTTTCCGATTTATGGGTAATTCTGATTAATGCCCGGTGAGGGTTATACCCACCCAAAAGTTGAAAAGAACATGCAAGCTGGCACATTCCGCAGCCTGAACAAAGGTCAAATCGTGTTTTTATAAATGTATTACGATTGCACATTGATAACATCCTCCTCTATTGAATCTTCCGGTGGAAATGGTGACAGGTGTTTTTCTTTTCCTCGGGTCAGGATATCTTTGCCGTGATGCTTTTCAAGACATTGCTGCAAGATTATATACCAGTGTCCGTACAGCCTAAGTGCTTTTTGAACATCTTTCGTACGAAGGGCTTTGGCTGTATTCTGCCAGTTCAGTCCAATTTGTTTGCGTGTCTCGGTCTCTTTATAAACAATGAACTCGTAATCCCTGAAGGATAACTGCACAGTTCTCATAATCCATGCATAAAAAGGGTTGCCTGACATTTCAACCAGCATAAGATTGAGCTGGTTATCAATACTGGCGATCTGCTCAAAGTCCGGGTTCTCTTCGTTGCAGAGAGTATTAAGCTGTTGTGCCAGTTCAGCCATACGATCAACTTCAGATTCAACTGCATTATTCACAGCGGAGAAGAGTACCGCTTTATCCATCGCATATTGAAATTCAAGGAGCTTACCCAGGGGGACGCTCTGTTTTGTCATCATTAGCGCAAGGTGATCGATTGCTTCATTTATGTCTACTTCTTTTATATAGTAGCCACCTTTAGACCCTTTACGTGTCTCAAGGAGTCCTTTTTGGCGTAAGGCGTGAAGTGCCTCACGGACAGCTCCACGGCTGGTTTCAAAGAGATTCTGGAGTTGTCGTTCACTTGGCAGTCGATCGCCTGCCTGATAATTACCGCCTACGATTGCAGCTTCTATCTGTAAAACGATTGCTTCTGATTTGTTGCCACCTGTAACCGGTTGAAAAATTGGATCCATAAGTTTCCTGCCTGATTGTAAAAATTTACTTCATACACTACCACCAGAGAATAATTGCAATGTTTTCTTGAATGGTACGACCATTTATAAATCCAGCACCATTTTTAGTCAAGTTTTTTTCTTTAAAGGGCAATTTATTGAAAAAATACCAATGTCCGTTGGTCAATAAACAAGTCTTAAAGAAGGCAGCCGATAGTGTTTAGCATCAGAAGAGACTATCATTTCTACGGTATTATTGCTTTAATAGCAGAGTATCTATAAAAAAAACAAATATATATAGACTTTCCTGGTCGGTTTTGTATTATATTAGACCTTGACTTTATTTTCATATGTGCAATGGTACGACCATCGTATTTGACATCTTATTGGGTTTTACAATTTCTTAAGTTGCTGGATATATTTAATAAAATACCGGTTGGAAGGTCTTTCAGGTATATAGCCCTGAATCTGTTTCTCAGAGACCGTATGCATTACAAAAGGCCGGTAAAAAATAAAAAAGGGAGAGTTCAGATGAATAGTTATTTCAGGTTACTGTTTTTATTATTGTTTATCAATTTATGTTTTGTTGGAAATTTAGTTGCTGGAAGTGGTGGGACATTGAGAGTTGCGCTTACAACCATGCCGGATTCCCTTGATATGCCAATGGCATCAGAAAGACAGGCACAGAATGCCAGCTGGCAGCTCTATAATTCTCTGGTATGGATGAATGAAAAGGGTGAGATTGAACCAGCCCTTGCAACCTCGTGGACACTTTCAAAAGATCAGACGACCTATACATTTAAACTGCGCAAAGGGGTTACATTTCACAACGGTGAAGCCTTTAATGCCGATTCGGTTATCTTTTCATGGAATCGTGCAAAGAAGGATATAATGAAGTGGAGCGAAAAATGGACGATTGCGAAATCAATTAAAAAGATTGATGATTACACTATTAAAATTAATACGGGTGATCCAAGTCCTCTCTTTATCAGAGTTCTTGCCGATTACTGGGCAATCGTTCCGGCAAAATATATTACGAAAACAGGCGAGCAGGGATTCGCAAATCATCCTATAGGTACAGGGCCGTTTAAGTTTGTTAAGTGGTCAAAGGGTGACAGAATTATTTTTGAGAAAAATAAGAATTACTGGGAAAAAGGGTTGCCGAAACTCGATAAACTTGTTTTCCGTCCGATAACAGAATCCTCAACGCGTGTTGCTGCTATTAAAACCGGTGAAATCGATATCGTTTCAAGATTAAGCGCAGAAGAAGCTGCTACACTGAAAAATAGAAAAAATGTTGTCATTAAAACATATCCGATAGATAGGGTTTTCTATATAACATTTAATAATCTTACTTCAGGTAAAGGGAAGCCGACTGAGAACAAACTTGTCAGACAGGCGATGAACTATGCTGTTGATGTTGATGCAATTATTGCAGCTTTATTTAACGGACATGCAAGACCGTCTACAGGTTATGTAACTCCTGGAAACCTTGGTTATGACAAGACCCTTAAGCCTTTTGGTTATGACCCTGAAAAAGCGAAAAAACTTCTTGCTGAAGCCGGATATCCAAAAGGATTTAAAATTGGATTTGCCGCACCTGCAGGAGCCTATACAAATTTTGATCAGGTATGTCAGGCGATTCAGAATTATTTGAAAGAAGTTGGTATTGAAGCTGAATTACAGTTGATGGAATCCGGGAAATACTGGAATCTTGAAGCGAAAAAAGAGCTACCACCATTGTTTGGTGACAGCTGGTCTGAGCAGAGTGGTGAAGCATTACCAAGACTGAAAGGTGCACTTGGTGGTATGAAGGCGAGTTATTCATCATGGTCAGATGCTAAAATAGATGACTATCTTAAAAAAATCGGTTCAACTGTAGATGAAGGTGCAAGGGCAAAGCTTTATGTAGAGCTTCAGAGGTACATGCACGAAGACCCTCCGTTCATCTATTTGTATGAGCCTGAAACATTTGAAGCAGTGAACCCAAAGGTGAAGAACTACACACCTCGTCCTGCTGAGCAGTATTATCTGAAAAATGTAGAAATAAAATAATAGCACCAGGGTTATATTTTCATGCAACGATATATTATATCGAGAGTCGCTCAATCGTTTCTGATTTTGGCCGGCGTTCTCTTCATTGTTTTTATGATGCTTCAGGTAACCGGTGATCCGGTGTCTCTGATGCTTTCAAGGAACGCCAGTCCCGAGCAGGCTGAACGCCTTCGGGAAGCGATGGGCTTCAACAGGCCTGTTATTGTTCAGTTCTACGATTTCGCAACGAGTGCTGTAACAGGGGATTTTGGTATGTCGTCAAGGCATAACCAACCGGCCATGAAGCTTATTTTAGAGCGACTTCCGGCGACAATTGAACTTGCCAGTACGGCTCTTCTGATTGCAATTCTGATAGGTGTTCCTCTGGGGCTTATAGGCGGAGCAAATCAGGGAGGATTCTGGGATGTTTTTGCCCGTGGAGCGGGGTTGATTGGACAGACGATACCGAATTTCTGGCTGGCATTGATTCTTATTTCAATTTTTGCAGTTAATCTTGAATGGTTTCCAACCTTTGGCCGAAACACATGGGAGCTCTTCGGCATTATAGAGCTTCCGGATATTTCAGTAATACTTCCGGCGATTGCCTTAGGATTTTTAACCATGGGACAGCTTGTACGATTTACACGTTCTGCTGTTCTTGAAATAAAAAACGAAGATTTTATCAGAACCGCTTATAGTAAAGGTATCAGTCCCAGAAAAGTTTATTTCAGACATATTTTTAAGAACGCAGCTATCCCGCTTATAAGTATTGTCGGGGTACAATTCGGTTATCTTCTAGGTGGTTCTATATATATTGAAACAATTTTTTCCTGGCCCGGCCTTGGGAACCTTTTGGCAGAAGCTATTGGTAACCGTGATTTTGCGCTGGTTCAGGCCATTACTTTTTTTACAAGCATCGTTGTTGTCTCCTTAAATCTCCTTACGGATATTGCCTACGGCCTTGCAGATCCGAGAATCCGGTACGGAGAATAGATATGAGTGACTCTTCTGGAAAAGCAGGTATAACAGGTCTTGCTGTAGATCAACAGATAAGCAGTTCGTTCAAAGATAAAATTTTTTATGTCCGCCCGCTGCTTGCACGGGATAAAATGCGTGCCATTTGTCTTGCCATATTTCTATTGGTTGTCTTTTCAGCTCTTTTTGCAAAACAGTTGTCCCCTTACGATCCTTTAAAACAAAATTTAATGTCGGCTAAAAAACCACCGGTATGGTCTGAAAAAGGGACAACTAAACATATAGTCGGTACCGATAATCTTGGCAGAGATCTTTTAAGCAGAATAATATATGGCTCCCGTGTATCTCTGACGGTCGGTTTCTTCGGAGTTCTAATCGCCGGTACCTTTGGATTATTGATAGGCTTGATCAGTGGTTACTCCGGTGGTAGGACGGACAATGTTATTATGGGAGGGGTGAATATGATTCTCGCCTTGCCATATCTGGTCTTCGTTGTCTTTATTGCCTCCATACTGGGACGCAGTCTTTTTAATGTTATTCTGATTTTCGGCTTTACCAATATCCCGATTTTTGTCCGTATCACAAGGGGTGAAGTTCTTCGCTTGAAAGAGTCCGGTTATGTTGAATCTGCCCGAAGTGTCGGGGCATCGCACGCCCGTATTCTGTTCGATCATATTCTGCCAAATCTTATCGGACCACTTATTACCATTGCCACTTTTGAGATGTCGGCCATGATATTCTATGAAGCCGGGCTTGGTTTTTTAGGGCTCAGCGTTCCACCGAGTGTACCGAGCTGGGGCAATATGCTAGCAACCGGACGACAGTATATATCTATTTACCCGTGGATGGTTACATATCCCGGGCTTGCAATTGTAATAACAGGTCTTGGTATGAATCTTTTTGGTGATTGGCTGAGAGATGTTTTTGACCCGAGAATGCGTAGAGTAAAGCGATAATAGCAGGAAAAAATGTCAATTATATTAAAAGTTGAAGATTTGGTAACAAAATTTCATACATTTGACGGTGTTGTCCATGCACTCAACAAAGTCTCTTTCCATCTGAATGAAGGTGAGACCCTTGCAATTGTAGGTGAGAGCGGTAGTGGGAAAAGTGTGACAATGATGTCTCTGCTTCATCTTCTACCAACACCCCCTGCAAAGATTGAGGGCGGTAGAGCGTTGTTTAATGACAACGGCAAAGAAATTGACCTGCTAAAACTCTCTAAAAAACAAATGTTAAAAATGCGGGGTGGAAAGCTCGGCTTTGTTCAGAATATATCTGATATTAGAGGCGGTAAGATCGGTTTTATTTTTCAGGATGCCATGAGTGCCTTAAACCCGGTTTTAACTATCGGGGCTCAAATAATGGAACCGATTATCGAACACCTGAAGCTCAACAAGGAAAATGCTAAAAAAAGAGCGATAGAGATGCTTGAGCTTGTCGGTATCTCTGATCCTGAACTACGGTTTGATAATTATCCTCACCAGCTTTCAGGCGGGATGAGGCAACGGGCAATGATTGCACTTGCTATTTCATGTAACCCGAAAATTCTTATTGCCGATGAACCTACCACAGCCTTGGATGTTACGATTCAGGCTCAGGTGATAGAAGTCGTTAAAAAAATCCAGAAAGAACTGAATATTTCTGTTATCTGGATAACCCATGATCTTAGTGTTGTTGCGGGTATGGCAGACCGGGTTCTTGTTATGTATGCAGGCTCCTCACTGGAAGAAGCCATCGTTGATGATCTGTTTGAGCATCCTGCTCACCCATATACAGCGGGGCTTCTGGATGCATTGCCGCGGATGGACAGCGGTTATGGCAGAAGGCTCGCAAGTATTGACGGCTCACCGCCAGACTTACTGAACAAGCCGCAGCACTGTCAGTTTGCATTCAGGTGTTCATATGTCTTTGAGAAATGCTGGAAAGAGATTCCTGAGCTTTCAGAAATTGCCGATGGACATTCTGTTGCCTGCTTCTATGATATTGAAAAAGGAGAGCCGGTAAGATGAGTCTTTCCAAGCAGACTGACGAAAACGAAAAAAAATGCTCATATATGGTTAGAGTAGAGAACCTGAAAAAGCATTTTCCTATAATAAAGGGTGCCATCATAAGCAGGCAAACCGGTTCAGTTAAAGCCGTTGATGATGTTTCATTTAAAATCAAAAAAGGTGAGACATTAGGTGTTGTGGGTGAGAGTGGGTGCGGGAAATCTACTCTTGGCCGAACTGTTTTAAGACTCCACAAGCCGACATCCGGTAAAGTTTATCTAAATGATACGGATGTGACAAAGCTTAGTTATGAAGAACTAAGGCGCCTGCGTCCAAAAATGCAGATGATTTTTCAGGATTCCTATGATTCGCTCAATCCAAGACACTCGGTTGCAAAAATTATTGCAGAGCCGATGGTTATTCATACTGAAATGACCCGGGGGGAAATGGATGAACGGGTGTGTGAACTGCTTGAACTTGTCGGGCTGAGTACAACCCATGCAGGACGTTATCCGCATGAATTTTCTGGAGGACAAAGGCAGAGAATCAACATTGCACGTGCATTGGCTTTAAACCCAGAGTTTCTTGTCTGTGATGAACCGATATCTGCCCTTGATGTTTCTATTCAGGCCCAGATTGTGAATCTGTTTCAGGATCTGAAAACGAAGCTGGGGCTGACCTTTCTTTTTATCGCACATGATTTAAGTATGGTTCAGCATATCTCCGACAGGGTTGCCGTCATGTATCTGGGGAAGGTTATGGAAATAGCTGACAGGAACAGCCTGTTCAATAAGCCACTGCATCCTTATACCAAAGCACTGATCTCTGCGGTTCCGCTGCCTGATCCAAAACTGGAAAGAAAGCGGGAGCATATTTTACTGAAAGGCGAAGTGCCAAGCCCATCGAACCCGCCAAAAGGCTGTGTCTTTAGCAGCCGGTGCCCGGATGCAGATACAATCTGCTTTGAGGAATCTCCTGAATACAGGGAAATTCAGCACAGGCATTTTGCTGCTTGTCATTTTATAAAAAGCTAAGGAGGCACGAATGCTTACTTCCTGGTCTGACAAAACTGTTGAAAAACTCGAAAATCTTGCTTCGGAATTTGCTTATGATAATAACTATGCTGTTTTCGATGCAGATGGAACGCTCTGGAGTAACGATTTGAGTGAAGCTCTTCTTGCTCAACTTGAAAATGAAAAAATAATTACCGTCAACCGATACTCTGATGCCATGTTTCCTTTGCCAATCATGGTAGGTGAGAGCCTTGTATCATACTACCTGCGACTCTGTGATGCTGATATAAGTCTTGGCTATTTCTGGTTGTGTCAGGCATTTGGCGGCTTTACCCCCGGAGAGCTGAAAGAACATATAGATGATCTGTTTCATCAAACGGGCTCGATTACATACAATTCTCTTAAAAATGATGGTTCCTTTTTCGAAAAACAGATTGAACGACCTGTTGCGTTTCAATGGCAAAAAGAACTTAGGGCATTTCTATTTGAAAAAGGGATTAATGTTTATGTTGTAACGGCATCTCAGGAAGAACTGGTGCGAATGGTTGTAGCAGATCCAAAGTACGCATTTGATATACCGTCCTCAAGTGTGATCGGAATGCGGCAGGCGCTTAGATCATCTAACGGGCAAACACTTTTAGGGCCGTATGATAAAAGCCTTAATAAAGATTATTATGATAGTATTCTCACTGCTTCGTTGTCAGGCATAACAACCTGGTATTCAGGGAAGGTTGCGGCGATAAAAGAGTATATCGATCCGATTAAAAAACCTGTTCTTGCTGCAGGAAACTCTGCCAGTGACCTTGAAATGCTGAATTATGCAGAAGCAGATCCGGGTATCAGGCTATTGGTTACAGAAAATGATGATACGGCAACTTTTTTAAAAGAAAAAATCTGTACCATGAAAGGTATCGATCAAAAAAATGAGTGTGAACTGTATAACTATGATGGCTGGGAATTTGTTTCGCCTGATCTTTTTTAATTTCCCACGGAAATTGATCGGTTCCTTATGAATTTTGATGAAATTGTATGATTACAGAATGCAGGATTGATTCTCCATCCTGTAATCTTATTTATTAAAAAATCAACAGTTACGGTTTGGTTTTTCATTTATACATCGACTCAATAATATTGTTGTGATTCTTGTTTATGTTTTTACGTTTCAGTTTCGATGTCGGTGTCAATTCACCTGCCTCCTGGGTCAGTTCATTTGGAATAAGCACGAATTTTTTTATTTTTTCGACCTGCCCGAGGGACTCGGTGCAACTACTGATTCGCTTTTCGTAAAAATCAATCACAGCCGGATTCTTTACAAGAGCCTCATGGGATGAAAAGTCAATACCGTTCTCTTTTGCGTAAATTTCAAGGATAGAAAAAGAGGGAACAACAAGGGCTGCGATATATTTTCTATTGTCTCCTATGGCGACCGCCTGTTCAATATAAATATCCTCTTTCAGAGATGTTTCGATTGTCTGGGGGGAAATGTTCTTACCGCCGGCGGTGATGATGATCTCTTTGATTCTATCAGTGATTTTCACATAACCTTCGGGGGTTATTTCACCAATATCTCCGGTTTTCATCCACTTGTCTTCCGTCAGTGATTCCTGAAAGGCTTCGGACTTTTTCCAGTAGCCTGTCATAAGGCTTGGACTTTTTGCCTGAATTTCTCCATTGTCAGCTATTCTGACATCCATCATCGGAATCGGTTTGCCGCTTGTGCCAAAACCGATATCTTCAGGGGTGCATACGCAGATTGGGAACAATTCGGTCATGCCATAACCTGAGCCTAATGTAACCCCTGCATTGACAAAAAACTCATGTATTTCTGAACTGAAAGGTGCTCCACCGACATGGTAAAATTTAGCTCTTCCGCCGACGGCCTCCTGGATTTTACTAAGGACAAGTTTTTTTGCGATAAAATGTTTTAGTTTAAGCCCTAAGCCAATCGCACTATTTTTGTTTTTGAGAGGATAATAGTGCCCGCCGATTTCCGAGGCCCACTTGAATATTTTTTGTTTTTTTTCAGGAGCGTTTTTAACCCCTTCCATGATTGTTCCGTAAATTTTTTCCCAGACCCTCGGAACGCTTACCATATAATGTGGCTTTACTTCAGCAAGAAATTCTTTTATCTGGTTTGTGTCGTGACAATAATGGTTTTCTGCTCCCCTTGATAAAATAAAATAGGTCCAGCTTCTTTCAAAAATATGGCTTAAAGGCAGAAAACTTAAAGAGATATCCTCTTCACCAACCGGCATGGGGTGTCCTGTCCCATACAGGGCACAGAGAATCCCTTCATGACTTATCATCGTTCCCTTTGGTGGTCCCGTTGTTCCCGAAGTGTAGATCAGCGTGTACAGATCTTCCGGGCCGGCTTTACTCAATCTCTCTTCAAGAACGGTATCATTTTTTTGCGTATTGCCTGTCTCAAGAAAGTCCTGAAAATACAGACTGTGAGTTCCTGATTTTATATTAACATTTTTATCAAAAACGATGATTGTTTTAAGGCATTCAGAGGTCTCTAAAATAGTCAGGGCTTTATCGTATTGTCCCTGATCATTGACAAATAAAATACGAATTTCAGCGTCGTTGATAATATATTCAGTCTCTTCTGCTGAGTTTGTTGCATAAATCGGTACTGACACAGCACGGGTACTTAAAATACCTATATCAGCGATGGTCCAGTCCGCCTTGTTCTGTGAGAAGATACCGATCATATCTTTTTCTTTGGTACCCATTTCAATCAGGGCTTTTGCGACCATTTTTACCTGACGCCCGAATGATTCCCATGAAACACTAACCCATGAGCCATAGGGTTTATCTTTAAGAGCCGTTTTTGTACCATACTTTTGGACGCGTTTAAGCATCATCAGTGCAATGTGTTTTTCATCTGACAGGTATTTTCTAAATTGATTTTCATGATTGATAGTCATTATATAACTCCTCTGAAAAAGTTTAAATTAATAATCCTTCGTAGAGCTATAATCGTGCCAACTTATTTCTTCTTATAAATTCAGTGTATTGACATTATAAAAAAAACAATATACTTTATATCGTGAGTGGATTGACGATATAAAGTATATTCTATTATTTATGGTGAATTGTGATGGCGGCGTATATGAGACCTTTTCCTTAGCCATCGAAAAACTTTTTACGAGAGCATCAATTATGTCCGATAATTTTTTTCGAGAAGTAACCTGTCGCATCTGCGGAAGTCTGAATATTGATGAAGCACTTTATGATCTCTTTCTCTACTTGAAAAATAAACTCCCTTTAAATGCTATCCTGTTTTCTCTGTATGACCGTAATCAAAAGGTTACCAGGCTCATTGCCCTTGCATATGAGAATGGTGGATTTCTTATGGACTTATTAGTTCCACTTTCCGATGCTGCATCAAATGCCTTCAGTCAATGGCAGCAAAGCGCAATTACCGAAAATACGCCATGGTTTAGAGATCACACAAGTAGTATTAATATTGAAGTACTCAAGGTTGGACGTCAAATATATCCGGAATTAAATGATCATTTTACAGAAAAGTACTGTAGTATCACCTGTGCCCTGAAAATAAAAAACCGAATCATCGGCCAGCTTACTTTTGTGTCCGAGGGAGTGAAACCATACGATCAATCTCATGCAGATCTAATCGAAGATGTTAACGAACCTTTAGCGCTGGCACTTTCCAATGCATTGAGTTATTTGAATCTGGTTCAGGATCATCGGGCCCTTAAGAAGGACACTCAAAAATTTCGAAGTAATGTAATGATTGGGGCAAATACAGGTTTAAGGGAGGTGGCGAAACTAATTGAAGGGGTTGCCATTACCGATAGTCCGGTACTTATCATTGGAGAGACAGGGACTGGAAAGGAGGTAGTTGCCAATGAAATACACAAACTATCCAAACGATCCAATGGCCCTTTAGTTATACTAAACTGCGGCGCTATTCCTGAGTCCCTGATCGACTCTGAACTATTTGGGCATGAAAAAGGCGCTTTTACCGGTGCAATTGAGATGTCCCCCGGAAGATTTGAACGAGCCAACGGAGGAACTCTTTTTCTGGATGAGATTGGTGAACTCCCCCATATGGCTCAGGTTAAACTGTTAAGAGTCTTGCAAACCGGAGAGTTTGAGCGAGTTGGGGGAAAGCGGACCATTTTTTCAGATGCACGAATCATTGCCGCCACCCATCGTCAACTCGATAAGATGATAACCGACGGTGGGTTTCGACAGGATTTAATGTATCGTTTGAATGTATTTCCAATCAATATTCCGCCACTTCGGGAGCGAAGACAGGATATAGAAACACTTGTCGATTATTTTATCCGGAAAAAATCTGAAGAAATGAACCTGCCCCACCGACCACCCCTTGCAGTGGGGGCACTTGAAATATTGAGGGCATATAATTGGCCAGGGAATGTCCGTGAACTACAAAATATTGTAGAACGTTCGCTGATACTCTCCAGAGGCGAACCTCTTCACTTTATGGAATTAAACGCACGCCAATCATCGTCAATTAATCACAATTCTGATCCATCACTTCCAATAATCCAACTCGATAAAACCATCACCCGGCAAATTCAATTAGCACTGGAGCAGACATGGGGAAAAATTTCAGGCCCGGATGGAGCTGCCGAGTTACTTGGGCTCCATCCTAATACGCTGAGGAGTAAAATGAAAAAACTCGGTATACATACACGCAAAAACAATATTTCATAGAGCTGGACATCCGTAGCATTTGTTAAGATTTCATCTTCTTGCTGCAAGAAACTCTGCAAGTGACCTTGAAATACTGAATTTTGCAGAATCAGATCCGGGTATCAGACAATTGGTTACAGAAAATAAGGTAAAAACTAAAAACCGAATAAAATCAATTTTATGTTAATAATTACAATGATTTAAATGAATACATTTCTTTCTCTTATGTCTTTAAATTCCCAGAAATTGCTTGAAATTTAGTCACAATAGTCACAGTTTTGGAAAACTCTAGTTGATGCTATGTTTGGAGACGGCAATTAATTGCTTGATTTGTGTTCATAAAATATGTATGTTCAATAAAGATGAACAAGTAAATTTAATGAACGGAGGAAAAGGTGAAGGAAAACGAATTATTAGACGCAGCATTGGAAATTTTAGGGGAAAAATATCCATTTGAAATGATGCAATCTGACTTCTCCACCAATCAATATTCAAAAAACTCAGTTAGTGATGCGGTTTTGAATATTAAATTTGGTGATTCAAAACACCAAGTTAATATTGAAGTAAAAAACAGAATAGATAAAGTTCAAGTCGCTCTACTTATGACAAGGAACAAAACTACAGAGAAAACTGTTCTTGTGACTTCATATGTTTCTCCTGAGATGGCTGAACAGCTTAAACAAAATAATATCGAATTTATTGATATATGTGGAAATATATTTATTAACCGACCTCCTGTATATCTCTTTGTAAAGGGTAATAAGCAAATAAAGAGATTAAAAAGGGCTTCAGTGGTTCGAGCTTTTAAAGCAAGTGGTCTCAAAGTTATTTTCACTTTATTGTCATTGCCCGGTTCTGAACAAAAAACTTTCAGAGAATTGGCAGAGCTTTCTAATGTATCATTGGGAACAATCAATTGGACAATGAAGGATTTGATTGAGCTTGGCTACTTAATAGATACTGGAAAACAAGGCAGAAAGCTTGTTAGAAAGAAAGAATTGCTTGAACGTTGGGTTACAGCTTACCCGGAACAGCTTAAAACCAAGCTGTATATAAAGAAATATAAATCAGAAGATAGCAGGTGGTGGAACGAAGTAAGAATCGACAATTATAACGCCCTATGGGGTTGTGAAATTGCAGCATCAAAGCTTGTAAATTATCTTACACCTGCGATATCAACAATATATGCAAAAGAAAACTATACAAAATTACTTGTTCAAAACAAATTGAGAGCGGATGAGTCCGGGAATATTGAAATACTCAATGTTTTTTGGAATTTCGAAAATAAGTCTGATTCTACTGTGAGTGAAACAGTCCCACCTGTTTTGATTTATGCCGACTTACTTGCTTCCGGAGATACACGAAATATAGAAACAGCTGAGAAAATTTACAATGAGTACATTGTTAAAATTATCAAATAGTATTGATGATTTGTCCCTTTCGGCGATCAAAATGATTAATGATGTGGCATCCGATTTGAAAATACCAATGTTTATTATTGGTGCCACAGCAAGAGATGTGATTTTGAAACATGGATTTGAGCTTGAATCTTTCCGTGCGACAAAGGATATTGATTTTGCTGTTCAGGTGGAGACATGGGAGCAGTTTGAAAAATTAAAACAAGAATTAATTGGAACAAATTATTTTAGTCCTGATAAAAACTCGCATCGACTATATTTTCAGAAAGCTCTGCCAATAGATTTGCTGCCTTTTGGTTCGCTTGTTGATGATAATAGATTGTCCTGGCCTCCTGACTTTGAGTCAGAAATGGATATAGATGGCTTTGGGGAATGCTACCATAATTCCATTCAGGTTCAATTGCAGGAAGACCCTTCAATTATTGTTCGTGTCGCAAGTATAGAAGGTTTATCAATATTGAAAATAATTTCCTGGGATGAAAATCCACATGTGAGAAATAAGGATGCGTTGGATTTGTTTACCATAATGGTAAATTATATTGAGGCAGGAAATGAAAAAAGACTTTTTGAAGAAGCTGGCGATATGTTTAGAGAGGATGAAATCAGCGATTATGATATGACCTCATCAAGATTTTTGGGTAGGAATATCGCTGATATATTGGTTGCATCAGAAGATCTCAAGAATAAATTGAAGTTTATTATAAATAGGGAAATCGGGACTGATGAATTTAAAGGATTAATTCAGAGTATAGTAATGAGCGGTGCCTGGCCTCAATATGATTATCAACAAGTATCCAATCTTCTTGCTTCCCTACTTAAAGGGCTCAGTGAAAATTAACTTTCATAATGATCTGCTTTTTCGTGGTGTGCTTTAAATTCAGCAAAAAAGTGTTTTGGTCACAACTGTGGTCACAAATCTCGTTTTTTGTGGATGTTGATTTGTAATATATTTATATAATTGATAAATGGTAAGATAAGTTGGTGGAGCCGAGGGGGATCGAACCCCAAAAAGGGAAAAACTAAAAACCGAATAAAATCAGTGATATGGTTATAATAGCAGTTGTTTAAGTATGCATTTTTCTTTCTCTTATGTCTTTAAATTCCCAGAAATTCCTTAAACTTTGGTCACAATAGTCACAATTTTGGTCACCGTTTTTGAAAAAGTGCTTGCATAATTCGCGAATCGCGAATATAGAATAGGTATGATTTTAAAACCGCAAGACATACTTATATCATTAAAAATTTTGGTTAAGACACAGCAAGGATTGAAATGGTCTTATTCACAAATTGCCGGTGAATTATGTATGAGTCCATCGGAAGTCCATTCCGGGGTTAAAAGAGCTACTGAAGCACGGCTGATTGACAGAGACAGAATACCAGTAAAACGTGCTTTAGAAGAATTTTTGATTCATGGCGTTAAGTATTCTTTTCCTGTGGCCTTTGGTGGAGCAACAAGGGGGATTCCAACAAGTTATGCTGGACCACCTTTGAATAAGCTGATTTCTTTTTCCAATCAGTTCGTCCCGGTATGGCCCCATCCGGAAGGGGAAATTCAAGGGATGGAGCTAACACCTCTTTATAGGTCTGCGCCTGATGCTTCTTTAATTGATCCGCTTCTTTATGAATATCTTGTTCTTGTTGACGCTCTTCGTGAAGGTCGGGCAAGGGAAAGAGCTATTGCCGAGAGTGAAATAATAAAGAGACTGAAAACATGATTGCAGGAACACATCCAAACATCGAAATGATAAAAACTGTCGCGCAACGTTTAGGCAGCCTTGTAAATGAAGTTGCCTTTTTAGGCGGAGCAACAACCGGACTGTTAATAACTGATCCGGGTGTCGCTGAAATAAGGCCTACAAAAGATGTTGATGTTATAATTGAAATCTTTTCACGAATAGAATTTCAAAAGCTCGAAGACAAACTGAGGCAACTCGGATTTAAAAACAGCTTTGAACCTGATAGCCCGATATGCAGATGGATCGTTGATGACATTTATGTTGATGTTATGCCAACCAATGAAGAAATACTCGGATTTTCGAACACCTGGTATTCCGATGCACTTAAAAAAGCAGTTGAAGTTGAAGTAGACAACAATATCTCAATAAGGCTTGTAACGGGCCCGTATTTCTGTGCTACAAAAATTGAAGCATTTTACGGACGTGGTCAAGGTGATTTTTTAAGCAGCCATGATATTGAAGATATCATAACTATTATTGACGGTCGAAAAGAAATTATTGACGAACTAACAATGGTACCTGAGGCGTTAAAACTGTTTCTGGGCGATCATTTCAAAAAATTCCTGCAGGATGACAACTTTCTGGAATCGATTTCTGCCCAATTCAACCCTGATCCGATAAGTCAGAAACGGTGTGACATTATTATTGAAAGAATACAAAAAATGACTTTATGCGAAAGTTTTGAGTAGAGAAAAAATAATCAATGAAAATTAACTTTTATATATAATGGTCTGTTGTTGAGGTGAGCTTTTTATTCGAATAAAAAAGTTTTTTGGTCACAACTTTAGTCACAGAAATCAGTTTTTATAGAGCGATGTTTTGTAATGTATTGATATGATGGGTTAAAATAAAGAAAAGTTGGTGGAGCCGAGGGGGATCGAACCCCTGACCTCATGGCTGCCAGCCATGCGCTCTCCCGGCTGAGCTACGGCCCCACAACCAAGTTGATTTAATAGTCGAAAGAGTGACGAGTGTCAACATATATTCGTGATAATTACTATTTACCAATTTTTTTCTCAATATATTCTTTATGTTGATCATCGTCGATCTTTTTGCCAAGGCGTCCGAAATCAGAAAGTTTTGTTACGAAGTATATTCCCTGATGAGATTCACCGGTTTCTTTACAAAGCCTTTTAAGGTAGTTTACTGCTGTTTTAAGAATCGCTTCGTTTTCAATTACCGTTAAAAGTGTTTTACTCCTGCTCATTCCGCCACCGGTTAAAACACGGAATCCTGCAAAAATTGGCACATGGTGACTGATCAGCTGTAGGGAATCGATTGACTCTATAACTGTTGAACCAGATACCCCAATGTCAAGCCAACCGGTAATCAACTCGTCAAGAAGCTCTTCATTATTTATTATCGTAGTGAGTAAATACAAGTTTTTAACTCTCTTATAGTCCGTAATAATTATTAATTAAACGCAAAAGATATTTTCTCTCTGGTTATCCTTCGCTTTTATACAGATAGTTTGTAACTTCATCTTCGAATTGGATTATTTCATTTTTAAGTGTTTCAGGATCGTTTGAGTTACGAATACTTTGCAAAAATTCAGATTTCCGGCATAATCTTGAAATTCTCGCCAGAATCTGAAGGTGTTGAGTCTGATTCGATTCAGGAATTATTATGGCAAAAACAGTGTCAACGGGTTTATCGTCTATTGAATCGAATGGTACAGGTGTTTTAAGGCTGAGCACAAGAACAGCGGCCTGGTCCCTTTCAGGGGTTGTTGTATGAGGGAAAGCCATATTTTGTCCGACTCCTGTGCTCATACTTTCTTCTCGCTTTACAAAGCCATTAAAAAGAACATCTGCATCA
>PJEL010001487.1_pt1 | contig 23521 bp, 18 predicted proteins | sample 1853271 | NCBI WGS metagenome assembly PJEL01 (sample SAMN08108733, study PRJNA415343) | Invertebrate metagenome, whole genome shotgun sequencing project. | host: Globobulimina | place: Sweden: Gullmar Fjord | collected 2015-08
CCGATCGACCATGCGGATGGAGAATGCGGAAGGATCGGCCAGGCTGTCGTACGTGCCGTCCCCGATGAGGAACGGGACCTTGTATGTCTTGGTGAGCTGCTCGATGCGCGACGACAGGTCCACTCTCCGTCGTCGACGCTGAAGGCTATCGCCCCCTCTTCGTGGAGGGTTTTCAGGAGTTCGCTGATGAAGAACGGGTTTCCCCGTGACTTTTCGTGCACGACTTCGCTCAGGACCTGCGCCCGTTCACGCGTGCAGTGCAGGGTGTCGGCGGTGAGCTGGTCGACCGCACCGAGATCGAGGGGAAGCAGATCGACCTCGACCAGATCTCGAGCCTTGTGGATCTCGCTCAAGGCGAGCTTCAGGGGGTGGCCAGCATCCACTTCGTTGCTTCGATAGGCGCCGATCACCAGGAGGTGGCTCATCTCTCGGGCCGTCACCAGACGCTGGATCAACGCCAGGGTCGGCACGTCACTCCACTGGAGGTCGTCGACGAAGATCACCAGCGGATGCTGCCGATCAGCAAAGACCTTCACGAAGTTCAGGAACACGATCTGGAAGCGATTCTGGGCTTCGGTCGGCGGGAGCTCGGGAACCGGAGGCTGCTCTCCGACGACTAGCTCGAGCTGAGGCACCAGGTCGATGAGGACCTGCCCGTTGGATCCAATGGCCCCCAGGAACGCCTCTCGCCAGCCGGCAAGCTGGGCCGGGGACTCGGCGAGGATCTGTCGAAGCAGACTCTGAAAGGCCTGGGCGATCGCCGAATAGGCCGAGCGCTGCTGGAACTGATCGAACTTGCCCTGGATGAGGTAGCCGCGGTCTCGGACGATGGACTTCGAAAGTTCGTTCACCAACGCCGACTTTCCCACGCCGGAGTAGCCGGAGACCAGACACAGCTCGGTTCCGCCAGCGGCCGCCTCGTCGTAGGTCTTGCGCAGCCGACTCAGCTCCTCCTCGCGCCCATAGAGCTTCTGTGGGATCTGGAACTTGCGGGACAGATCCACCAACCCCAGTTCGAAGGGGGCGACCCGGCCAGAGCTCGCGAACTCCGCCCGGCAGCGCTCGAGGTCGGAGATCAAGCCGAAGGTGCTCTGATAGCGATCCTCGGCGTTCTTCGAGATCAACTTGAGGATGAGGTCCGACACCGACTGGGGCAGGCTCTTGCGGAGAGCCACTGGCGGCGGAGGCAGGCGGCTGATGTGCTGGTGGACCCACTCCAGGACATTGGTCGCGGTGAAGGGCAGGCGCCCAGTGAGGAGTTCGAAGTAGGTGATCCCGAGGGAGTAGTAGTCGGAGCGGAAGTCGAGAGCGCGGTTCATACGCCCGGTTTGCTCCGGAGAGATGTAGGGAAGCGACCCCTCCAGACGCCTGGAGATGGTCAGATCCTGGCGCTCGGTGCTCAGCTCGGAGGAGATCCCGAAGTCGATGATCCGAACCTCTCCGTCCTCGACGAGGATGTTCCTGGGCACGATGTCTTTGTGCACGATGTCGTGCTCGTGCAGGCGTCCGAGGATCTTGGCGATGCGGATCGCCAGCGGAAAGAAGCCCACCAGCGGCATGCCGACATGCCTGCGCTCGGCCATGAAGTCCGCCAGGGAGATGCCAAAGGGTTCCATGACAATCGCCAGGTTCCCCGTCCCATAGGACACCAGCTCATCGACCCGGATCACGCCGTCGACAGCCTGCAGGCCCCTGGCGATGCGGTACTCGCGCTTGATCTCGGCCACGTCCCGACGGCTCGGATAGGCCGACACGAGCGTCTTGAGGATGACCTGCTCGTCACTGTCCTCCCGCACCGCGCCGTAGATGATCCGGGGGGCCGACTCGTAGACGACGTCCCCGATCAAAAAGCCGGGGATAGACATCGGTCCCTAGACGTCGAACAGGCGCTTGAAGGTCGCGGCGAAGTCCTCCTGCGCAGTGTCTCGCAGGGGCGTGCCGTGACCACAGAGGGCGTGCTTGAAGCTGAGACCCTTCAGACGCGAGAAATCGGCGGCCTTGGGTTCGTTGACGTGCATCCAGGCGGGGCCGAGGTTGGCGGGCGTGAAGAACCCCATGCCGGTCATGATCTTCGTCGTCTCGTCGTTGAAGAGCACATCGGCGGCACACCAGTTCTGCAGCGAGTCGCAGGCGATGGCGATTCCCCCCTCCCGGTCGAGGAGGAGGATGCACTCCGGCAGCTTGGTGGTTTCGAAGGTGAAGATCGAGCTGGCAAACGGAAGGTTGTCGGGAGTCATGAGCTGGTCGACGCCGATTCCTTCCGCGTGGGGCATGCCCTCGAGTGCCCAGAAAGTCGCGTTGTAGCGGTCGATATAGAAGGCGTCGTCGTGTCCGTGCATCGATCCGATCTTCACGACGTTTCTCACCGTGCCCAGCGAATCGAGAGCAGCGAGCCCGGCCTCGTCGAGTCGAACGGCATTGACCAGCGACAGCGTCTCGCCCTCTTTGACGACGGTCATGTTCCGGCTGAAGGTCCACATCGAACCAAAGAACTCCCCGGTATAGGAGCCCTGCACGAAGAACACGCCTGGAAACACCTCTTCGATTTTTCCGTGGGCCATGACCGCGTTGTGGCTACCCATGCTGTCTCCTTCAATATCGGAAGCGCCCGACATAGACGTACTCGGCATCGTACTCGTTGAGGTAGGCGTTGAGGTACTCCCGCTGCGATGGTGAGTATTCCTCCCGGCGAACATCCTCGAGAGTCTCGGTTCCATCCGAAGTATCGAGACGCCTGAGGTGGAACAACGTCATATCCTTCCCCCCAAAGAGCCCCCACAAGTAATGGTGCTGCCATCGCGCATCGGCCATGTCGAACACCGCTCCGGCCACCGCCGTGTACTTGGGATGCGAGGCGAGGGTCTCGGCGTCGAAGTTCGGGAATTCCCCTTCGGGATGTCGGAAGGAAGGGTATGGGCCAGTGACGTGGACTGGCTGGTCACGCAGTCTCTGGACATAGTCGGCGGGCAGTCCCACGGCCTCGGCCCCATCGATGAGGATGTTCAGATAGCGACGGGTCGGCAAGCAGTCGTCTCGCGTGTGCCTGGGACAGCCGATATAAGCCGTTGCATCCTGCTTTCCGTCCTTGGTCTCCAGCTCGACCTCGACGCGCTCGTAGCCCACGCCGTAGGCCTCCATGGCGTCGAGGCTGGCCAGATCAGCGTCCCTACAGAGGTGTACGACTCCGCGAACGATGTCGCTGGGATCGTCGGTTCGGCAGATGTTGCCGACACCCCCCTCGTGTCGGAACCAGTGTTCGACGTTGAAGAGCAGCTTCCATCCTCGCAATACGGCCTTTTCGGAGCTCTGCGGATCCACTCCTTTGGCCCGCAGGGAGGTCATGTTCATGTTCGAGCCGTAGCCGAAGTAGTGGAACACCTGCCTATCCTCCAGGTTGCAGGCGGATCCTTCTCCTGAGGCACGGGAATGCGACGGCCAGAAGCCACATGCTGGTGGGCGCGGTGTTGGTGCACCCGCAGCCGCCCTTGTCGTCGTCCGTGGCCAGGGCGGTGTCGTCATCGCCGTCGGTGTCGGTGGCGGTTCCAGTGCCCGTCGGCGTGTCGGTGTCGGTGTCGGTGTCGGTCGGCGTGTCGGTGTCGGTTGGCGGCGTGTCGGTATCGGTGCCGGTCGGACCGCCGACGGCACAGGGATCCAGGGCTGCGGCGAGCTCGTGCAGATACACCTCGATGGCGTTGTAGCCGCCCACATCGGTGTCGTGATCCGTGCCGTCCGCGGGATCGAGACCGTTGGCGCTCTCCCATGCGTCCGGCATGCCGTCACCATCCCCATCGGGGGCGGCGGGCGTCGCGGCGAGTCCACTCATCCAGTCACCGGGATCGTAGTCTCCATAGGCTCCGGCGCGGTTGCGGGTGTCGTCGATCGCCTGGGTCAGCGCGACATCTCGAGGCCAGGCTCCCGCACAGTCGAGCACGCGATCATAGGCGTCGCCCGCCGCTTCGGTCGTGATCGGCACGTACCCGGGATCGGCGGACCAGTCGAACTCCCCCACCGCGTTGAACTGGCTGGGGTCGATGCCACAGCACGAGAAGGTGTACGCATCCAGGAACCCCTGGGGAGCGCTCCAAGGATTGTCCACGCGACCCGTGTAGTCGTCGGGGTCGTCGATCTCGTTGTCCCAGACGTAATACCGGCTTGGCGGCGCATAGTTCTCCGGATCGAACCAGAACGGCGCCAGCCCCTCGCTCGGCCCCTGCAGGTAGTTGTTGCCGATGATGTTGAAGTCCCCGTTGGCGGGGTTGTGGTGCACAAAACCCTCGCGGCCGTTGTAGATGACGTTGTTCCTGACATCTGCCGGACCTTCGGCCAGCGCTGGGGTCCGAGTTCGGTTGTGGGCGAAGAGGTTGTGGTGGATGGAGATCCGGCCGCCGCCGGGACCGTTGATGATCCCGTAGTTGTGGCCGTCTCCGTCGGGATGGCCGCCGCCGTAGACCGGCCAGGTGATCGCCGACCACTGGATGGTGATGTCCTGGGCGCCGCCCCACAGATCGATGTTCTCGTCCACTCCGTGGGAGACATCCATGTGATCGAAGAGGATCCCGAGATTCCGACTGAACTGGACGCCATCGTGTCCACTGGGATTCCAGTTGGCGTCGGGGCCGGGAGGCCGTACCCGGAGGTGGCGGAAGACCATGTTCCCAAAGGTGGTGCCGTAGTCGGTGTACAAGTGGCCGCGGATCGTGATCCCCGCGCCCGGTGCGGACTCTCCGGCCACCGTCAGGTCGCCGTGGGGGATCCGGATATCGCCGGTGATCATCCCGGAGACCTCGAACACGACGATCCGCGCTCCGGGCTGGTCGACGGCCCACTGCAGGCTTCCGACGCCGGTGGGATCGAGGTTGGTGACTTTGTAGACGTCTCCGCCGCGACCACCGGTCAGCAGGGCTCCGAATCCCTCTGCTCCGGGAAAAGCGGGCGTCTGAGCTAGCGCGGAGACCGGCAAAAGAAACAGGGCCAAAACACTCATACAACTCTCCCGGGGGCTAGCCCCATCCCGCGTCTGAGGCGGCTTTTCGACGTGCTTTCTCGTATTCAGCGAAGTCCGCCAGGTTCTCGAGATCGACGTCGTCGATGGCGACGTCCTTGGTCCGGACACCGTAGTCCCCCGCTCGCTGCATCTGCTTCACGAAGCCGTCACAGGACAGGATTGAGTACGAGTAGTCGTTCTTTACGTACTCCTCGAGCAGATCGTAGAACAGATCGATGCTCTCGTAGAGCTGGTAGGCCTGCATCGGATACCAGCGGCCCTCGGGATAGGCATCGAGCAGGGACTCCCGGTTGCCCTTGTTCATCTCGACCTGGCCGAGGTTCAGGTGTTTGACGCCCAGTTCGTCGATCCGCGGCAACATCTCGAACAGCTTCTCCCGGTGCGGCGGCCATAGCGGTGTTTCGACCGAGACAGTTCCGAAATATCGGATAGCGATCTCCAGGTTCTTGTACACCTTCTCCGAGAAGTCACTTGCTCCCAGGTGAAACCGGATCTCGTCCACTCCCATCGCCACACACTGCTTGGCCATCTTCCGGGTCATGCTCAGGCCGTTGGTGTACAGGTGGACCCAGGTGTGCTTGCCGATGACGGGATCGACTTCCGTCCGGTAGAACTTGATGTATTGCTCGATGACCTCGAGGTGCAGCGTCGGCTCGCCCATGCCGGAGAAGGAGATGCTGGGGTACAGCCGGCCGTCGACCTTCCCCGTCGTCTGGTCGACGATGCCTTTGTTCGGTGGTTTGCCGGCGTTGGCGAAGGCATCGGCGAGCAGCACCTTCCGGAGCGGCATCTTCGGCCGAACCTTGTGGGTGTCGAACTTCCACCAAGCTGACGAAGCGACCTTGCTGACCCGCTGAGTCTTGTCGTCCTGACAGTAGTCACAGTCGCGCTGGCAGAAGTTCGAAATCCCGCTGATCTGAGCCGGAGCGAAGTTCGTGTAGAAGCGGTCGGCTGTGAAGCAGTGCAGGCAGCCCGGCGAGAGCTTGCCGATGTGCGCGGCGTGCCCATTGGCGTGCAGTTCCAGCTCCGCTATCTGCGACTGTCGCTCTAGAAGTCTCTGCACCGCCGTCTGAGGAGGGATCAGGTTGATCTGGCGAGTCTCCGTGTCCACTTTGCTCCTGGGGGCGCCGCAGTCTAGCATCGCCGCACAAGACGGGCTCGCCGTGTACAGCGGGAGCTCACTCCTCAGGTGACGACAATGAATAGAGATGCTCTAATCACCAGTTTCGCTGGACATGCCCCAGATATCGCCTCCGACGCCTTTGTCGACCGCTCGGTACGAGTCATTGGCCGAGTAGCCATCGGCGCCGGAGCGAGTGTCTGGCCCGGATGCGTGCTGCGCGCCGACGACGACAGCATCGAGCTCGCCGCTGGTGCCGCCGTGCTCGATCTCGCCCTGGTCGAGGCACCCGCCGGCCATCCCGTGCACATCGGCACCGGAGCGCTGATCTCCCACAAGGCCTGCGTGCACGGGGCAACCATCGAGCCCGGCGCACTGGTCGGGATCGGGGCCATCGTTCTCGACGGCGCGGTGGTCGGCGCCGAAGCGCTAGTTGGGGCCGGAGCCCTCGTGCCACCCGGTATGGTCGTTCCTCCGGGGGTTTTGGTCCTTGGTCAACCCGCGAGAGTCAAGCGAGATCTCACCGACACAGAGAGGCAGCGCGCCCGGGACCAGGTTGCCGTGGTCGCCGCAAAGGCGCGCCAGTACCTCGCTGAGGAGTGATCAGACGCGCTCGATCACAGTGGTGACGCCCTGACCGACGCCGACGCACAAGGTGGCCACACCCAGAGTCGCATCGAGACGCTCCATGACGCCCAACAGCGTCACCAGGATCCGAGCACCGGAGCAGCCCAGCGGGTGGCCCAGCGCGATGGCACCACCGTGCAGATTGGCCTTGTCTTCGGGGATCTCGAGCGTGCGCAACACGCCGAGAGATTGCGCCGAGAACGCCTCATTCAGCTCCCAGACATCGATGTCGCCGACGGTAAGACCTGCTCGTTTCAGCGCTTTCCGAGTCGCAGGAACCGGGCCAAAGCCCATGACCGTCGGATCGACGCCCGCCGACGCGCAAGCGCGGATCCTGGCGCGGATCTTGAGGCCGTCGGCGCGGGCGCGCTCTTCACTGGCGATCAGCACCGCCGCTGATCCGTCGTTGAGGGTGGAGCTGTTGCCAGCGGTGACGGTACCACCCTTGCGGAAGGCTGGACGCAGCTTGGCCAGGCGCTCGAGAGTGGAGTCTGCCCGCGGTCCTTCGTCAGCGGCCACCACGGTCTCACCCTTGCGGTGTTTGATGGTCACTGGCAGAAGCTCGTTGTCGAACCAGCCTTCTCGCTGGGCCTGGAGCGCCAGAGTGTGGCTGCGCAGCGCGTAGGCATCCTGTTCCTCGCGGGAGATCTGCATCTGCTCGGCGATGTTCTCGGCGGTACATCCCATGGCTTCGAGGGGGAACATCGCCTCGAGCTTGGGGTTGGGGTAGCGCCAGCCCAGGCAGGTATCCCAAGCGGTAAAGTTGCCCGCCTTGGGCATCTGCGGGCCTCGCGGCATTGAGTAGGGCGCCCGGCTCATGGACTCGACGCCGCCGGCAATGCACAGATCGGCATCGCCCACTGCGATCATCCGGCTCGCCTGGTTCACGGCTTCGAGGGCCGAGGCACACAGGCGGTTCAGGGTCACCGCCGGTACTTCGTTGGGCAAACCGGCGATGAGGGACGCCATGCGGGCCACGTTGCGGTTGTCCTCGCCGGCCTGGTTGGCGCATCCAAAGAAGACCTCGTCGACATGGGCCCCATCGATCCCAGCTCGACGAACGACATCGGCGATGCTGTACGCGGCGAGATCGTCGGCGCGAACGGCTGCCAACCCTCCTTGGAAGCGACCGATTGGGGTACGAACGGCGTCTACGATCACAGGACTCTGCACACTCACCTCCGACCGCGACCTGTATCCCTTTTGGCCGCCGCGGGCAGCGCCGCTACGACGTGGTAGTTACATGCGCTCTCCCACGCTCTATTGAGGGGTATCCATGATCGACAAAACGGTCAGTTCTCCCGCCGAAGCTGTGGCCTGTATAGGTGACGGCGCATCGGTGATGATCGGTGGCTTCGGCGAGGCTGGCAGCCCCATCGAGCTCATCCACGCGCTTATCGACCAGGGCGCACGCGACATCACGGCGATCAACAACAACACCGGCAACGGCGAAGTGGGCCTGGCGGCCCTGATCGGCACCGGGCAGGTGATCAAGATGATCTGCTCCTACCCGCGATCCAGCCACTCCAAGGTGTTCCCCGAGCTCTACCGAGCCGGCAAGATCGCCCTCGAGCTAGTGCCCCAAGGCACGCTGGCTGAGCGGATCCGCGCCGGCGGAGCGGGGATCCCCGCCTTCTACACCCCCGCCGCAGTGGGAACCCCACTGGCAGACGGCAAAGAGACTCGCGAGTTCGACGGGCGCCCCTATCTATTAGAGCACGGGCTGAAAGCAGACTACGCCCTCCTCAAGTGCGAGACCGCAGATCGCCTGGGCAACCTCACTTTCAGCAAGACCGCGCGAAACTTCAACCCGATCATGGCCATCGCCGCCAAGACGACCATCGTCCAGGCGCGACGCATCGTCGAGCCGGGGGAAATCGACCCCGAAAACGTCATTACGCCCGGCATCTTCGTCGACTGTATCGTCGAGGTCCGAGACCCAGAGCACGAGTCGGTGCTCATCGCCGAAGGGAGGAGCTACCCATGAGCGCGGAAGTCAAAGGATGGAGCCGCGAGCAGATGGCGTCGCGGGCAGCACAGGACATCCCGGACGGGTCCTACGTCAACCTCGGCATCGGGATCCCGGAGCTGGTGGCCAAGTTCGTGCCCGAGGGTCGCGAGTTCATCTACCACACCGAGAACGGCCTGCTCGGCATGGGCCCGCCTCCCCCAGAAGGCGAAGCGCACCCAGAGCTGATCAACGCCGGAAAGAGGTCGGTCACCGCATTGCCGGGCGCCTCCTTCTTCCACCACGCCGACAGCTTCGCGATGATCCGCGGCGGCCACATCGACGTGTGCGTGCTGGGAGCGATGCAGGTCGCCTCCAACGGCGACTTGGCCAACTGGTCCACGGGCAAGCCGGGCGCGATCCCCGCGGTGGGCGGCGCCATGGACTTGGTGGCTGGCGTCGAGATGATCTTCGTGATCACCGCCCATGTCACCAAGAAGGGCTATCCGAAGTTACTCGAGGCGTGCAGCTTCCCTCTCACAGGTCTGGGCGTGGTCTCACGCATCTTCACCGACCTAGCGGTGGTGGATGTGACTCCAGAGGGCTTCCGGGTGGTGGAACTCGCACCGGGTGTGTCCTTCGACGAGGTCCGTGAGAAGACCGGAGCGCCGATCCTTCCACCAGCGTGACCCACTCACCATCGAAGGTGTCGATACCGAACCGCCTCTCGAGTGGTTGAACTCGGGGCCAACCGGTCGAGGGTCTCCAGGACGCCAATGAAGGGGCCTTCGAGATCGGGTGTTGGAGGGCACCAAACGTCCGGAACCAGCTCCTTGAAGGGCTCGTATTTGCGGGCGAGTGCCGTCTCGAGAACCCGATTCGCTGCAGTGAGCAGATCGCCAAGGCAGTTGGCGCGAAAGGAGGTCTCCCGCAGATAGCGCGGCAGCCATTTCTGGCTCACTGACTGGTGCGTCCAGTGAAGCTGTGCCCGCACCAGACAGAGGTGCTGTCGCGCCGCATTCGTGGGGGAGTCGTCGAACTCGAGCGTGTCCGAGTGCATGGCCGCCAAGGCGCGCCCCCCAGAAGGGATGGAGCTGTACCTGGTGACAACCTTCTCTTCATCGGTGGCAGCCCACACCCACGCCGGCCCCCCGTCGAACTGCTCGCGTCCAGGTCTCTGGCACCAGACGGAGAGCCCACTGATCAGCGGCGTCCCGATCAGTCGTATGTCAGGTTGAAGCATAGCTTCACGAAGGCGATGCATGATCCTCCAGGCCGTCTCGTAGCACGTCTGGATCTCGCGCTGGAGTGCTGCGGCCGAGCAGCCGCCCGGTCTGGAGATCATCATCGCTGCCTGAAACCAAGCTCGAAGGGGAACCCTCGTCCGCTCCAACGTGGTGCCGGACGTGACCGACGAGTGATGTCCACAGGCCTTGCAGACAAAGACGCGGGGCCGGGCCTTCAGGCGATGGTGTCGGCGATAACCGCACCGACACCGAAACCCTCGCGGCCAGCGCATCTGCGCCAGGTGAGCCACCGCCTCGAGTTCGGTTTTTGGCAGTTTGACTATAGTGAGCCACGGTCCCATGCGCACAACTACCGCGCTGCCGGCGACACGGGACAACCTGGCGCCTTAGATTTCCGCCCTTCCCGCGCCCGGTCGACCACAAGATACCGTCTAAAGGAAGTTTGGACGGCGCTTGTGCAGCGACCGGGTCAGAACCATCTCAGGTGTGGCGCACGCGTGCGTCACAAAAAGTGACGTTTCGAGTGGCATAACTGGAGTCTGCGACGGTTGGGCGCGTCGATCGAGGAGGCTTCTACCCGCACCCAGTTTGGTGCACGTGCATCAACCTGGGTGCGGGTACAGACCGCTGCACACCGGCGAAGACGTGCCCGACCCAGGAGAGCGCCCACGATGGATAGCGCAGCTTGGTCCAGGACTATCTGACAGCACGCCCACACCGGGGCTGGGTTCAGCTAGAGCCCAAGCAGTTCACGCGCCTCTGCGGCGGAGGCGGGGTGTCCGCCGTACTCGGCTGTGAGATCGGCGACCCGGCCGACGAGCTCTGCGTTGCTCTTGGCAAGGCGATTCCGATCGAACTTGATGTTGTCTTCGAGGCCCGTGCGGCAGTGTCCACCCAGCTCGAGCGCCCAGTGGTTGATCGTCAGCTGACTCTTGCCGAGCCCCGCGGCGGTCCAGGTGCCGTCGGGAACCAGCTCGCGATACTCCTTGACCAGGAACTCGAGTACCTGTTTGCGGGCAGGGAGCGCGCCCCGAAGGCCCATGACGAACTGCATATGGGGCCGCTCGGCTAGGAGGCCGCGCTTCATGAGATCGATGGCGTTGTAGAGCATCGCGGCGTCGAAAATCTCGATCTCCGGCTTGATCTTGCGTTCGACCATCTCTTTGGCGAGGGCGTCGATGAGATCTGGCGGGTTCTCGTAGATCATGTTCGGGAAGTTGACGGAGCCCGTCGACAACGACCCCATGTCGGGCTCCAGGTACAGCGCCGCACCACGGGCCGTATGATCTCGACCGCGACCACCGGTGGAGAACTGCACGATCATGCCGGGACAGTGCTTGCGGATACCCTCTTGGACCGCCGCAAACCGCTCGGGATCCGAAGACGGCACCTCGTTCTCATCCCGCACGTGGATGTGAGCGATCGTGGCTCCCGCCTCAAAGGCTTCGTGGGTGGACTCGACCTGTTCAGCGGGCGTGACAGGCACCGCTGGGTTGTCCTTTTTTCGGGGTACGGAGCCGGTAATGGCGACAGTGATGATAACGGGGCGGCTCATGGCACCTCCGACGGGAGTGTTGCTGGACGGGTTGCGGGAGCAGCGCCGGTATCCCACAACAGGGGCGGCCGGCAACCTCCGAGGACCGTGCTGGATGATAGCGTGAGGCCGGAGGGTTGCTGCGCGTGCGCATCGGTCGGTATACGCTCGAAGAGCGCATCGGGGTGGGCGGCTACGGCGAGGTCTGGCGCGGCTGGCTCGAGGGAGAGCTGGGCTTCCGCAAGCCCGTCGCTGTCAAACTCATGCGCAGTCCCGAAGTGGCGGATTCGCTCCTGAACGAGGCACTGATTGGTGCTCGGATGCAACATCCGAATATCGTCAACACCTACGAGTTCACCCGCGTAGGTGACCAGTACCTGATGGCGATGGAGCTCATTGTCGGAGAGGGTGTCGAGGCGCTGATCGCTCGCAGCCCAAGCGGTGTCGACCCACCGGTGGCCGTTCGGGTCGTGCGGCAGGTGGCCGAGGGACTTGCCTACGCCCACGGACTGCGAGACGACGAGGGCGAGCTGCTCGGGCTGGTGCACCGCGACCTCAAACCGGCAAATCTCATGCTGGACGGGACCGGAGCGGCGCGGATCCTCGACTTTGGCATCGCCCGGGTCGCCGCCGCGGCACGAGTCACAGCGCCGGGAAAGATCCGGGGGACCCTACAATACCTGGCTCCTGAGGTCGCAGAGGGCGACGAGGCGAGCACCGCGTCGGACATGTGGGCACTGGGAGCCATCGCCTATGAGCTCGCCACCGGGAAGCACCTGATCGAGGGACAGACCGTCCACCAGACGCTGATTCGCATCACTCAGACCGATCCGGAAACGAGCGCCACCGAAGCCGAGGAATTTGTGCCCGCCCTGGGCCCGGTCGTGCGTCGATGCCTCGATCCGGACCCGCTTCAACGCCCGACCGCGGCAGAGGTTCGCGACGCGCTGCCGCACCTCGAGAGCGGTAGCAACACCGACACTCTCGACCTGGTCCACGCCCACCGTCGGGATGTCGGCCCCCTACCCCAGAGTGCTTTTCGCAGGCCAGTCATCGCGCTGATCGCGATCGTCGTCGCGGTGGCCCTCGCTGGCGGCATCTTGGCTGGGCGCGCCCTGGCTCCCGCTCCCGCCGGGGGAACCCTCACCGTGGCCGTACCGCTCCCGCGGGGCACGCTCGATCTCTTCAACCGCGTCAACACTATGGGCCGTCGCGTCTGGCCTCTGGTGCTCGAGCACCCCGTCTTGCTGGACGAGGACGGCGTAGCACAGCCCGCCCTGGTAGCCAGCTGGTCCCACACGCCGGACCACCGTTCTTGGACGCTAGAGGTGGATCCGACCCGACGCTTTCACCCTCATCCGTGCCTGCCGAAAGGTGGGCGACCAGCAAATGCGGACGACCTTCGCTTCTCGTTGCAGCTCGCCCAGGACGAGGGGCATTTGCGCAGCCCCATTCGGGCACTCAGTATCGAGAACGGCAACCTGCGCGTGACCTTTCAAGATCCCGCTCCCTTCCTCCTGCCGGAGCTCGCCCGCGTCTGGGTCCTGCCCGCCGAGCTTGAGAGCTGTGACGATGTGCACAACCTGCAGCAGCCCGTAGGGACGGGTCCGTTCCGCTTCGCCGGACCAGCCCGCGACGAGCGCTTGGAACTGGTGCGCAACGAGGACTGGTCGGGGCCGGACGGCCCGGTTCGCCTCGCGGGACTGGTGTTCCGCCATGAGGCAAACCCGGAGAACGCCCTCGCCGGGATCCGCTCCGGAGCGTTCGATGCTGCGGTGCTAGCAGACCCCCTGCCCCCCGACGCCCTCGCCGGCCCCGACATCGTGATGGCCGAGGCTCCGAACCGGGACACGGTGACGCCGAAAGGGCTGTTGGTGTTCCGAGAGCGCCAGGGCCTCCTGTCTGAGCCCGAGGTACGGCGAGCCGTGGCAATCGCCATCGACCGAGAGGCCATCCACTCCGCGCAAACGCGGAACCGCTTCGTGCCCAGCGCTCGCTTCTTGCTCCCGACTCACCTCGGCTACGATCCCGCCCGCCCGCCGATCAGGCACGATCCGACCGCGGCTAGAGAAGCGCTGGCGGCTTTCGAGGCCCAGGGAGACGTCCTGCTGGGAGCCTACGAGGGTGACCTGCCTCTTGCGGAGGTTTGGGCGACACAACTCACGGACGTTGGCCTGCCCACTCGCGTCGTGGAGCTCGCGCCGAGCAGCTTGCAGGCGAGCCTGGAGGAACCTCCTGTCGACATGGCTCTCCTCGAGCTGACGTCGTCCACTTGGGGCGTGGACCCGTGGCCCATGCTTACCGAGATGGTGTCCGCGCTCCGGGAGGTGTCACACGTCAGCGCGGATCTCGCGGCCATCAACGCGCGGATCCGAGCCGAGCCCGATCGACAAGAGCGCGCGGCCTTGTACGCCGAACTCGAAGCAGCTCTCCTCGACGAGTTGCCACTGATACCGGTGGGATTCGTGGATGATCAGAGTCGAGCCGACGCATGGCTGGTCGGGCGGCGGGTGCGAGGGCTACTCGAGCCCGGCACCCAATTTGTGCGCCAGGGTCCTGTGCCAGCTCTGGCCGTGTCCTGGGTGGAGCCCATCTAGGGGTCACCGGCGCTCGATCCGCTCGTGGCGCGGCTCCTCAACTTGCGCTAGAGGGACGAGATTCGCGGGTCCTTCAACATGTGCGCTGCAACCCCCAGTTCCCTCGATGAGCCGCGCACGGATCTCGTCCCGATGGGTGCGGAACTCGCGCAGTCGACTACGCGAATCGCGGTGATCATTCCCTGCTACCGAGTGCAGGCCGCGATCGCGGATGTGATTGCGGACATCGGTCCTGAGGTGTTCGCCATCGTCTGTGTCGACGACGCATGTCCCGACGGCAGCGGTGACGTCATCGAAGCGGAGTTCGGAGACGACCCGCGGGTACATCTCGTTCGAAGGCCAACAAACGGCGGGGTCGGCGCCGCGACGATGACTGGCTACCAAACGGCCATCGCGCTGGGCGCCAACATCCTCGTGAAGGTTGACGGCGACGGCCAGATGGACCCGCGAATGCTCCCGCAGATGGTGCGCCCGATCGTTGCGGGCGAGGCCGACTACGTGAAGGGCAACCGGTTCTATAGCGCCGAGTCGGTCTCCCAGATGCCCTGGGTACGGCTGATCGGCAACGCCGGCCTCTCCTTCATGACCAAGCTGTCGACCGGCTATTGGGATCTGTTCGACCCCACCAATGGATACACCGTCCTCGAGGCCCGCGTCGCCCGCGCACTGCCATTTGCAAAGATGCACCAGCGATACTTCTTCGAAACCGACATGCTGTTCCGGCTCGGAGTCCTTCGCGCCAGGGTGGTCGAGATACCGGCTATCGCCAGATACGGATCGGAGTCGAGCAACCTCTCCGCAACCCACGCGTTACTGACCTTTCCCTGGTTTCATCTCCGGAATTTCGCAAAGCGGGTCGTCTACAACTACTTCCTGCGAAACTTCAGCATCGCATCGATGAACCTGATCACCGGCGTCGGATTGTGCACGTTTGGTGTGGTGTTCGGATTGGTCCGGTGGTGGACGGCCATCGAGACCGGCAACTCGTCGACCGCCGGTACGGTGATGCTCGCCGCACTGCCGATCTTGCTGGGCATCCAACTCCTGCTGGCCTTCCTGTCTCACGATATCCAGATGACGCCGTCGCAACCCCTGCATACGCGCTTGTCGACACTACGGGTGTTGGGCACTGATGATGACTGAATCTCGGATTCCCGAGAGTCTCGCGACGGCGTTGGTGACGGTTCTCGGTGTGTGGAGCCTGCACGCCTGGGCCTGTGTCTACACTGGCACCACGTTCTCGTTACTAAGGTTGATTCTGCCGTTTTCGCTGGTGGTGAGCGGCGGAGTGACCTGGTGGCTCATCCGCGAGTGCGCCACGCCACAACCGCCCCCACCCGCAGAAATCCACCCGGCCGACAGGATCTCCGTCTACAGCATTGGCACGTTGGTATTGGCCGGTGTGGCCCTGGCTGCCTGGCATCGCGAGCTGGTCCCGTTTGCGGTGGCTTGGGTCGCTGCCCTGCTCCACCTCGCCACGCTGCTCCCCTCGGCCTCGATTGGGCCAGCAACTCCGACTCGGGCCACCCGCTGGGATCTGGGAGCCCTGGCGTTGGCCGCCATCGTCGCGGTCATCGCTACCACAGGGCTGAGCCGCCCCGACAGCGACGATGCGTACTACTTCAACGCGGTCTTGGCGGCCCTCGCCCACCCCGAGCTCGCGGCGCTGTCGTTCGATGGCATGCACGGCGACGTGACCGTGCCCATCCAACAGCTCATCCATCGGCCGCAGTCCTATGAGTTGCTCGCCGCAGCGGTCGCCAGTATCCCGGGTATTTCACCGACTTTCGCCTATTACGTTCTCCTCCCCGCCGTGATGGCCGCAGCCACTCCGCTCGCCTATTGGATGGTGGCCAAGACGTGTACACCGCGAACGGCATGGTTGGCGATACTCCTCGCAGTGCCGTTGGTGCTCGCGTGGGGAGATGGTCACCGCACATTCGGAAATTACGGGTTTGTACGACTCTTTCAGGGTAAAGCGGTGTATATGTGTGTGTTCGTACCCCTGGTGGTCTGGACTGGGTGGGCCTATGCCTCAGCCCCGTCCCCGGCCGCCTGGCTACGGCTCGTCCTCGCCCAGTGCGCGGCCGCAGGGCTCACCTCCTCCGCACTCGTCGTCACACCGATCTGTGCGGGGATCGCTGTACTGGCCGGCGCACAGCCCACCCGCCGGGGATTGAAGGTTCTGGCGTTCGGCGCCCTGAGCTCCCTTCCACTGCTCGTAGTCCTGGCGATCCTGAAGTGGGAGATGTATCAGCTGGGTCCGCTCATCTCGTCGGGTGGCATATTCAAGGTGGTCGCATTGATAGGCACGGGATGGCGGGGACCGATCTCGCTGTTCGGCCTCCTGGCGCTGCCGTTCCTGGCTCACGCTGGCGCGGCGCCGAACGCCGCGTGGATCACGCGCTACGTCGGGCTGGCGTTTCTGTTCATCTTCAACGGAATCAGTGGGCCGCTCCTCGGAGAGTGGGTGGCCGAACTGCTTTCTTGGCGGCTGTTCTGGACCATCCCGCTCCCGGCCTTGGTCGCTGTCGCCATGGCGGCCGCACTCATCGGTCCTCGAGAGAAGACCAACTCATCAATGGTCACGCAGATCGTCACCGCGATGGCGCTCTGGACCTTCGTCACCGCCCAGCCGTGGACGACAGACGCAGACAACCACGTCACCTTCTCGTGGGGTGGAGCAAAACGCCCAGAGCGAGACATCGCGACCATTGAAAAGATCATGGAGCAGGCGAGACCGACATCACTGGTCCTCGCACCCGAGCAGCTGGCGGTGTGGCTAACGGGCCTGGAGAACGCACCAAGGCTGGTGTCGGTCCGCAAGTTCTACACCGACAACCTCCGCCGCCACTGGGGGATCGAAGAGAGCCGCGCTCGAATGAAGTTGGTGCGTCTGGTTCAAGGCAGGTTGAAGAGCGCGGAGACTGAAGTGGCTCTAGACGCCTTGATCGAGCGCTGCATCGACATCGTGGTCGTCCACCGCAGCGTGAACAAGACCCCCAACATCCGCAATGGTCTGGCCGACCGCGGATACAAGAGCCTGAAGCACGACCGTCACTTCATCTGGAGGCTCGAGAACGAAGCCTTCCAGGCGTGCAGCCAATGACGCAACCAATGCCGGAAAGACACGTTGGATTCGTACTTTCTTCGGGTCGCACCGGAACCGTCTTCCTGACTCGGACGCTCGGTTCGGAGATCGACGATGTTGTCTGCGTGCACGAGCCGAAGCCCTCGCGGTCCCTGATGATGCTGGGAAATGCCCGCAACACGGTGGGCCGCGGCACCCGCATCCTGAGGCCGCTGTTTCGCAGGTCGTTCGCGCGTCGCCTCGCCGAGGTGCCAGAAGGATCTCGATATGTAGAGATCAACCCGATGCTGTGCCCTATCACCGATCTCGTGGCCGACCTCGAGGGGCCGCTGCGGGTCGTGCACATGATTCGCGATCCGCGCAGCTGGGTGCGGTCGATCCGGGCCTTTCGCGCATCGGGATCGCGTCGCCACCTCATCGACTATGTTCCGTTCGCAACGCCATTTCCGGTGCCTCGCCCGTCCCGCTGGATCCGACTGAGTCACACCGAGCAGGCCCTGTGGCGCTGGCGCTATTGCAACGAGCAGATCGCCAGCTTGGCGCCGGACTGCCACACCTATGAGCTCATTCGCTACGAGGATCTCTTCTCCGCCGACCCACAGATGCGACGAACCGCCCTGGACCGAGTGTTCGCTGGACTGGAGGTGCAGTTGCCGGAGGATCTTGCGCTCGACACGACGACCCGCCTCAACGCCGCACCCAAGCGCGCAGAGCTCGATATCGACGAGGATGCGGTCCAGCGGATCTGCGGGTCGTCCCTGCTGAGGGAGCTGGGCTACTGATTCTGCGCCCGGTCGACCACAACGCACCGTAGGAACGCAGTTCCTACGGTACTTGTGCAGCGACTGGGTCAGAATCATTCAGGTGTGGCGCACGCAGTGTGTCACTTAAAGTGAAGTTTCGAGGGGCATAACCGGAGCCTGCGACGGCTAGGCCCGTCGAGTTTGCCAGGCGGAGATCTGGAATATCGGAGTGCCAAAGGGGATGGTGACCCGATCGATGCGGTCGAGTGTGCGCTCCGCAGCCGCCTCGATGGCGTAGATATTCGTCTCATGATAGTGAGCGTCAAACCCAGCGATCCGCCGACCAAGCTTGTAGAGCCGATTCTCGGTCGGGCCTGAGAGCACGAGGATACCTTCGGGGGCGAGCTTGCGCGCTAGCACCTGAAGAAGCTCGGCATAGTCGGTGTTGTGCTCTAGTGAATCCAGTGCGAACACCACGGAATACGCTCCGTCCGGGGCGGACTCCAGGGTGTGCCGAACTGCATCTGGCTGAGTGCGGAGCAGGTGGGCGGCCGGTGCCTCGTCCTGCTCGATGAACTCGTACCGCGTCGACGCCGAAGGCAGGATCAGACCAAGCTCACCCACCGATGCGCCAAAGTCCAGGACCCGACCCCATTTTGCGTGGGCATCTGCGAGATCGACCGCCGCAAATAGACGCCACCAACTCACCCAGGCGGCGGCCCGATTCGAATGGGTATAGGACGGGACGCAGGTCTCTTCCCACGCCTCGAAGTTGGCGTAGGCGTCGATCTCGCTCTTGAGGGCCCGACGACGACGCCTGATGTGTTGAATTCGCTCACGCATCTGGGGTTCTACCCTCCAATGGGCTATCGCGCAGCGCGGAGAGCCCATGACGCAGCGCGGCAAGCTCATAGCGATGGCGGCGACGATGGGCCTGTGTCTGCTCTGGGTCGTCTGGGGAATCGAGCTGGACAAGGTCATCGCGGCCGTCGCAGCCTTGCATCTGGGGTACATCCCGGGGGTATTCGCTTGCCAGGCAGTGGCGTTCTGCGTCCGAGCATGGCGGTTCAACCTGATCATTGGCGACGACGCCCCCTCCTATGGCAGGCAGTTGGTGGTCACGGCGATCGGCTCATTGGGGCTCAACGTCCTGCCGTTGCGCATGGGAGAGTTCGTCAGGCCCTGGCTGCTGACGCGCGACGGTCTGGAGATGAGCCGAACCCTCGGTGCCGTAGTGGTAGAGCGAGTCCTGGACCTCGCCATCCTGCTCGGCCTGGTGCTATTGGTAGCGTTTGGGCTAGAGCTTCCGACGGACCAGATCGTCGTCCGAGGTGTCGACGTACTGCAGGCCGGACAGCAAGCGAGCGGCTTTGCCCTGGTGCTGGCAGGCGCAGTGCTAGTCGGCTTCGTCGCTGCGGGAGAACCCGCCGCGGCCCTGGTGGCCAAGGTGCCGAAGATCGGCGTCGCCCTGGCCAACGCCATCCTCTCGTTTCGGAGCGCCGCTACATCGCTGCTGGCCCGCCCGTGGACGTGTGCAGTCGTCGTCGTGCAGACGGTCGCGGTGTGGTCACTGTTGGTGGTTGCGGTGTGGACGCTCCTGCAGGCATTCGAGGGCGTACCGACCGAGCTGAGCGCCGCACTGATGATGTACGTGGCCATTGTCTGCGCCTCCATTGCAGTGCCGACGCCAGGTTTCTTCGGACCCTTCGAGGTGACCGGCCAAGCTGTGCTGATGATGTGGGGCACCGACGCCGGGATCTCCACCGCGGTTGCGGTGATACTGCACCTGGTATTCTTTGCGTTCAACACTGGAATCGGCGCGATCTTCCTGCTTCGGGATGGCCTGTCGCTGACAACTCTGGTGCGCGAGAGCCAGCAAGCCGCCCCGAGCTGATTTTTCGGCCGGAGCAAGAGGCTACTTCTTCTTCGGCTTGCGCTTCTTCATCCTGTGGGGCTTCGCCTTCCCCTTCTTCTTCACCGCCTTGCCGTTCAGGTCCAGCCCCTGGAGCACGATCGGCTCGGCACCCTGGCGGATGTCCCAGATCTCGGAACACCAGTCTCCGTGTACGAGATCCACCGTCGTCGCCTCCATCAGCCACTCTCGCTGGCGGGGCCAAACAAACCCGCCCTCGCACATCGTGACGATCACGAAGTCCACCTTCGACATTTGCAAGTTTGCAACGAAGGTATCTCCATCCAGCTCGGTCTTTGTCCTGAACTGCGTCCACCAACCCGGCGGCTGCGTTTCCCAGCGCTCGTGCAGTGGCGGAAGCAGCATGCCATCCTCGGCTACGGCAACCGGACGGAGTCGATAGGACCTTCCAAACTGCGGATAGAAGAAGCGACTGTCATTTGGAAGGTAGGAGTAGCCCCCCAGCGTCGCCCCCTCGGGCAGCTGTTCGAGGATCCTCCACGCCTCCCGGGACTCCAGATCGGGGTGCTGTACGGTGGCGCCAAACGCGAGGAGGTTCGAATCCGCCCTGGCACGCTGAAGGGGCGTATGGAGCGCGAGGAGCACGACGACGACGGCTGCGCCAGCCCAGGGCAGCACCGGGCGACGCAGCGACGCCACTTGGGGGTCGGTCGCCACCAGCCACAGCGTCAGGGACACCGACAGGCCGATCATCAGCGCGCCGATCTCCGGGAGGCTCACTTCGGACAGCTCGTAGAGGAGAAGGGCAACCGGTACACCGACATACAGCGGGGCGCGGTCGCGCTCCCGCGGCAGGAGCGACCCAGCAAGCACGAGTCCTAGCCCAAAGGGGTAGCAGAGGTATCGAAGGTAGCTGTGAAGTCCAGAAACAGGTCGGTTTCCCGTCCCGGAGAACGGCATGATCGGAAAGGTGAGCAGGATCGCAATCATCACCAGTCCCGCGAATCGAAGCCGGTTCTTGTGGGGTCCCGGAGGTCGGATCACCGCGACCAATGCGCCCACTAGAGAGACGACACCAGCCAGGAGTGGCCAGTCCCACCGCAGCCACAACAGTCTCGTCCAGAACTCGAGACTCGCCCAACCCTCAGTGAGGAATGGAATCATCGAGGTGTCCCGCTGGGCCTCGTTGTCGAAGGGGCCGCCAAGGGGACCGAACTCGGCGGGAAACAGCGGGTTGGCATACAGCACCAGGTTCCGCAGATACCACCACCCGCCAGCGAAGGCCGCGCACACGACGAATAGGGCCACTGGCCGCCACCAGTGTCGGGTCCTTTCGCTCTTGAAGGCAGCGACCACCCACCAGATCAGCAGGAGCCCGGCGGTTGAAGCAACAATGACCTTGGTCCCCAACGCGGCGCCGATCGCCAAGCCGCTCATCACTGCGGCGGCCTGCCGTTCCCTCCCTTTCGTTTCGTCGCCCACCAAAGCAAACGCCAGGGCCGCCATTGCAAGGGCTCCAACCGCGACATCCGTTGGCGTAAAGGAGTGTGCCAGAACGCGGACTGGCGGCGCACCGAGGAAGACCGCCGCCCAACACATCGCGCCAGCTCGGTTCTGACCCAGGCTCGAGGCGATGGCCAGGGCCGAGGACGCCGCTAGGGCCATCCAGAGAAAGACGCCGACGTTCACGTGCACATCATGGGCGAATGGCAGCATGAACCAGAGCGAGAGCACCTCTGCATTGAGCGGGTAGTACGCCTGGTATGTGAAGGGAGCGACGTCCAACGAAGCCGACTGCATCCACCAACCCGGAGAGGCTGCGTGATAGGTGAGGTCATCCCAGGCGTAGTCGGTGCCCCCGAGCAACGTGGCTCCCGCCCAGAACCCGACCACGGCACCCAGGGAGGCCACACCCAGACCATCGGGCCAATCCCGCACGACGGCTTCCGTGGTTTCAGTCGTGGGTCTCGCAGGGCGTGCTACCCAGCGCTCCGCCGCTAGCAGCAAGGTCACAGCAATGGCCGCCGTGAGCGCAGTTACCGGGGCGATCAGATTCACGAGAATCAGTACGATTACCGGGATAAACACCAGGAATACGCTGGCCGCTGTCAGCTTGTGCGCACCACTCCAGGTCGACGGGAGCCGCTGAACCAGCCCAATCGTCAACGCCGCGAGGGCGAGGTTCATCCAGAGAAAGAAGAAGATGCTCACGTCGGACCGGAGAAGGGACTGTCTAGGGGCCAGGAAAGGGTGTCGCAGCCGCACATAGTAGCGGCGCGGCCCGCGGACAAGGCAGATTCACCAATCCGAGGGCTGGTTCAGTACTGCTGGGGCAGTGGCCCGCTTCCGATGTCGACGAGCTCGGCCTCCCACCAAGGCCGGGTGCGCTGCAGCCCCATCCAGTAGACCGTCGTGATCAGCAGGGGTGTGCCGATGACGATGAGGAGCACAATCCAGTGAGCGGCACCGGTATTGCCGAGCTCTGCGGTTCCGGGGATTCCGAGCACCGAACGCATCGCCACTGTCTGGCCCTGATCGAGGGCTGAGTATTGGCGTCGGCTCACCTCGTACTCGGACGCGCCTCCGCCCAGCATGCCGATCTTGACGTAGTAGTCGGTATTGGTTCCGCCGCGGTTGCTTCGGCGCTTGTGGATCCGCTTCGACTGCACACTGGCGATCTCGTCCTGACCCAGGAAGTAGCGACCATGCACCGGCAGCGCGATGGCCGAGGCGAGCAGCAGGAAGCCCATCATGACCATGGCGAACCCGGCATTGACCACGGCAAGCCGGTCGAATCGCGCACCGAGCGGCTCCGACGACAACATCATCTCACCGTCGTCGTCGGCGCGCATTACCAAGGACTCTCCGAAGCTATTGCTCTCGGGATCGGTTGCGCGCACGAGCTGGCCGACAGCGTAGATGGGTTCGCCTGGGGTGAGCTCGGCGATCCGCATACGGGTTTTCTTCAGGCCGGGCTGGACCTGGTCCATGCGGTCGATGACGAGCACGTCGTCGGGGGCCTCGACGCGAACCCGATGGCCGCGGGTGTCCTCGACGTAAAACGGACGCACGACGGTGCGCCGCTCGACCTCTCGCCACTCGTGTTTGGTGACCTCCTTGCTGCGGTACTGGAAGCCGCGCTGGGTGACCTCCACCCGCACCGCTACCCGCTCTCCCTCGGCGAGCTGCACCCGTCCGCACAGCACAGCGGGCCCGGCCTTGAACTCGGCGTCCTCGGCACTCAGAGCGGCGTGCTGGTCGGCCTCGCCGCGGAGCCAGACTGCCTGGAGCAGCCCGTAGATCCCCACCGCGAGGGGCAGCGCAGTTCCAAACAGGAAGAGCACGATAACGACGGTAAAGCCGGCAAAATAGCCGGCGGGGTACATGACGATGGTATCCAATTCCCCCCCACTAGCGGCGAATGTCACCAGGTCGCACGAGGAGTAGAGAGTGGTTGGGGGTCTCGTGGGAGACGCCCTTGCCCAGTGCCAGCACCACGCCGCGGATCTCGACGAACTCGGGGTCTCCGGGCCTGTTGTGCCAGAGGACGAGCTTGCCCGGTCCGCCACCGCCGTGGACCAGGTATTCGCAGCTCTCCAGATAGGCGACTTCCCCCCCGCTAAGGCTCTTTTCGGAACACTTCTTAAGCTCCAGACTCAGCTTGCCAATGGACACGTTCGAGCCGGCCACCACCTTGAGCTCCTTTGGGCTGTCGATGGCGATCGACTTGCGCACC
>PJEL010001488.1_pt1 | contig 23489 bp, 21 predicted proteins | sample 1853271 | NCBI WGS metagenome assembly PJEL01 (sample SAMN08108733, study PRJNA415343) | Invertebrate metagenome, whole genome shotgun sequencing project. | host: Globobulimina | place: Sweden: Gullmar Fjord | collected 2015-08
CGCTGTGCGGCGCGGTAGGCGTCCAGATCGACGATCTCACCCATTGGCATTGTCACTCGTCGGCTTGATTAGGCGTCCGGTCGTGTCACGTCCCTAAGTTTCACTTGCGACCAAGTATCGTCCCGCTGCGGTCTTCTATCTAAACGCCGAGTCAACCTGACCTTAGCCGTCTCTTCGATCGAAAGGCGAAATTTCAACCGATGCCCTCCCGGATGAGCCTTCTGCTTTGCCGGAATCTCCTGATTAAAGTAACTTAGCGCAATCGGTCGTGGTTGCAATGTCTCTCCCGGGCATGTTGCGGCGGAGGCTCTGCCGAGAGGGCCAGCGGGTGTTTGCCGGCTTTTGGGAATCTTCCGGAAAGCGGGGCAGGCCACCGCGGCAAGAAGGCACAAGGAACGCAAGTGAAGAAGGTTGCCCTCGCATTTGTCATCTTGATCGCCGTGGCGATCGGCGCTCTCCTGATTTTGCCCAGTTTCTGGGACTGGAACGGCGAGAAAGATCGAATCGCCGCCCTGGTCAAGGAGCATACCGGCCGCGATTTGGAAATCGCCGGCAATGTCAGCCTTCGCTTGTTGCCGACCCCCGCCTTTTCGGCGCGCGAGGTCACGCTGGCCAATATCGAGGGCGGCTCAAGCCCGGCTATGGTGCAGCTTGAAGAACTGCAGATCCGCATTTCTCTGCTGCCTTTGATGCGCGGCAAGGTTTTTGTCGAGAGCGTGACCCTGGTGAAGCCTCAGGTACTCTTGGAGGTGCTGCCGGACGGAAGGGCCAATTGGGACTTCGCGGCGGGGACTCCAGAACCTTCCGGCGGGGCGCAGACTCCGGAACCCACCACCGGCGCGACGCCTGCCGCTTCGCAGGACGAAGAGGCGGTGGGCGACGAATCGATCCGTGTCGACAGCTTTCTCATCGAGGCGGGCACGGTCCGTTACCGCGATGCGCGCAGCGGCCGAACCGAAATGGTCAGCGGATTGAATGCGGATCTGGGCGCGGAATCCCTGCTTGGCCCTTTTGTCGCCATCGGTGCGGCAGTCTACCAGGATGTGCCGCTCGAGTTTGAATTCAGTCTCGGGCGGGTGGTTGACAATGGCGCGACCGCGATTTCGATTTCGCTGACACTTCCGCGGGCCGAAGCTTCCGGTCAGTTCGTCGGTGCCCTGTCCCGTCACGAGGACTTGCAGACCCTGCGCGGCAGACTGCAGGCGAAAGGTGAGGACCTTGCGGGCCTGATCCGTGGGCTGCCTTTCGCCGGGGCTCCCGCCGAAGCGCCGGCGCTGCTCGCCCGGCCGTTTTCGGTGCAGGCAGAGGTCACCGCCAGCGAAACGGACATGCAGGCCGAAGCTGTGGCGCTCGCCTTTGGTGAACTGTCCTTGGATGGCGAACTGGAGGCCAGTTTCGGCGACGTCCCGGATATCATGGCGACGCTGTCGACCAAGACCGTCGATCTCGATGCTTTCCTGGCACAGCCCGCCGCGGTGCCGCAGGGGCTGCCGAGTGGCGACGGCGGCCAGGTCACGCCCTCCGACGCCCCGCCGATGCGGACCGAGGCGGCGCCTCCGGCAGAGGGCGCGGCCGCCCAAAGGCTGCCGGAAGGAGTCGCCGTGTCCCTGAACCTCACCGCCGACGCGCTGCTCTACCGCGGCCAGACGGTGCGTCAGGTTCTGGTGGCGGCGCGCCTCGAGGACGGCCAGCTCAATCTCCGGGAAGCCAAGGCTCAGCTGCCCGGCAGTTCGGATGTTTCGCTATCCGGCACGCTGACCTCGCAGGAGCAGGGGCCGCGCTTCAGCGGGGATCTGGAAGCGGACTCGGACAATCTGCGTGGCCTGCTGCAGTGGCTCGGAGTCGACATAGCGGCGATCCCGGCGGACCGCCTGCGCCGCATGTCCTTGATGACCGGGATCGAAGCCGACGATAAGCGCGTCACGCTGCGCAATACCGATCTGCGCCTCGACGTCAGCCACCTGACCGGCGGGGTCGCGGTCGCGCTGCGCGAGCGGCCGGGCCTCGGCATCGGCTTTACGCTCGACAGCGTCAACCTCGACGCCTATCTGCCGCCGGAGGCTTCCGCGCCGCCGCCAACCACGGCGCCGGCCGTCCCTGGCGCGCCGCCCGCCGCCGGCAGTCCGGCCCCGTCGGCCGCGCCGCCGCCCGCCGCGCCCGCCGGATTTTCACTGCTTGGCCGTTTCGACGCGAACATCGACGTCGAGATCGGTCAGTTGACCTACCGGGGGCTGCCGCTCAACGGCCTGAGATTGAATGCCACCCTGCAGCGCGGCGGGCTGGTGGTGCGAGAAATGTCGATCGCCGACCTCACCGGCAGCCGTGCCCATTTCACCGGCAGTTTGGCGAATGTCGACCGGGAACCCTCGATCGACGGCTCGCTGGACGTCTCGGTATCGGCTCTGTCGCGCGTCGCCAAGGTCTTGGGCCTCGGCAGCACGCGGCAGCTGCCGCTGGAATCCTTCTCTCTGACCGGCGCGGTCAACGGCAATCGCGAAGAACTGCGCTTCGATCAACGCCTGACGGCCCTCGGCGGCACCCTTCATGCGGCCGGCAAGGCTGAGCTGCGCCCGGCCTCCCTGGGCGTCGACGCGGCGGTGGAACTGGATCATCCGAACTTGAGCGTTTTGCTGAGCGAGTTGCTGCGCGACCCCTCGGTCGCCACCGGGCTCGGGTCCGTCGCCCTGAAGGCACAGCTGACGGCAGCGCCGACGGAGTTTCGTCTCGCCGACCTCCAAGGGCAGGTAGCCCGCGTTGAGGTGCTGGCCGGCGAGGTTGCCGTGAACCTGGCCGGCGAACGCCCGAAAGTCGTTGCCGATCTCTCGACCGGAGAGTTGCCGCTGCTGGCCTTGGCGGCGCCCGCGGCGGCCGGCAAGTCCGGTACGGGAAAAGCTTCTGAAGCACCCGCTGTCCGCAAGACTCCGGCGGCCAAGGGCCGTGGGCGCTGGTCGAGCAAGACCATCGATCTCAGCGGCCTGCGCGCGGTCGATGCCGAGGTGAAGCTGCGCTCCAAGGCCATCCTGGTCGACACCACGCGCCTCGCGAATGCTGACTTGGAGGCGGTGCTCGACGGCGGAGTCCTGGACCTCAAGCGCTTCGACTCCGAAGCTTACGGCGGCGCGCTCTCTGTCACCGGCAGAGCCGATGCGCGCGAAACGGCGCCCGGTGGGCTGGAGGTGGCGGCGGCGATCACTGCTTCGAAGGTCGAACTGAAGGATCTGCTGCGCGACCTGACCGACAGCGACCGCTTTTCCGGGCCGCTGTCGTTCGAGAGCAACCTCAGCAGCCAGGGCAACAGCGAGGCCGCCTTGATCGCCGGGCTGAATGGCAGCGGCAAGGTCGACGGCACGGTGACCGTGGCAACCAAGGTGGAGGAGCAGGCCGGCGCCCTGGTGCTCGGTATCCTGGGCAAGAAGGTGAAGGAAATTCGCGGCGTCACCGACAGCACCTCGGTGCTGTTCGGCGCCTTCGCCGGCGCGCCCTCCAAGATCGATGGCAGCTTCATCGTGGAACAGGGCGTCCTGCGCAGCGACGACCTGACGGTGCGTGGGCGCGATGCCGTCGCGTTGACGGGCGGAAACGTCGATCTGCCGGCTTGGCACTTGGAAAGCCGCACCGATGTGTTCCGCGACGAAGATCCGAAGACGCCCTACCTGACAGCCACCCTGCGCGGACCGCTCGACAAGCCGGATGTCGGCATCAAGGGACAAGCCTTCCAGCGACGTGAGGAGCCGGCGTCGGTGGAGTCGCCAGCGGCCGAGGAAGAAGATAAGACGCAACAGCCCGACGCCAAGCCGCAGGATCCCGAAGACCTGCTCAAGGAAGGCTTGAAGGGTCTCCTGAAAGGTCTGGGGGGCTAGAAAGGTCGCGGGCGGCCGTGCGGTAGTGGCTCAGCAGATAGACCCGCACGGCGCTGGAAAGGTTGCCGCCACGGCCGCGGTCGATTTCCTCGATCAGGGCGTTCAGCGACAGGCCGCGCCCGCCGGCGACTTCCTTCAGCGCATCCCAGAAGACCTCTTCCAGAGACAGCGAGGTGCTGTGCCCGGCAATTTTCACCGAGCGCTTGCGAACTCTTTCCTTTGCCTCCGGCCCCGGTGGCGGAGCCGCCGCCGGATCCTCTGCCATTACTTGCTGCGAGGACCCAGCATGTTGTCGGGCCGCACCCATTCCTCGAACTGCGCGTCGGTCAGCAGGCCGAGCGCCAGCGCCGCGTCCTTCAGCGTCGAGTTGTCGGTGTAGGCTTTCTTGGCGACCTTGGCGGCGTTGTCGTAGCCGATGTGCGGGTTCAAGGCGGTGACCAGCATCAGCGACTGGCGCATCAGCGTGGCGATACGCTCCTCGTCGGCCTCGATGCCCTCGACGCAATTGGTCCGGAAGGAATCGCAGGCATCGCCGATCAGCTGTGCCGATTGCAGCAGCGAGTAGATCAGCACCGGCTTGAAGACGTTCAGTTCGAAATGGCCGTTGGAGCCGGCAACGGTGCAGGTGGTGTGGTTGCCCATGACCTGGGCGCAGACCATGGTCATGGCCTCGGTCTGGGTCGGGTTCACCTTGCCCGGCATGATCGAGGAGCCGGGCTCGTTGGCCGGCAGGCGCAGCTCGCCGAGGCCGCAGCGCGGGCCGGAGCCGAGCATGCGGACATCGTTGGCGATCTTCATCAGCGAGCAGGCGATGGTGTTGAGCGCGCCGGAAGCCTCGACGATCGCATCGTGCGCGGCCAGGGCCTCGAACTTGTTCTCGGCGGTGATGAAGGGCAAATGAGTGATGCCGGCGACCTCGGCGGCGAAGTCCTCGGCGAAGCCCTCGATGGCGTTCAGGCCGGTACCCACGGCGGTGCCGCCCTGGGCCAGTTGCAGCAGGCGCTCGGTAGCGCCTTCCAGTCGCTTGATGCCGTAGGCGACCTGGGTGGCGTAGCCGGAGAATTCCTGGCCCAGGGTCAGCGGCGTGGCGTCCATCAGGTGGGTGCGGCCGATCTTGATGACCTTGTCGAAGGCCTTGGCCTTGGCGTCGAGGGCGGCGTGCAGGTGGCCCAGCGCCGGGACGGTTTCGCCGACGATCTTCTGCACCGCGGCGATGTGCATGACCGTCGGGAAGGTGTCGTTCGACGACTGGCCCATGTTGCAGTGATCGTTGGGATGCACCGGCTCCTTGCCGCCGCGCTTGCCGGTCAGGATCTCGTTGGCACGCCCGGCAATCACCTCGTTGGCGTTCATGTTGGACTGGGTGCCCGACCCGGTCTGCCAGACGACCAGCGGGAAGTGGTCCATCAGCTTGCCGTCGGCGACTTCCTGGGCCGCCTGGCAGATCGCCTCGGCCAGCTTGGCGTCGAGCACGCCCAGCGCCTTGTTGGTGCGCGCCGCCGCCAGCTTCTGAATCCCCAGCGCCTGCACCAGGGCCGGCGGCATCTTCTCGCCGCCGATCTTGAAGTTGGTCAGCGAGCGCTGGGTCTGGGCGCCCCAATAGCTGTCGGCGGGCACGGAAATCTCGCCCATGGAATCGGTTTCGATGCGGGTCTCGGCGGAAGAAGGCATGGGATGAGAATCCTGACTGTTGCGGCGGGGCCCTTGGATGAAGGGAAATGAACCGGCGGGAGTTTAGGAGTCTAGGCGGGGGTCGCCAAGCCTGAGGTCACGGCTCGATCGCCGCCTGAGCCAGGGATCTCGATATATCAACTGATGGGGAAATGATAGTATTTATTCTCTATCTATAAGAGTAGACGCCTAAATGTGGAAATAACAACGACTAGTCGTTTTTAAGTTCAACATCATATCCTTATGATTGAAACAAGCCGTAAGTCAAACAGTCGACAATTCACATCTATTTTTACCGATTATAAATCAGCCAAATGACTATATGGATTTGCTGAGCGATATTGATTCTCAGTTAGTGAGAATGTGCCGACTATATTTGAGGGTTATGCAGCTCAATTCCGATTAGCTGCAATCTCAGGGCGGAATAGCCGCGTCGTAGTCGGCCCCTTTAATGACGAACGCCCCGTCGGGCAGACCCTGGGTAGGGGTCGAGTTGAATGGATGGTTAGGGAGATTGATGAAATGAGCAGCACCATATCCGGTATCGGGTTCCGCCTTGGCTCGACGGTGATGCACAAGCTGTTGGGCATTGTGGCGATCTGTCTTGCCTCCACCGTCGTCGTGGCGACGATCGGCATCTGGCAGATGTCCAACATCGGCTCTGAGATCGAAACCATTGCCGAAGAAGACATGCCGCTGACCGAGGTGATCAGCCGCGTCACTATTCATCAGCTTGAGCAAGCCATCCTGCTGGAGCGCATTCTGCGGCTCTCCGGGGTGTCCACCCAGGCGACCGCCGAGGAACTGCATGCCGTCGAGCAGGAGTTCGAAAAGCTCTCCGCCAAGGTCGACGAGGAAATCCTCGAGGGCGAGAAGCTTGCCGAGGAAGCCTTGCTCCATGCGCACACGGAAGCTCAAAGGGTGGAATTCCAGAAGGTGCTGGACGCCTTGAAACAGATCGAGGGCGAGCACCACTCATATCACAAGCACGCGACCGAGATTTTCGAGCTCGTCGACTCGGGCCGGGAGAGCGAAGCGCTCGGCCTTGTGCACGATATTGAAGCGGAAGAAGACAAGCTGACCCACGAACTCGAAGCCCTGTTGCACGAGATCGAGATCTTTACGCTGGACGCGCTGCGAACGGTCGAAGAACACGAAAAGTCGGCGGTCTGGCAGATGCTCGTCATCTCGATCGTATCCGCCGTCGCTGGTTTCGTTCTCGCGGTCTGGTTCACCCGCTCCGGCGTGGCGCGTCCGCTCGGCCAGGTCGTCACCGCGCTCAACCGCCTGGCCGGTGGAGATACCACCGCAACGGTCGATGTGCGCAGCCAGGACGAGATCGGTCAGGTGGCCCAGGCCTTCGTGACCTTCAAAGAGAAGACGATCGAACTGAAGCGCCTGGAAGAGGAGCGGGAGCAGAGCGAAGCCCGCCGGGAAGAAGAGAACCGTCAGCAGAAGCTGCAGCTCGCCGACGCCTTCGAGGCCGCCATCGGCGGTGTGGTCGATACGGTCTCCTCCGCAGCGACCGAGCTGCAGGCGACGGCGCAGTCGATGTCGTCGACGGCGGAACAGACCAACGCGCAGTCGGTCAACGTCGCCAGCGCCTCCGAAGAGGCCTCGACGAATGTGCAGACCGTCGCCTCGGCCTCGGAAGAGCTGTCCGCTTCGATCTCCGAGATTTCGCGCCAGATCTCCGAGACCAACAAAGTCTCCCAGAAGGCGGTGGAGGATGCCAAGGAAGCCAGCGTTTCCGTCAGCGGCTTGACCGAGGCGGCCCAGAAGATCGGCGACGTGGTGAACCTGATTCAGGACATCGCCGAGCAGACCAACCTGCTGGCGCTCAACGCCACCATCGAGGCGGCGCGTGCCGGCGAGGCCGGTAAGGGCTTCGCGGTGGTCGCCAACGAGGTCAAGTCCCTGGCGACGCAGACCGCCAAGGCGACCGAGGAGATCTCGCAGCAGGTCGAGGGCATGCAGTCCGCGACCGGCGGGACGGTGGCCGCCATCGAGGGCATCTCCGATGTGATTCGCCAGATCAGCGAGAACGCCCAAGGCATCGCCGCCGCGGTGGAGCAGCAGAACGCCGCCACCGGGGAGATCTCGCGCAACGTGCAGGAAGCCGCCAGCGGAACGCAGCAGGTGGCCAGCAATATCGTCGGCGTGCGCCAGGCGGCCGAACAGACCGGCGCCTCGGCCAGCGAAGTGCTGGAGTCGGCCGGTCAGCTCTCCAAGCAGTCGGAGTTGCTGCGCGGCGAAGTCGGCAAGTTCCTCAACGGCATGCGCGCCGCTTGATCCTTAGTCTATTGGCTTGGCAACGAACGGCGGGCCCTCGGGCTCGCCGTTCGTTCGTCAGTCTTAGGCCTACCGGAACGGCCTATTCTCCGGCCGCGAGCGATGGGGCCTCCAGCGCCGTGGCGCGTTCGACCCTGCGGGCGCGGTCGGCGACCACGAAGTCGTGCAGGGTCTTGCCGCGTTCCTCAGCGAAGCGTTCTTCGAGCACCGTCATTTCCCGCATACGGTCGAGCCGAAAGGCGCGAAAGTCACTGCGCAGTTCGCACCAGGCGATCAGCAGCCAGACCGGCCCGTAGAAGGCCAGGGCCAGCGGCCGTATGGCGCGCTCGCTGGCCCGACCCTCGGCGTTGCAATAGTGAAAGTGCAGTTTGTGGCGGCTCCTGAGGGCCGCCCGAATCGCCGCGGCATCGACGCTCAAGGGCGCGGCCCGATGGTCTGCCGGGGCGGAGAGCGGTGTGCGGGAGACCTGTTCGCGCAGGCGCTCGGGCAGCACCGCCTCGACCTTGGCGACCACGTCGCCGGCGGCCTTGGCCAGGGCCGGATCGGCCCAGGACTCGATGATCCGGGCGCCCAGCACCAGGGCTTCGATCTCCTCTTCCGTGAACATCAGCGGCGGCAGGTCGTAGCCGCGCTGCAGCACATAGCCGACCCCGGCCTCGCCCTCGATCGGCACTCCGGAAGCGGCGAGGTCGCGGATGTCGCGGTAGATCGTGCGCTCCGACACCTCCAGCGTTCCGGCCAACTGCCGGGCAGTCACCAGTTTGAGGCGTCTAAGCTCTTGAACTATCTGAAAAAGTCTATCTGCGCGGCGCATGCTGCCTCCTCCTGACAGGCAAGCTAACAGAAGCATGCTGACAGCATGATGTCAGTAGGGTTCTGCTAAGTCAGCGAAGACCCCCATCGCTTTGGAAAGGAAGTTTCGCAATGACCCTGGGCAGCATGAACCATCTTGGCATCACCGTCAGCGATCTAACCGCTGCGACGGAGCGCTTTTACGGCCCGCTTTTGGGATTCCTGGGCTATCGGCAGGTCGAACAGCTGCCGAAAATGTCGCTCTGGCTGTCGTCCGGCGGCGAGGCCATCAACCTCTGGCAGGCGCGACCGGAGTTTCGCGGCAAGGCGGTCGAGCGCTACGCGCCGGGATTCCATCACTTCGCCTTCAATGCCGACACCCGCGCGACGGTGGACCGCTGCTACGACATGCTGCGCGAGCAGGGCATCGAAGTACTCGACCCGCCGGCGGCCTACGACTATCTGCCCGGCTATTACGCGCTCTTCTTTGCCGATCCCGACGGCCTGAAGTTCGAACTGGTCTTCATTCCCCCCGAAGCGCTGGCCGCGGCGACCTAAGCCAGGTTTCGAAAGAAACCGTCGAGGGCTTCGACCGCCTCGGTCCAGTTCTGCTCGGCGGTGCGGCCGCTGGCCTTGCGCGGCTTCAGGTCGTGGTCGCCATCCTCGGCCCAGTGCAGACGGATGCTTTCGGCCAGCGCATAGCCCGCAACTTCCTCCGCCTTGCCCAGGCTGTCCCGGGTCCCCTGACAGATCAGGCAGGGGGTCTTCAGCGTCGCCAGGTGCTCGGTGCGCAGGCGCTCCGGCTTGCCGGCCGGATGGAAGGGATAGCCGAGGCAGGCGAGCCCGCGCACCCCGGCTTCCTCGGCGACCAGGCTGGCCATGCGCCCGCCCATCGATTTGCCACCGATGATCAGCTTTTCCGGTCCCAGGGCGTCGATGACCTGCTGCCAGGTCTCCAGCAGCACCGGCTGGCGGTCGGGCGGGCGCCGTTTTCCGTCGCTGCGGCGTCGCGCCATGTAGGGGAATTCGAAACGCACCACCCGCCAGCCTCGCGCCGCCAGCCCTGCGGCGAAGAAATCCATGAAAGGGGTATCCATGGGCGCCCCGGCGCCATGGGTAAAGGCGAAGGTGAGGCGGGGGCCCGCCGCGCCTCCTTGAGGCTCGTCGATGAGAAATTCCGGCAGGTTTTCGTTTGTTTTCATCGTCTTCACGGAGAGTTGCGGGGCGGAACGCGATTTATCGGCCGGTTATCGCCTGGGCGATAACGCTCCCTTAACCAAGGCGCGGGATTATAGCTCTGCGCAGGGGTCTGTCCCAGGGTCGCGCCGTCCAAAGGCGCCTTGTGAACTCGACGACCCCGGAACTGAAGGAGCAACCCATGGAAGACATTCAAAATCGCGATCTCAGCGAAATTCCTGAGGCGGATATGACCATGGAAGAGCGTCGCGAACTGAAGCGGCGTTTCGACGAATTTGTCGGCCTGATGCGCCGTCCCGCCGTGGCCAGCCGCCTCGGCAAGGCGCCGAGCCAGAAAGAGACTCAGCGCTGGGACCCCGCCACCATGGGCAAGCGTCACTAGGCGCTGGCGCGCCACTTCCAAGTGATTTGATTTTCTGAGGGGCCGCCGCCGATAGCGGTGGCTACTTCTTGCGGAAGGCGTCCAGCGTGACGACCTTTTCGCCGCTTTCCTGCTTCTCGTCGGCCGCCTCTTCTTCAGGGGCTTCGCCGTCTTCCTCGTCGTCGTTCTCCTGTGGGGGCGCCATGCCCTCCAGGAAGGCCGCGGCGTCGCCCGTGCCGCTGCCGGTTTCCGACGATTCCACGTCGAACTGCAGGCCGAAGCGCACCGAGGGGTCGGCGAAGGCGGTCACGGCGGCGAAGGGCACCACCAGGCGATGAGGCACATCCGAGAAACTGAGCGTGGCGGAGAATTTCTCCTCGTCGATTTCCAGCCCCCAGAACTGGTGCTGTAGGACAATAGTCATCTCGCCGGGATAGCGCTCTTTCAGCGTATCGGGGATATCCACGCCTTCGTGTTCGGTGCGGAAGGTGATGTAGAAATGGTGGTTGCCCGGCAGACCATGCTCCGAGATATGGATCAGCGCCCGCCGCACCACGCTGCGCAGCGCGTCTTCCACCATGCGGTCGTATCGCAATCCGTCTTTCGACATAGCCTCCGTCACGCCTTTTTGCAGACTGTTCTCGTTCTTGCCCGGGCGGCTTGCGGACTTCGTGCTTTTGCCCCCCGAGAGCTGCGCTTCCGTTGCCGTCGGCGCCCTTGAAGTGGGGCGCTTCTGTTGCCAGGTGCGCCCCGAACCCCGCCTAAGCTTGTGAAAGCCTAGGGCTTAAATTTGGCTAACCTGACTGCCTTAAGCAGCGAGGCGTGCCTCACCATAGTTGTCATTTGCAACTAGAGTTTTGGCCCGATAACGGCGGTACCATGCCGGGCACCGAACTTCTCTTTACCACGCACGTCGATCCTATTTCGCCCCCATGAGAACCCTCCAAAAGGCCAGAAAACCTGCCGAATTGGAGGGATTTGGTGGAGGCGCCGGGTACTGCCCCCGGGTCCGTTACGCTTATTCCAAAAGCCCGTTTAGCACCATAGCCAGCAAGCTGGCACCCCCAATATAAGCACTTTGCTTGCTTGATAAAAGGTCTCCTGGGCGGGGGGCGGAACACGCCTGCCGCGGGAAGCCTGGCTTTTGGCCCTCGCGGGGGACGCCGGTCCGCATTATCGCGATCCCCGGGGCGGCCAACTGCGATAGAATGCGCCCAGGCGACTCGGCGCCGACCAGACAGAGAAAGACTGACGTGAAGCAATACCTCGACCTCCTGCGCAAGGTCCGCGAGGAGGGGGCCTACAAAAGCGATCGCACCGGCACCGGTACACAAAGCCTCTTCGGCCATCAGATGCGGTTCGATCTCGGCCAGGGCTTTCCGGTGCTCACCACCAAGAAGCTGCACCTGAAATCGATCGTTCACGAGTTGCTGTGGTTTCTGCAGGGCGACACCAACATCGCCTATCTGAAGCAGAACGGCGTGCGCATCTGGGACGCGTGGGCCGACGAGAAGGGCGACCTGGGCCCCGTCTATGGCGCGCAGTGGCGTTCCTGGCCGGCCCCCGACGGCCGCCACATCGACCAGATCGGCCAGCTTCTCACGCAGTTGAAGGAGACCCCGGATTCTCGCCGCCTGATCGTCTGCGCCTGGAACGTGGCGGAGATCGAACGCATGGCCCTGCCGCCCTGCCACTGCCTGTTCCAGTTCTACGTGGCCGAGGGGCGGCTGTCCTGCCAGCTCTATCAGCGCAGCGCAGATATCTTCCTGGGGGTGCCCTTCAACATCGCCTCCTATGCCCTGCTGACCATGATGGTGGCGCAGGTCTGCGACCTGGAGCCCGGCGACTTCGTCCACACCCTGGGCGATGCGCACCTCTACGTGAACCACCAGCAGCAGGCCGACCTGCAACTGCAGCGCCAGCCCCTGGCCCTGCCGACCATGAAGATCAATCCGGCGGTGCGCGATCTCTTCGCCTTCCGCTTCGAGGATTTCGAGCTGGCCGGCTACGAGGCGCAGCCCCACATCGCCGCCCCGGTCGCCGTCTGAACCATGACCGAAGCGAGCGAGACGGATGTTCCCGTCGCCCTCATCGTGGCGCGGGCCGACAACGGGGTGATCGGCCGCGAGGGAGGCATGCCCTGGCACCTCTCCGGCGACCTGAAATTCTTCAAGGCCCAGACGCTTGGCAAACCGGTGGTCATGGGCCGTAAGACCTTCCAGTCCATCGGCAGGCCGCTGCCCGGCCGGCCCAATCTGGTGATCACCCGCGACCCGGCCTTTCGGCCCGAGGGGGCGGAGGTTTTCGCCGAGGTCGAGGGCGCCCTGGCGCGGGCCCGGGTCCTGGCCGCCGAGAGCGGCGCCGGGGAAGTGATGGTGATCGGCGGCGGCCAGATCTATGACCTGACGCTACCGCTGGCCCGGCGTATCTACCTGACGGAGGTGCATGCCAGCCCGGCGGGCGACACCACCTTTCCCGAGTTGGATCCGGAGCATTGGGCGGAAGTCCGGCGCGATCCGCCGGTATCCGGGGGCGAAGGCCAGCCCGACTACGCCATCGTCGTGCTGGAGCGCCGGGCGCGCGCCTAGGTCTTTCGACTTGGTTGTCGCCGCCGGTCACGGGGTTCTAGACTGCCCCTGATTTCGCGAAGTCTATAACCAAGAACGAAGAGGGAGGCCCCGCAGCCATGGCACAGGTGAATTCATCCACGGAGCTGCCGGTTCCGGCACAGACCGTCTGGGCGGTGATCGGCAATTTCAACGCGCTGGCGGACTGGCATCCCGTCGTCGAGAAGAGCGAGCTGACCAACGTGGACGGCGGCACGGTGCGGACCCTGCATCTCAAGGGCGGCGGCACGATCGAAGAAAAGCTCGAGCAGATCGACGACCACGAGCGCCTCTACACCTATTCCATCCTTTCCGGTCCGCTGCCCGTCAGTAACTACACGGCCACCTTGCGGGTACGTGAAGGCGACGGCGGCAGCGGCTGCACCGTCGAGTGGTCGAGCGAGTTCGACGCCGAGGGCGCGCCCGAGAGCGACGCCGTCGCGGCGATCAGCGGCGTCTACGAAGCGGGCTTCGAGAACCTGAAGAAAATGTTCGGCGGCTGAGGCCGCTCTCTTCGGGGCCGACCAAACTTTTGCCTTGATTGGCGGTTAGACCGCTCCTGCAGTCCGATAGGATGACTTAACGCAGGAGCGGCCGATTGCGACCCTTGACCGGTATCTTCGTGGCCGCGGCTCTCGCCACCGCCTTTGCTGGAGCCTGGGCGTTGGCCAGCCCGCGGGCGGCGGTGCCGGAGATGGCGCCGGCGACGCAACAGGTGACCGAGGTTCTGGTGTTGAAGGCGGAGCGGCGCCTGATCTTGAAGCGTGGCGGCGAGGAGATCGCTGCCTACGACATCGCGCTGGGCTTCACGCCCGAAGGGCACAAACGCCGCGAGGGCGACGGCCGCACACCGGAGGGACGCTACGTTATCGACTGGCGCAATCCGCAGAGCGCCTACCACCTGTCGCTGCACGTCTCCTATCCCAACGCGGCGGACAGGGCAGCCGCCGCCAAGTCCGGCGAGGATCCCGGCGGCATGATCATGATCCATGGTCTGCCCAGCGGCCTGGGTTGGCTCGGTGCCGGGCACGCCCTGCGCGACTGGACCGCCGGCTGCATCGCCGTTACCTCCGAGGAGATCGCGGAGATCTGGGGCCTCGTGCCTGACGGAACGGCGATCGAGATCAGGCCGTGACTATTGGGCCGACTTGAGGTCCGGCCAGTTGCCGTCGGCTTTGGATATGTTGCCGGGGATGTCCTTTTCCCAGCGGCCCTGCACCGACTTGGAGTAGTTCAGGTAGAGCTTGCCGTCTTCGATGCGCCAGGCCGAGGGGTCGGTCGAGGCGGTGTAGCCCTGCGACACCGCCCAGGCGCAATATCCGCCGTACTGCGGGGCGTAGCGCGCCGGATCGGCGGCGAAGGCATCGCGGTTGGCCGCCGAGGCGAAGCGCCACTGAACGCCGTCATAGCTATGAGTGAAGGCGTCCTCGCCGTAGATCGGCTTGCCCTCGTTGAAGTAGGCGACCGGGTCGTAGCCTTGGATCGCCGCGCCGCCGGTGTTGAAAACCGGATCGAGGGCCAGAGCCGCCTGCGGGGCGGCGATCCCAGCGGCGAGCAGGCCGCCGGCCAGCATCACGGCGCCGAAGCGGCGGCGCGACAGCCCTGGACGCGATAGGTCGAAATCAGCCATGGGTCTTGCCCTTCTCTGCCTAGTCCCGGCCTTGAAGGTGGTCCCCTTGGCCGGCCGGGTGCAAGTCAAGGCCGGGTCACGTCTCCGCGAGACCGTTCTACTGCATCACGATCTTGGGGGCCTGGCGCGAGCCGCCGTCGCCGATCTGGGCGGAAACCTTGTCCCAGACCCGCTGGGCAATGGCGACGAAGGCCTTGGCGGTGGGCGCGTCGGGGTGCGACACCACCACCGGGCGGCCGCTGTCGGAGGTCTCGCGGATCTCGATATCCAGCGGCATCTCGCCGAGGAACTCCATGCCCAGCTTGTCGGCCTCGCGGCGGGCGCCGCCGTGGCTGAAGATATGCGATTCGTGGCCGCAGTTGGGGCAGACGAAGACGCTCATGTTCTCGACGATGCCGAGCACCGGCACGTCCACCTTGCGGAACATGTTGAGGCCCTTGCGGGCGTCCAGCAGGGCGATGTCCTGCGGCGTCGAGACGATGACCGCGCCGGTCAGCGGCACCTGCTGGGCCATGGTCAACTGGGCGTCGCCGGTGCCCGGCGGCATGTCCACCACCAGGATGTCGAGTTCGCCCCAGTCGACGTCGCGCAGCATCTGCTGCAAGGCGCTCTGGACCATCGGGCCGCGCCAGATCATCGGCGTGTCCTCGGCGACCAGGAAGCCCATGGACATGCACTTGAGGCCGTAGTTCTCCATCGGATTGAGGGTTTTGCCGTCGGGCGAGGTTGGCCGGCCGCTGATGCCCAGCATGCGCGGCTGCGAGGGACCGTAGATATCGGCGTCCAGGACGCCGACCTTCAGGCCGAGCTGCGCCAGCCCAAGGGCCAGATTGGTGGTAACGGTGGACTTGCCGACGCCGCCCTTGCCGCTGGCCACCGCGACGATGGAGCGGATGCCGGGGATGGCGGAGCCGCCCGGTCCCGCCGGGGCCTGGCCCTGGCCGGCCGCCTGCTGGCCGCCGCCCTGAGGGGCAGCCTGCCCGCCCGCTGCGCCGCCCGGCGCCCGCTCGGCGGTCAGGACCGCGGTGACCGAGGTCACGCCCTCCATGTCATAGACCGCTTTTTCCGCGGCTTTGCGCAGCGGTTCCATGGCCGAGCCCTGGCGCGGGTCGACTTCGATGGCAAAACCGACGTTGCCGTCCTTGACGACCAGCCCGCTAACCATGCCCAGTGTAACGATATCCTGGCCCTTTGCGGGCTCATTCACGGCCTTGAGGGCCTCCAGTACGGCGGCCTCGCTGATTCCACTCATCCTTGAAAACTCCCCAATCCTGCCGATATGAACGCAGGAGGTAGCAGGCAGTCTCGGCTAGAACAATAGCTCAGCCGTGATATAAGACCGGCGCGCGGGGATTTCAGCTTCGAATCCGAATCCATCGGGTATCGAAAACAGGCGACAGGATAGATTATTATGCCTTGGGAAAATAAAGGTGGCGGCGGCCCTTGGGGCGGCGGCGGTGGATCTGGCGACTCCGGCGGGTCCGGTGGGTCCGGTGGGCCTGGTGGCGGCGGCTCTTGGGGGCGCGGTGGCGGCTCCGGTGGTCAGCGCCCGCCCGATATCGAAGATCTCATCAAAAAGGGCCAGGACCGTGTCCGTAGCTTCATCCCGGGCGGCGGCGGGTTGGGTAAATCCGCCTATCTGCTGATTGCCCTGGGACTCGTGTTGGTCTGGCTGGGCTCGGGCCTCTACCGGGTGCAGACCAACGAGCAAGGCGTGGTGCTGCGCTTTGGCCAATGGACCGATACCACGGAGCCCGGCCTGAATTGGCATTTGCCCTGGCCAGTTGAGTCGGTGGAGACGCCCAGCGTCACCTCGGTTCGCCAGATCGACATCGGCTTTGTCGCTGCCGGTAACGAGCGGTCCCGCGCCGCGCGCCGCGACGTCGAGGAAGAAAGCCTCATGCTGACCGGCGATCAGAACATCATCGACATCGACTTTACGGTGCAGTGGAAGATCGCCGATGCCGGGCAGTACCTCTTCAATATTCGCGACCCGGAAGCGACGGTGAAGATCGCCGCGGAAAGCGCCATGCGCGAGATCATCGGGCGTACCGATATCCAGCCGGCCCTGACCGAAGCCCGCGGCACCGTCGAGGCCGAGACGCGCAGCCTGCTGCAGGCGACGCTGAATGAGTACGAGGCCGGTATCGAGATCACCGAACTGGTGCTGCAGGACGTGCAGCCGCCAAAAGCGGTGATCGATGCTTTCAACGACGTTCTCCGCGCCCAGCAGGACCGCGACCGTCTGCGCAACGAAGCAGACAAGTATCGCAACAACATCCTGCCGCGTGCCCGTGGTGACGCTCTGCGGGTGGTGCAGGAGGCCGAAGCCTATAAGGAGCAGTTGCTCAACGAGGCCGAAGGTGAGGCCGAGCGCTTTCTCTCGGTCTACCGCGCCTATCAGCAGAACCCTGACGTGACGCGCCGGCGCATGTATCTGGAAACCATGCAGGGCGTCTTGAGCAATACCGACAAGGTGATCATGGATGGTGGTGCCGGGGGAACCGGCGTTATTCCCTACCTGCCCTTGAATGAACTGCGTGGCCGGTCCGGTTCGGCCGGCAGCGGCAACTGAGGAGCAAGATCATGGGAAAATATACAAACCTGATTGCCGTAATTGTCGTCATCGTCCTCGGCTTGGTCGCCTATAGCTCGCTGTTCACCGTTGACGAGCGTGAACAAGCCATCGTCATGCAGTTCGGCGAGCCCAAACAGGTGATCGCCGATCCGGGGTTGGCGTTCAAGCTTCCCTGGCAGGACACCCAGTTCTACGAAAAGCGCGTGCTGAACCTGGATCCGCCGCCGGAGAACATCCTGCTGTCGGATCAGAAGCGCCTGATTGTCGATGTCTTTGCCCGCTACAAGATCGACGACCCGCTGCGGTTCTTCCAGACGGTAAGGAACGAGAATGGTGCCCGTCAGCGTCTGGGCGGCATCGTTAACGGCAAGGTGCGCCAGATTCTCGGTAACTCGACCCTTACTTCGGTGCTCTCCGACGAGCGTGTGCAGATTCTCGAGGACCTGAAGATCAGCGTCGATTTGGAGACGAAGCGTTTCGGGATCGCCTTGGTCGATGTGCGTATCCGCCGTGCCGACCTGCCGGACGAAACCCGGGAGTCGGTCTATAACAGGATGCGTTCCGAACGTGAGCGGGAAGCGGCCGAGTTCCGGGCGCAGGGCTTCGAGCAGTCCCAACGCATCACCGCGGCGGCCGACCGTGAGGCCACGGTCATCACCGCCGAGGCGACGCGCGAGTCGGATATCCTGCGCGGTCAGGGCGAAGGGAAGCGGACGGAGATCCTCAACGACGCCTACGGCCAGGACGAGGGTTTCTTCAACTTCTACCGCTCGATGCAGGCTTACAGCGCCGCGCTGGATAGCGAGAGCACCTATATGGTGCTGTCGCCGGACAGCGAGTTCTTCAGCTTCTTCAACCAGGCCCAGGACGGCCAGGCGAAGGGCGCTGGAAATTAACAGGACGGGCCGGGAGGCGTCATCGGCGCCTCCCGCGGCCGGCCCGGCGGACGCCTTCGGCGTGGCCGGAAAATCAGGCGGCGGTTGCTGCTGATATGACCGATTTCCTGACGGCTCTGGCTCTGGTCCTGGTGATCGAGGGCCTGTTCCTGGCAATTTTTCCGCAGCGATTGCGCCAGATTCTCGAAGTCTTGGAGAGCATCCCGCCGGAATCTTTGCGGATCGGTGGCGTGACGGCCGCCGCTCTAGGGGTGTTTCTGGTCTGGCTGCTGCGCGGCTAGGACGCAAAAGTGGTGCGAACGCAGGGATGGCGCAGGTTCGCCATAAATTCGCCCACTTCGTATCGCAGCTTCCAGGTGGTACACTTTTTGTTGAGAGGGTCTACAAACCCGGCTCCAGTAGTTCCAAATAGCCAGGCAACGGCGTAGTGGCCCGGTCGTGGGTGGTGCCCAGGGATTAGGCGCGACGACACGGCCAGCAGACGGAGTAGCGCTCCAGGATCTAGTCGGAGCAATCCTCCAAGCGAGGGAGAGGACTGACAGTGAATCGAAATACCGGAATGCAACGGCGCAAGCCCGTGGCACTTGCCGCAGCGCGGCCAATTCCCGCAGCGCGCGGGATGCTCGGCGCGGCCTTGCTGCTTACGGCTTTGTTGGCAATGGTCTGGTCGGCGGCGGCTCAGGCCCGCTCGGCGCCAGATTCCTTTGCCGACATGGTCGAGAAACTACTGCCGACCGTGGTCAACATCCAGACCAGCCAGACCATCGAGGGCGGGCAGGCCGAGCAGTTCGAAGAGTTCTTCAAGGAGTTCTTCGAGCGTCGCGGCGAGGGCGGTGAGCCGCCGCCGCAGCAGCCCCGGCGCGGCAGCTCGCTGGGCTCCGGCTTCATCATCGATTCGACCGGCTACATCGTCACCAATCATCACGTGATTGCCGATGCCGACGAGGTGGAAGTCGTGCTGTCCGACGGCACCTCGCTGGAAGCAACCATCGTGGGCAGCGACAAGGATACCGACCTGGCCCTTCTGAAGGTCGAGGCGAACGGCGAACTGCCGGCCACCACCTGGGGCGATTCCGACGTCACGCGGATCGGTGACTGGGTTGTCGCCATCGGCAATCCCTTCGGCCTCGGCGGAACGGTGACCGCCGGTATCGTCTCGGCGCGCCAGCGCGACATCAACGCCGGGCGCTACGACAATTTCATCCAGACCGACGCGGCCATCAACAAAGGCAACTCCGGTGGCCCGATGTTCAATCTGGACGGCCAGGTGATCGGCGTGAATACGGCGATCTTCTCACCCTCCGGCGGCTCGGTGGGCATTGGCTTCGCCACGCCTTCGTCGATGGCCAAGAACATCATCGCCCAGCTTCGTGAGACCGGCGAGGTACGGCGCGGCTGGCTCGGCGTGCGCATCCAGAACGTTACCGACGAACTGGCTGAGGGTCTGCGGCTCGACCGCCCCCGCGGTGCGCTTGTGGCCGCTGTGACCGAAGGCGGCCCAGCGGCGGCGGCCGGGATCAAGCAGGGCGATGTGATCCTCGACTTCAACGGCCGCGAGGTCCCGGAGATGCGCCGCCTGCCGGCGATCGTTGCCGAGACCGTGGTGGGCGCGACAGTCGACGTCACCATCTGGCGGCGTAACGCCGAAGAGAAGGTGCGGGTGACCGTTGGTGAATTGGAAGCCGAACAGGTCGCGGCCGCACCGGCCAGCGAAATGCCGGCTGAAGCCATGCCCAGCGACATGGAATCGCTCGGCCTGGCCCTTGGGACCGTCACGCCCGAACTGCGGACCCGCTTTTCGCTTGATGAAGACACCAAGGGCGTCGTCATCACCGAGGTGAAGGAAGGCAGCTCCGGCGCCGAGAAGGGCCTGCGCGCTGGCGACGTCATCGTCGAGGTCGACCAGCAGGAAGTCGCCACGCCCGCGGACGTGGTGGCGAAGGTCGAGGCGGCGAAATCGGAAGGCTACCGTGTGGTCACTCTGCTGGTGTTCCGCCAGGGCGACTTCCAATGGGTCGCCGTCAGGATCGACCAGAGCTGACGCGAACCTCACAGGTTCCCAAAGAAACGGCGGCCCCTGATCGGGCCGCCGTTTTCTTGTCAGCTCTCGCGGATTTCGTCGGCGTGGTAGCCCTGCATGTAGAGCAGCGCGGTCAGGTCGCCGTGGTCGATGCGGTACTGTGCGGCGGCGCGTACCTTGGGCTTGCCGTAGTAGGCGACCCCCAGGCCCGCGGCGCCCAGCATATCGAGGTCGTTGGCGCCGTCGCCGACGGCGCAGGCATCCTGCAGCGTCAGCCCGCGTGCGGTGGCCAGTTCCTCCAGGGTCTTCAGCTTTGCGGCGCGGTCGAGGATCGGCTCCAGGACCCGGCCGGTCAGCTTGCCCTCGGCGACATCCAGCCGGTTGGCCCGGACTTCGTCGAAGCCGCAGACCGCGCGGATCGGGTCGGCGAAGCGGGTGAAGCCGCCGGAGACCAGGGCGCAGTAGGCGCCGCCGGCGCGCATGGTGGCGACCAGTTCGCGGGCGCCGGGCATCAGCGTCATGCGCTCGGCGGCGGCCTGCAGGGTCTCTTCGCTCATCCCGCTCAGCAGGCCGATCCGCTCACGCAGCGCCGCCTCGAAGTCCAGCTCGCCGGCCATGGCCAGGGCGGTGATCTCCACCACTTCCTCGTGGATCCCCGCCACTTCGGCCAGCTCGTCGATCATTTCCTGGCGGATGATGGTCGACTCCATGTCGGCGATCAGGAGCTTTTTGTGGCGGCTCTCGGCCTGCTGGATCGCCAGGTCGAGCGGCGCCGCGCCCAGCGCCTCGCGGACCAAGGCCTGGGTGATGGTCGGCTCGCTGCCGTCGAAGTGCAGGTCGCAGGCGATCCCCTCGGCCAGCCACTCGACGCCGTCGGCGGTGCTGCGGCTGCTGTCGATGGCGCAGCGCACGGCATCTGCCAAGGCTGTCGTCAGCGGCCTTGAGCCCGGGTCCCCAATCACGGTAAGCACGTAGTGCATCGGCGGCTTATACAGAGACCAGCCCCGGTACCGCAAGCCGCCCCGCGAGCCAGGCCAGTGGAAATCGACACAGCATGCCCTTGATGAGTGACAGCAAGCCGGGCGAAGACAAGCCGGTGGTGGTGATGATCGCCGGTCCGACGGCCTCGGGAAAATCGGGGCTGGCCGTTGCCGTGGCGCAGGAATGGGGCGGCAGGGTCATCAACGCCGACTCCATGCAGGTCTACCGCGAGCTGGCGCTGCTCACCGCCCGGCCCGGCGCTGCCGAGATGGAAGCGGCGCCGCATCGTCTCTACGGCGTTCTTTCCGGCGCCGAGGTCTGTTCGGCCGGGCGCTGGCGGGCGCTGGCCTTGGCCGAGGTCGAGGCCGCCCTGGCGGCGGGGCAACTGCCGATCCTGGTGGGCGGCACCGGGCTCTACCTCAAGGCCTTCGAGGAAGGCCTCAACGAGATCCCCGACATTCCCGCGGAGATCCGTAGCGCCGCCCGCGCCGAACTGGCCGAGATCGGCAGCCCGGCCTTTCATGCCCGCCTGGCCGAGCGCGATGCGGTCATGGCCGGGCGCCTGCAGCCCGCCGACAGCCAGCGCCTGCTCAGGGCCTGGGAGGTGCTGGCCGCCACCGGGCGTTCGCTGGCCGACTGGCAGGCGGCGCCCACGACCCCGGCGCCCTACCGTTTCGCCAAGCTTTGCCTGCTGCCGCCGCGCCCGGCGGTCTACGCCGCCTGCGACGCGCGCCTGGAGGCCATGGTGGGGTTGGGGGTGCTGGAGGAGGTGGCGGCGTTGCTGGCCCTCGGGCTCGATCCGGCGCTGCCGGTGATGAAAGCCGTGGGGGTACCGGAATTCGCCGCTTATCTGGCCGGGGAAACCAGCCTGGAGACCGCACTCGCCCGGGCCCAGCAGGCGACCCGACGCTATGCCAAGCGTCAAATGACCTGGCTGCGGCATCAATATTTGGGTAACGATCCGACAGTTAATGTCATTGAAACGCAATATTCCGAAAGTCAGAGGGCGGAAATTTTTGCAAAAATTCGTCAAAATTTGTTGACCGGTCCGGAGTAAGGGGCTAGGGTCCGCCTCCTTCGCCCGGGGAAACGGGTGGAATCATTGGGAATTATCTTGGGTTGGCCGGTTTTGCCGGCCAATTTTATGTTGCGTTGCAATGACCGCCAGCGGTCCTGGGCGGCGCGAAGGCCAGAAGAAAAGGTAGAGAAAGATGTCGGCGGAACTGAAGTCCGGTGCGGAAATTTTGATCAGAGCCCTGAAGGATCAGGGCGTCGACGTCATTTTTGGTTATCCCGGCGGCGCCGTACTCCCGATCTACGATGCCCTGTTCCAGCAGAACGACATCCAGCACATCCTGGTGCGCCAGGAAGGCGGCGCGGTGCATGCGGCCGAGGGCTATGCCCGCTCCACCGGCAAGGTCGGCGTGGTGCTGGTGACTTCCGGCCCCGGCGCGACCAACGCGGTGACCGGGCTGACCGACGCCTTGATGGATTCCATCCCCGTGGTCTGCCTGACCGGGCAGGTGCCGACGCACCTGATCGGCAACGACGCCTTCCAGGAGGCCGACACCACCGGCATCACGCGGCCCTGCACCAAGCATAACTATCTGATCAAGGACGTGGCCGACCTGCCGCGCATCATGCACGAGGCCTTTTACGTGGCGCGCAGCGGCCGCCCCGGCCCGGTCGTGATCGATCTGCCCAAGGACGTGATGCAGGCCAAGACCAGCGACTACGTCACGCCGGAAGAGGTGAAGCACCGCAGCTACCGCCCGCAGACCAAGGCCGAGGATCACAAGATCGCCGAGGCGGTGGAGATGATCTCCAAGGCCAAGCGGCCGATCGTCTATGCCGGCGGCGGTGTCATCAATGCCGGGCCCAAGGCCTGCGAGCTGCTGACCCGCTTTGTGCATAAACTGGGCGTGCCCTGCACCAACACCCTGATGGGCCTCGGCGCCTTTCCGGGCAGCGACCCGCAGTTCCTGGGAATGTTGGGTATGCACGGCACCTACGAGGCCAACCTGGCCATGTACAACTGCGATGTGATGATCAACATCGGCGCGCGCTTCGACGACCGGGTGACCGGCCGCCTCGACGAGTTCTCGCCGCGCTCCAAGAAGATCCACGTCGACATCGATGCCTCCTCGATCAACAAGAACGTCATGGTCGATCTGCCGATCGTCGGCGACGCCGGCAGCGTCCTGGAAGACCTGCTGGCCGCCTGGGAGGGCCGCAAGCTGGAACTCGACCAGAAGGCGCTGAAGTCCTGGTGGGAGCAGATCGAGGAGTGGCGCGCCCGCGACTGCCTGAAGTTCGAGCAGAAGGGCCAGGAGATCAAGCCGCAGCACGCCATCAAGCGGCTCTACGAGCTGACCAAGGACCGCTCGCCCTACATCACGACGGAGGTCGGGCAGCACCAGATGTGGGCGGCCCAGTACTTCAAGTTCGAGCAGCCCAACCACTGGATGACCTCCGGCGGGCTCGGCACCATGGGCTACGGCATGCCCGCGGCCATGGGCGTGCAGCGCGCCCATCCCGACGCGCTGGTCATCGACGTCGCCGGCGAGGCCTCGATCCTGATGAACATTCAGGAGCTGTCGTGCAT